>OJDV01000719.1_pt1 | contig 11070 bp, 8 predicted proteins | sample 1592911 | NCBI WGS metagenome assembly OJDV01 (sample SAMN05416860, study PRJEB24817) | seawater metagenome | isolation source: Sea water | place: Canada:Atlantic | collected 2013-11 | reverse complement strand
GATCTACACAGAGTAGATCGTCGGCAGCGTCAGATGTGTATAAGAGACAGCTCGGCGGCAGCCGCACGCTCACGCACACCTCGCTCTTCCTCCCCTCGTTCACCGCGCCGCTGATCGCGGCCGCAGCAACTCTGACCGCGCTCGGCGCGGCGTCTGGCGCGTCCAGGTGGTCCGAGTCGTGGCGCGCGTCGAAGGCGCTCGGCGCGCTCGCCGCCGTCCTGGCGCTGGGGGTGATGACCACCCACACGCTCGACCTCGCGGCCTCCTACCATCGCGCGTCCGGTGACGTGTTCATGCTCTACGGCAGGTTCGACAAGGCGCTGGACCGCTACATCTCAGCGTCCGAGGTGATCCCGGCGCACGGCGAGACGTCCTACAACATCGCGCTCACGATGGAGCGCACCCAGACGCTCATGAAGGAAGGCGGCGTGCACATCGACAGAGCGCTCGAGCTCTCGCCCAACGACGCACGCGTCCACTACCTCCACTCGAAGTTCGCGCTGCGCGAGATGCGCTTCGAGGACGGGCGCGACGCCGCCCAGGAGACGATCGCGAGGTTCCCCAACCACTTCAACGCCTACAAGAACGTCGCGCTCTACTACTCCCGCCGCTCCGAGTACCAGGAGGCCGCGGACGTCTTCAGCGGGCTGCTCGAGCGCGAGCTCCCCGACAGCGCCCGCGCCCTCGCCCTCATGGAGCTCGCCGAGCTCTACGAGAACCCGCTCGGCAAGCCCGCGCTCGCCGTGAAGGCCTACACCGAGGCGCTCCCGCTGCTCGAGGACGGCGTCAAGAAGGAGCGCGCGCGCACGCGCGTCCCCGAACTGCGCAACCGCGTCGAGCGCGAGCGCCTCGAGCGCGAGGGCAAGCCCGTCCCGCCCGAGCTCATGCCTCCTCAGCCCGACAACCACGAAGGGCACGATCACCAGCCCGGGACGTTCCACCCGCACTGACGCGGCGACGGACAGGGACGGCGCGGGAGCTCAGTGGCGATGCCCAGGGGGGTGGTCGTGCTCGGGCTCACCGGGCGACCTGGTCTTCAGGCGCCCTCCGTCCTTGTCGACCAGGAACACAGACGCGCCGAACACGCCGCACTGGCGCCCGTCGCGCCAGAACGACCAGTGCACGTAGACCTTCCCGTTCGGGCTCACGATGGCGGCCGGCGCGTTCGGCCGCTGCCCGACCGACCACGCCGTGTCGATCGCCTCCGCGTCGAACGAGAGCACCCCCGACGACGACACGATGTTGACCGCCTCGAAGAGGCCGCTCTCCGCGTCGATGACGAACTCGAGCTTGGTCATGAGCGTGGGGTTCGAGAGGTTCTGATCGAAGGTCTGCCGCGTGTCGAGCATGGGGAGGTACTCGTTGGCCCATCGCGCGTGGATGCGCCGGTGGATCGCGCCGATGTAGCCAGCGTAGACGGCCTTGTTGGCGTTCACCGAGGTGTGGTTGCCCGGCTTGACCTCCGAGATCATGTTCTCGAGCGAGGCCTTGATCTGTCGCTGGCGTTCGGAGTGCCGCGAGAGGATCCTGCGCCGACGGCGCGTCGGACGGACCTCCCCGACGGGGTCGTCGGCGTACATCTTCTCAACCTCGCTGATGGACGGGTTGAACAGCCTGGCCATCTGCTGCGGAGACATCTTTCCAGGGGGACCCTTAGGCTGGTTCTTCTTGATGACGGGGCTGTCCGAGGCGCGCTCGGCGGGCTCCTGCTCACCCGGGGCGTCGGGCTCCGGCGTGGCGGGCTCCCATGACTCGGAGATGGGGCCGAACGACTCGCTGGGCGTCGGCGGGGCCTCCGTTGGCGGCTTGACCGCCATCGCGATCTCGGTCGGCGGCTCCGGCGGCGCGTCGGGCGACTCGGGGGCGTCGTCGCCCTCGACGTTCTCGGTGTCGGGGTCCGTCGTCTCGGCCTCCGCGACGTCCTCGGGGACGGAGTCGCCTGGCAACGCCTCGATGAAGGTCGTGTCCTCGGCGACGGTCTCCTCCTCGACCTTGTTCGCGTTGTCCGAGACGAACTTCGCGTCGGAGGGCGCCTCCATGTTGTTGACCTGCGAGACTGTGGGCTGGAGCGGGTCCTCCACGGTGGGCGGGACCACGGGATCTTCGGGCTCGGGCTCGGGCTCGGGCTCTTCGAGTTCCTCCGGGTCCTTGAGGATCTCGGCGAGCTCCTCCTCCGAGATCGTGCGCAACACCATCGGCTCGTCGTCCGAGTCCGAGTCCGAATCAGAGGTCTTCGCGTCCTGCTCGAGGGGCTCGTGCGGAGACGGCCGGAGCGCGATCGGCAGGATCGCCGCTCCCATGAGGTGCAACGCGACCGCCACCACGGCGCACACCACAAGCGGCGCGATGCTGTTCTTGGGTGGTTGGTGGAGCACTTGCTCGTGAGCCTCGTGACGGGTACACACTGGGGGCGCGGGGTGAGCGCACGATGAGTCGCACGTTGTATGTGGTTTCGTGCGACCAACCTCACGCGCCGTCAACCTAGCGCGCTGACGCGCGCGACGCACGCGCCTACCACGATCAGAACGCCCGAGGGCATCCGTGACTTCCTCCCCCCGACTACTCATCGCGATCGCGCTCTTACATGCACTCCTGATGAGCGCCGGGTGCGCCCCTCTCGTCGGCGACACATGCGCGACCGACGTCGAGTGCGACACCCAGAACGGAGAGTCGTGCGACCTGTCCGTACCGAACGGCTACTGCACGCTGCTCGGCTGCAACCCGGGCGACTGCGGCGAGGAGTCCGTCTGCATCCTGTTCGAGGACGAGACCTCCGCGTGCATGCTCTACTGCGACGACGCCTCGGGCTGCCGCGAAGAGCACGTCTGCCGCACCGACATCCCCTTCGAGGCGACCCGCGCTGGCGAGCCGCTCGAGGGCGGGTTCTGCTACGTCACGCCGCCCGAGTGAGGCGACGCGCGTGCGGCTGGAACCTCGCCCACGCGACGGGTACTCTGCCCACATGAGACGCCCACGACCCACCACCATACGCCTCACGCTCGCCGCGCTCACCCTGGCGGCCCTAGCCCTCACGGCGACGGGTTGCCCACAAGAGATCACGTGCGAGGACACCGGCTGCCCATTCAACCAGACCTGCAGCGAGGCCACCGGTGAGTGCGAGCTCTCGGGGCTCGACTGCCGCCAGCGCCCAGGGCTCTGTAGCGACGACGAGCTGTGCAGTGAACGCACCGGACAGTGCCTCTCCAGAGGCGTGCAGTGTGGGCCAGGCCAGGCCCAGTGCCCGCGCTCTCAGGTGTGCAACGCCGAGCGCGGTTACTGCGAACTCGAGGGCCGCTGCCTCAACGACGACGACTGCGCCCAGGGCGAAGCGTGCGACGTCACGCTCGGCGAGTGCGCCGCCCTCCCCTGCGCCGAGACCTCACAGTGCCCCCGAGAGTTCCTGTGTGAGCAGGGGCGCTGTCAGCCCGGCTGCGAGCCCGACGCCCCGAGGTGCCTGTCAGGCCGGTTCTGCCGCGAGCGCGACGGAGAGGAGACCGGGACGTGCGCCTCGGAGTGCACCGTGGACACGGAGTGCCTCAACGGCCTCCGTTGCGCGCTCGAGTCCTCCCCTGCCCAATGCGTGCCGGAGGGGCCATGCGACGACGACGCGGACTGCCGCGCAGACGAAGGCTGCTCCGACGCGCAGTGCGTCGCGACGCCGTGCCAGGAGGACGCCGACTGTGACGACCTCAACGTCTGCGACCCCGCGTCTGGCGTCTGCTACGGCGGCGACTGCGACGAGGACACGTTCAGCCCGAACCACGTCTACGCCGAGGCGGCGACCGTGGAGCCGGGCTCGCTGACCAACCTCTCGCTGTGCCCGAAGCGGCCAGACTGGTACGCGCTGGATCTGGTGGACGGAGAGCTCGTCGAGATCGTCATGCGGCACGACCTCTCCTCAGACCTCGACATGCACCTGTTCGACGCCGACCTGAAGCTGCTGCGCGCGGACGAAGGGCTCGGCGTGAGCGCCAAGATCCGCCACCAGGCGACCCGAGACGACCGCGTGCTCCTGCGGATCGACTCCGTCGGTGACGTCTCGTCCTCCTACGAGCTCTCCGTCGAGCGGATCGCCGCCGAGGCGTGTGACGACGACGCGTTCGAGCAGAACGACGCCGCGCGCGAGGCGCGCGAGGTCAACCCCACCCCTCAGTCACCGGTGAACCTGCCGCTGGCCGTGTGCTTCGACGATGAGGACTGGTTCGTCATCAAGTCCCTGAGCGCGGAGCAGGGCATCACGATCACGCCCACGCCGGACGTGAACCTCGACCTCGACGTCACGCTCTACACCCCGGACGGCGCATCCTTCGGCGTCGAGAGCGAGGGGCTCACGCTGACGCGCCTGGGTGCCAGCGGCGACTACTACGTGCGCGCGCGCAGCGCGCTCGGGGTCGCGGGAGAGTACGGACTCGTGATGGCGCCGACGGAAGGGCTCGCGTGCCCGGATCGCGGGGCGCAATCGAACGTGGAGGACGCGCTGGAGCTCCCGGCGCCCGACTCGATGAGCGTGCATGTCCTGTGCACTGAGAGCGGGGACTGGGAGATCGACTGGTACGCCATCCCGCCCGTCACCGAGACGGGCGTGGTCACGGTCCACTTCGAGGCGAACGAGGAGCTCGACCTGACGGTCACGCTCTTCGAGCTCGAGGACGAGGGGGTGACTCGGCTGCTGCGCACGTCGACGCCTGGCCAGCGCGAGGTCGCAGCGCAGGTGACGCCGGCGCAGGACGTCAGGCTCAGAGTGACCTCACCGAGGCTCCCTGGGAGGCTGCTCGAGGTGCCGACGTACACGCTCGAGTGGAGCGCGGACTGAGCGTATGGCCATGATGTCCGAGGGGGGAGTCAGTGCCGCGGGCGGGTGTCGCGGTCTTCGAGGGACGCCTTCCCATCGCGGCCACGGCGGAACGACTCACCGATCGCCCACTCGACCTGCGCGAAGACGCCTCTCCAGATGGAGACCTCGCGGGTGTCGAGGCCGAGGCGCTGGAACATCGACCGGAGCGTGCGCCGCATGTGGACGTGCGACTCGGGCTTGATGAAGTCGATGAGCGTGAGCGCGCGTTCGGCGTGCTCGAAGAGGCGATCGAGGTCGTCGGAGCTCGCGAGCGGGCGCTTGCCCTCGGCGACGGCGGGCGCGAGGCCGACGGCCTTCTCCTCCACGCCCTGGGCGACACGGAAGACCTCCCAGACCATGAGCAGGACGGCCTGGCCGAGGTTGAGGGAGGAGTAGGTCGGGTCGGTGGGGACGCAGATGATGGCGTGGCAGACGTCGAGCGCGGAGTTCGGGAGGCCCGAGTCCTCGCGGCCGAAGAGGATGGCGACGTGCGCGTCGCCGACCTCGGCCTTGGAGACCAGCTCGCGCGCGGCGGTCCTGGGCTCGAGGTAGAGGCGCTTGATCTTGCGCGAGCGCGCGGAGGTGCCCATGACCACGGAGCAGTCGGCGACGGCCTCGGCGAGCGTGTCGTAGCGACGCATCGAGTCGATGATGTCGGCGGCCTTGGGCGCGCTGATTCGGATGCGCTCGGGATCGGCGACGCGGGGCCGCACGAGGCGGATGTCCCGGACGCCGAAGTTCTTACAGGCGCGCACGGTGTTCCCGATGTTTATGTCGTCCTGAGGTTCGTAGAGGACGACGGTGACACGGGAGAGAGCGTCCGAGAGGTCGTGGGGCGCGTCCATTCAGGAGTCCTGCTGCCTGCGCCTGCGGTTACGGATGAAGGTCGGCGTCTCGATGTCCTCCTCCTCGGTGTTCTTGGCGCGATCGAACTGGGCGCTGCGCAGGTGGCGTCGGCGGCCACCTTGCTTGGGGGCCTCACGCTGGGGCGGGTCGAAGGACTCGCCCTCCTGGGTGTAGGGCTCGGACTCGGGGCGCGTGTAGGGAGCCTGACCGGGCTCGTAGTCCTGCTGAGCAGCGGGCTGGTGCGCCTGGGGCGCTGGAGCCGAGGGCTGCTGCTGTTGCTGCTGAACCGGGTGGTAGCGGTCGGTGTGCTGCTGGTTGCGCTGGGTCTGGATGGGGACGAACGCCTCGGAGCGCTGCTGCTGGCGCTGGAAGGAGTGGTCGAAGCCGGTGGCGATGACCGTGATCTTGACCTCGTCACGCAGCGACTCGTCGATGACATTGCCGAAGATGATGTTGGCGTCCTCGTGGGCGGCCTGCTCGATGAGCGAGATGGACTCGTTGACCTCGGCGAGCGTGACGTCGAGCCCTCCGGTGAGGTTGACGAGGATACCGGTGGCGCCCTCTATCGAGACGTCCTCGAGCAGGGGCGACGAGATGGCCATCTCGGCGGCGTCGATGGCGCGCGAGGGGCCGGACGCCTGCCCGGTGCCCATGAGCGCGAGGCCCTTGGAGTTCATGATCGTGCAGACGTCGGCGAAGTCGACGTTGATGAGGCCGGGCACGGTGATGAGGTTCGAGATCCCCTGTACGGCGTGGAGCAGGACCTCGTCGGCCTTCTTGAAGGCGTCGAGGATCGTGGTCTGATCGCCGCTGATCGCGAGGAGCCGCTGGTTGGGGATTATGATGAGGGTGTCGACGGCGGTCGCGAGCGAGCGGATGCCCTCCTCAGCCTGCTTGAGGCGGCGACGCCCCTCGAACTGGAACGGCTTGGTGACCACGCCGACGGTCAGCGCGCCCGCCTCGCGGGCGATGTTGGCGATGACGGGCGCGGCGCCAGTGCCGGTTCCGCCGCCCATACCGGCCGTCACGAAGACCATGTCCGCCCCCTCGAGGGACTCGGCGATGCGCGCCTGGTCCTCGAGCGCGGAGTTGCGGCCGATCTCTGGGTTCGCGCCCGCGCCGAGCCCCTTGGTGAGGCCAGCGCCGAGCTGAATCTTGACCGGCGCGAGGTTGTTGTCCAGCGCCTGCACGTCCGTGTTCGCGGCGATGAACTCGACGTTACGGATCCCCTCCGTGATCATCGTGTTGATGGCGTTGCCGCCACCACCACCCACTCCAAAGACCTTGATCCTGGCCGCGTGGCCCAGATCCTCGTCGTCGAACTCCAACATGTTGCCCATCCCTCGGGTCTGCCGGCGCGTGCCGGCTCGTTTCCTGCTCGCTCACCCTCATCACGAGGCGGCGCGACATCCTTGATGCGTCACCTCAGAGGTGTGCCGCTCGAGGTCGTTGGAAGTCAAGACCTGCGACTGTGCGCCCCATCCGGGGCGCGCTCGAGCGGCGCGCGAATCATGGCCAACATAGCACCGGGCAGGTACCCCTTCAAGCCGGTTCTAGGGCCGCGAAGCGGCACCACAAGCGCCTGAACGAACAGTTCAAGTGTGACTTCAGAAAAAGTCGGAGAACCACTGGCGCATGCGGGTGGAGAGCTTCTGGTAGAGGCCCTCCTCGCGGATACGGAAGTGCTGGCGCTGGTCCGAGACGAGCCCGTAACGCACGAGCCCCACGCCGGTGGCGTATTTCGGGTGGCGCACGACGTCGACGAGGCCGCCGACCTTGCGCGGCAGGCCGCGGCGCACGGGCATCCCGAGGACCTCCTCGGCGAGCTCGGGCATGTAGTCGAGGACGGTCGAGCCGCCCGTGATGACCACGCCGCCAGCGAGCACGGACTCGTAGCCCGAGTCGACGATCTCGCGCGCCACGAACGCGAAGATCTCCTCGACGCGCGGCTCGATGATCTCGGCGAGGATCGCGCGGCTGAGCACGCGCGGCGGGCGGCCTCCGACCGAAGGGACCTCGATCGTCTCGTCCGGCGAGACGCGATCGACGAGGGAGCATCCATGAGCGTGCTTGATCCGCTCGGCCTCGGCCATCGGTGTGCGCAGGCCCACCGCGATGTCCTGGGTCAGGTGGTTGCCGCCGACCGAGAGCACGGCCGTGTGCACGATCGAGCCCTGGCTGTAGATGGCGATGTCGGTGGTGCCGCCGCCGATGTCCACGACCGCGACGCCGAGCTCCTTCTCGTCGTCGCTCAGGACCGCCTCGGAGCTCGCGAGCTGCTCGAGCACGATGTCGGAGACGTGCAGGCCGCACGCGTTGGCGCACTTGACGATGTTCTGGGCGCTCGTGACCGACGCGGTCACGATGTGGACCTTGGCCTCGAGCCGCACGCCGCTCATACCGAGAGGCTCGGAGATCCCGTCCTGCCCGTCGATGATGTACTCCTGCGGGATCACGTGGAGGACCTCGCGGTCCATCGGGATCGCCACGGCGCTCGCCGCATCCACGACGCGGTCCAGGTCACTCTGGCGGATCTCGCGATCCTTGACCGCGACGATGCCGTGCGAGTTGAAGCCCATGATGTGGCCGCCGGCGATGCCGGCGTACACCGAGTTGACCTCGACACCGGCCATCAGCTCCGCCTCCTCGACCGCCTTCTTGATCGAGTTGATCGTGGCGTCGATGTTGATCACCACGCCCTTGCGTAGACCCGTGGACGGGTGCGTGCCGATGCCGATGATGTCGACGCCGTCGTCGGTCACCTCTCCGATGATGCACGCGATCTTCGTCGTCCCGATGTCGAGCCCAACGATCACTTCCTCTCTTCTCGCCATTCCGAACCTTCCTTGGTCTCTCGCTACCATTCGCTCTTCGCTACCCTCTTCGACGTGACCCGCTTCGCCTAATCCCTGGCTCGGCGCGGCCTCGCCGCCACTCTATCAAGCTCTTGTTCCTGGTCGACGAGCACATAGTCGAGCGCGAGCCCTTGCTCACGAAGCCCCGCGTAGACGACCTGAAATCTTCTCATCCGCTCACCCCAACGCCCTCGCCCGAGCCGCACCTGCGTGCCGTCCTGGACGAGCACGAGCGTGACCCCCACGGCGCCCTCGACGTGCACCTCGCTGATCTGCGAGAGCTCCCCGAGGCCGAGGTCGTAGTACGCGCGCATCGCGTCGAACGCGTCCTTGTAGTCTGCGCGCGCCCCCGGGTCGCCGGCGGCGAGCGCGTCGCGCTCGATGCCGGTGACGATGGGCAGCGTGGCGAGCAGGTCGTCGATGGGGTCCTTGTCGCCGAGCGCCTTGATCGGCACGCCCTCGGCGTCCGTGAGCACCCAGTCGCCTTCATCGAGGATGACGGCGACTGGCTCGTGCTCGACTACAGTCAGCGTGACCCTGTTCGGAAGCGTGCGCTCGGCGTGCGCCTCGCGCACCCACGGGTGCTCCTCGGCGAGCCTGGCGACGGCCTCGTCGTCGATGTCGAAAATGTTCACTCCAGGGGCGAGCCCTGCGGAGCGCGCGACGTCGGCGATCCCGGCGCGCTCGGTGCCCTCGATGTCGATGTGCTCGAGCGCGAAGTACGGGCTCGAGACGCAGTACACGTAGGTACGGTGCGCGGCGAAGGGCACGCCGATGGCGACCGCGAGGACGCCCAGTGGGTACGAGAGCTTGCGCGCGAGGGCGATGGAGCGCTCGCGCATGCCGTCGCCCTTGTTGCGACCGCTGCGCCGCTTCTGCCTGGGCTTCTGCCTCAACGACTTCTTCATGAGCGACCTCCGGTGGCGGCGCAGACCATGAGCGCGGCGAACTCGTCGAACGGGACGCCGCGCGCGGCCGCGAGCTTGGGCACGAGGCTCGTCGAGGTCATCCCAGGGATCGTGTTCACCTCGAGCGCGTACATCGCGCCGGGCACGCCCATCACGTCCACGCGGCCGACGCCTCGGCAGCCGATGGCGTCCCACGCGCCGAGCGCGACCCGGGCGACCTCGGCGGCGAGGTCTCCGTCCACGGGCGCGTACGTGGTGTCGTGCGTCTCGTACTTCGCGGCGAAATCGTAGAACCCGTCGGCGGGCGTGATCTCGATCACGCCGAGGCACTCGCCGTCGAAGAAGCCGACCGAGTACTCCGCGCCGACGATGACCGTCTCGACGAGCGCGCTCGTGATGTCACCAGCGTCGTACAGAGCGCTCAGGTCGGCGAGCGCGACGGCGACCTCGTCGCCGCCCTGGCACATGTGCACGCCGACCGACGAGCCGGCGTCGTTGGGCTTGAGGCACCAGGGGCCGGGGACATTCGCCGTGGCGGCGCGGAAGCCTTCGAGATCGAGCGCGTCGCCTGCGATGCGCGCGCCGGAGATGACGGGCACGCCGGCAGCGGCCATGATCGTCTTGGCCTTGTCCTTGTCCATGGCGAGTGCGCTCGCGAGCACGCCCGAGCCGCTGTAGGGGATCCCGAGCAGGCCGAGGAAGCCCTGGATCGTGCCGTCCTCGCCCTCTCCGCCGTGGAGCCCGAGCAGCGCCGCAGCGGGCCGCTCGGAGACCAACCTGCCGAGGTCGGCGGGGAGGTCGTACTCGGCGACGTCGAAGCCGGCGGCGCGCAGCGCCGCGGCGAGCGCAGGGCCCGTCTGGAGGCTCACAGGGCGCTCAGGGGAGCTGCCGCCGTAGAGGACACCCACGCGTTTGCCGTCGAAGCGGCCTCTGTCGACATCACCGAACATCATGAGCCTCCCTTCAGAGCGTCCTCGAGCCTCGCGAGCTCGGCCCAGCCGTCGAAGCCGACGAAGTGGACCTCGGGGCGGAGCTCGACGCCGAACGCCTCGCGGACGCTGTGGCGAGCGAGCGCCATGAGCCCGAGGAAGTCGGCGGCGGTCGCGTCGCCCTCGTTGATGAAGAAGTTGGCGTGGAGTTCGCTAATGCGCGCGCCGCCGATGGCGTGGCCCTTGAGGTCACACGCCTCGATGAGGCGACCGGCGTAGTCGCCGGGCGGGTTGGCGAACGTCGAGCCGACGCTGGCGAGCTTGTAGGGCTGCGTGGCGTTGCGGCGCTCCTTGTCGTCGCGCGCCCTGCCCTTCGCCGCGTCGACGTCGCCGCTCGAGACGCGCACGACGCCGGAGGCGACGATGCCGCCTGGCGGGAGCTCCGAGTGGCGGTAGGCGAGCCCGAGGTCCTGCGCGCTCAGCTCGAGCGCCTCGCCCTCGGCGGTGACGACGACGGCGGACTCGAGGATGTTCGAGATCCAGGCGTCCTTCGTGCCCGCGTTGAGCGCGACCGAGCCTCCGAACGTGCCGGGGATGAGCGTCAGGAACTCGGCGCCGACCCAACCTTGCGCGAGCAGGCCGCGCACGAGGTGGGCGCTGTCTCTTATACACATCTGACGCTGCCGACGATCTACTCT
>OJDV01000718.1_pt1 | contig 11074 bp, 10 predicted proteins | sample 1592911 | NCBI WGS metagenome assembly OJDV01 (sample SAMN05416860, study PRJEB24817) | seawater metagenome | isolation source: Sea water | place: Canada:Atlantic | collected 2013-11 | reverse complement strand
TCATGGACACGGGCGCCGACGACGAGCCCCCATCGGGCCGCCGCCAGTACGACCTACTCCTCTTCGTCGCGCGCTGGTTCGGCCTCAAGCCCGTCATCAACCGCGCGCTCTCACTCCTCATGGGCGAGCCCTTTCGTAAGGATACTGCGCGCCGCGCCGAGTACGAAGGGTGGGTCTCCGAAATCCTGTCTCTGGATCGTAAGTCCACATACTACTTTGGGAAAGCGATCTTCTACAGAGACTCCGTCGTCGACGCGATCCGTGGCTGCTCCATCCCCACGCAGGTGATCGTGGGCGAGCTCGACCAGCCCACGCCGCCCGCGCGCGCGCGCCAGATCCACGAGGCGCTCGCCGACTCCCGCCTCGACGTCATAGCTGGCGCCGGCCACACGTCACCCATCGAGCGTCCCGACGAAGTCACCGCCGTCATCACGCGCTTCCTCGAAGAAATCAGCCCATGAGCATGACGCACGAGGAGGTGTTCGGTGAGCTGCGCTCGGTGACCTCGGGACACCAGAGCGCGGTCCAATGGAAGGCGCTCCTCGAGCTCGTGAGCCAGAGCTTCGCCCTCGACCCCGAGCGGCACGCCCACGAGGTCGAGCCCTACCTTCTGGGCGCGCTGCGACCCTGGCCCCTCGAGCTCCGGCGCGCGCGCCTCCTCGAAGACCCGGCACACGTGGTCGCGCTCGCGCAGGCGCTCGTCGTCGAGTGCGACGACCACTGGCCGACCCCCGAGGCCGTCGCGGCTCACCTCGCGAGCAAACTCGACGACGCCGCGCGCGCTCGCATCACTCACCTCGACCTCGTCTCATGTGTCCATCGACCGCTCGCGGTCCTCGAGACGCTCGCCGCGAGCTTACGCTCGATCACCAACGTCTACGTCAACGTCTACTACGACGACGATCACCGCCGCGCGCGGCGAAGAGAGACCCTGAGCACCCTCGATTCGACCCACGTCGTGGGCGCGATCGTGGAGGCCTGGGGACCTGGGCTCGAGGGCCTGGGGCTCTCGTGCTTCGGTATGAATTCAGAGGGAGACAGCGCCAACGACTGCTCCTGGAAGAGGGTCCTACGGGAGATCGAGAACTTGCCGAAGCTGCGCGCGCTCGAGCTCTCGCTCGATGAGCGCGACACGAAGAGGTGGGAGCAGGAGCTGCTCGCTGACCCTCGCTTCGATCGCATCGAAGAGGTCACCATCGAGCTTTCGGATCACGTCATGCTCGCCTCATGCCTCACCGAACGTCCCGCGTCACGTCACCTCGAGAGGGTCAAGATCACGAACTGCCCCGCGACCGTCGCGCGTACGCTCATCGAGTGCGAGCACCTCTCGAACGTGCGTCGGTGGGAGCTCCTCCCCTCCCTCTACGTTCGCGCGCCGGTCGGCTGGTCGAGCCGCCTGGGTGCGTATTGGGCGGCGTCTTCGGCCCACTGCCCCGAGACCTTCGACGCGTTCTTCTCCGTTCGGTGGCTGAACCTGCTCGACCTCGACAGAGCCAAGGTCCATGACGTGCTCTTCGGCCAGGACAAGAAGACGCGGAGCAGTGAGCGCGTAGAAGGGCTCTCGCTTCGCCACATCTCTCCGCGAGACGTCAAACGATTCCTCCGCTCCGTGACCGACTCGGTCCCGAACTTGAAACACCTGCACGCCCACAAAGACTACGTCATGCGACCCATCGACGTGCGCGCGATGAACGCTCCTGGGTTCCTCGAACGCCTGGAGTCGCTGAATTGGTCGTACACGCACTCGACGTCCCAACAGAACATGGCCTACGCCGCGGGCGGGTTCGCCGAGGCACGCCGCGCAGAGTGGTACGAGCTCGTCGCCGACGAGTCGCTCCACCCCGCGCTGCGACAACGCGCGTGGCGCTCGATCCAGGTCGAGCTCCAGTACAAGAGCTCGTTCATCGCGCTCGCGAAGGCCATGGGCCTGAAGCGCCTGTCCTCGAAGAACATCTCCCAACTCCGCGAGGCCATCGACCTCGCCGCGCCTCCCATCGTCCACGCGCCGCTCCTCCTCGCCGCCGAGACCCCGCCCGAGCTCCTGGAGACCCTCTCCCCGTGGTGATCGTATGGTGACGACCTCAACGATGAGGGCTCCAGACGGGGCGCATTGATATGCATATGCTACATAATGCATTTCCTCCAGGCGATCGATCTACATCATCATGCATATCGATCGCTCCCGCGTCAGGTCGTGGGTCTCATCTGGACGTGGGCTTCACCTGGACGGGGTCGGCGCACCGGTAGAACCCGTATGGCCGCACGGGGCGCTCCGGGCGTGAGGTGGGCGAGTGCGCCGCGAGAGCTCCGAACGAACCTGACGCCTCCTGGGTGCCGCCAAGGGCCGGTTTCGACGTGAAGGTATCAATAGCTTCGACGCGCTCGAAGCCCGTAGACGAGCCTACGGGTCGTTCTGGGGCACTTAGGCCCTCCGAAACGCTCCCGCGGAGCTACCCTTCATCGAGCCATCCCCACCCGCCTGCTGCTTTGATTATGTCGCTATTCGGTATCAACCCCTCGATGGAAATACCTCAGGACGACGTCTGGTTGCGCCTGAAGCCCTCCACACGCGCCTGAGCCACCCGCCTACGACGCCCATCGCGCCTCGTGTTAGGCTCCGCCGTGAAGGCCAACCCCCTGTATCCGACCGAGGTCCCAAAGGTGTCCGTATCAACCCGAAGGGCCGCCCAGTGGACGCTGGCTGCCTGGATCACCCTGACGGCGACGGTCGCTTCCGCGCAGGACCCGCTCTACGAGGGGACCTCCTCGGCCCCCGAGCAGAGCACCGAACAGAGCACCGAACAGACGTTCGAGCAGAACATCAAGGGCTCCGACCCCGAGCTCCTCGACTCCGGCCCTGGCCGCGTCCACTCGCTCAGCGTCGGGCTCGACTACGCCGGCGACTGCGCCACCAACGACTCCGTCCCCTGGTCCTACGGCGTCAGCGACACGCGAAAGATCCACGCGCTCCTCGAGCGCACCGTCTCACCCGGCGGCTCCCACGAGCTCCTCGTGGGCAAGGACGTCGACGCGCTCAAGCTCCGCGCCGCCCTCGATTCCATGGAGCTCTCCAGCAACCGCTCCGACGACCTCATCCTCTACATGGCCGTGGCCCCCGGGCTGCGAGGCAGCGAGTACACCATCAAGCTGTGCGGCTCCGAGATCTCCGTCTCCAGCCTCTTCTCCTCCATCGAGTCCCGCGGCTTCGACCGCGTCGTGCTCTTCTTCGCCGGACCCCACGCCTACAAGGTCTTGCGCGGCTACATGGACTACAGCGACGACCGCCCCGTCGGGCCATCCCGCGGCGCCGACGACCAACACGAGGGCTACTCCGCGAGCGCGCGCTCCGAGAGCCTCTCTCGGCTCCTCTTCGCAGGCCCGAACAACGACTTCGAGGTCGAAGACCTCGGCGGCTCGGTCTTCACCTACTACCTCGGCCAGGCGCTCGAAGGCGCCGCCTACCGCACCCGCAACCGCGCGCTCACCGCCCGCGGCTGCGTCGACTACGTCAGCGATCGCCTCGACTCCATGAGCGTGCGCACGATGTACCTGACGACCTACGCCTCCACGAGCGACGTCGTCATCAACGAACGCAGCGACTACACGTTCGTCCAACCCGAGGTCTCCGACGTCGAGATCACCAACCACGCGGAGGCCGCGTCCTTCGCGCAGCCTCCCGCCACCGGCTGGCTCGGCCTGCCCACCTCCAGCCGCGGCGTCTCCTCCGCGGTCATGCGCTCCGAAGACGCCGGCACCCCCAAGGTCCAGGTCCGCTTCAAGGTCACCGCCGTCCACGACGTCGAGCGCGTGCTCGTCAACGGCGTCGAGGCCACCAAACCCGAGGAAGGCACCAACGTCTGGACCGTCGAGCTCGACGTCCGCGACGACTCCGTCCGCGAGGCCATCGACCGCTACCAGGGCGTCTTCATCGTCGCCACCGACGTCCAGTCCAACACCGGCATCAACCTCCAGCCCTTCGACACACCCACGCTCCCCGAGGCGCGCCGCTCCTACGCCCTCGTCATCGGCACCGACGACTACGACGACCCCTCCTGGACCTCCCTACAGAACCCCGTCCTCGACGCCACCACCGTCGGCGAGCGCCTCGCCAACGACTACGGCTTCGAGGTCGAGGTCCTCCAGAACCCCACCCGCGGCGCGCTCCGCACCAAGCTCACCGAGTACAAGAAACGCGAGTACGGCCCACGGGACCAGCTCCTCATCTACATCGCAGGCCACGGCTACTTCGACGAGGACCTCGAGATCGGACACCTCGTCACCACCGACGCGCCCTCCCCCGAGCGCATCGGCACCGACTGGTCGATGACCTACTCCGAACTCACCACCATCGCCGACCGCATCGACGTCCACCAGAAGCTCCTCATCCTCGACGTCTGCTTCGGCGGCTCCGCCTTCGTCGCAGGCGAGTCCAGCCGCGCATCGGTCTACGACGCGCCCACGCGGCAGGCTCAGATCACACACCACATGGAGTTCCGCGCCCAGAACGTCCTCACCGCCGGCGGCAAGGTCCGCGTGAGCGACGGCCTCGCCGGACAGCACTCCCCCTTCGCCCGGCGCCTCCTCGCCGCGCTCGCCACCCGCGGCAACAAGCACGGCGTGCTCACATTCTCCTCCCTCTACACACGCGTCGAGGACTCCAACCCCACCCCCGTCCGGGGCACCTTCGGCACCCGGCACGACCCCGGCGGGCAGTTCACCTTCGTCGCCAACACCGGCTCCAGGTGAGCCCCCGCTGACCTCGCGCCCCCGAAAGCCAGACTGTAAGTCGGTCCTTCGAATCTTCGCGCGCGCCTTGTGCTAGGATCCGTCCAATGACGTTGATCCGAACACCAAAGGAGCGCTCCATGAAACTCGGAGTTCGCCGCGCCGCGTGCGCCATCACCCTCTGCATCCTCTCCTCCGCGTGCGACGACAAGCCGACCGCCGAGACCGAGACCCCCGAGACCTCGGCCGCCCAGAGCCCCGTCGTCCCGGAGGTCGCCGCCGCCAAACCCCCCGCAAAACCCCTCGATGGCTTCGTCGCTCACGAGTGGGGCCTCGTACGCTACGGCGACTCCGCGCCCGAGCTCGCGACCTCCTACCACGGCTCGCACGTCCCCAAGCCCGCGGCGAACTCCAAGCCCACGACGAACTCCAAGCCCAAGCCCAAGCCGCCACGCCGCGATGATATACGGCGCAGGCCCAAGAAGCCCCTCATCTACCTGCGCCCCGACGCCGGCTTCGACACCACCACCTCCATCGACGTCAGCGTCACCATGACCTCCGGCGCGCTCCGCGAGGTCTGGCCCACACCCGCGGCCGCCGCGCAGCCAAAACACACCGCCTCGTACGCGTGGACCGGCGTCACGCTCCAGCGCGGCACGTCCTGTGGCAAGGAGCTCGCGCCCAAGCTCACCGACCCCGCCTGCGCGTCCCTGACCGACGGCGGCGTCTGCGAGGCCGCCGAGTTCGCCGAGTACCTCTCGCCCGTCTCCGACTGCCTCTCCATCGGCGACCTCACCACCCCCGTCCTCATCTACAACGGCGAGCTCGCACCGTCCCCGCCGCCGCTCACGCTCACGGACACGGACGTCTCCAACACGTCGGCCCACTCCGTCGGTCCTGTCTACGTCAACACCACCGGCGCGCTCTACCGCATCGCCGAGATCCCCGCCGGCGCGACCCTCCCGCTCACCGGCCAGATCGAGCTCGTCACCAAGGGAGACGCCCCCATCGAGTCGATCCGCGGCGACCTCGTCGCCCTCGGCCTCTCGGCCGCAGAGGCCAACGACTTCATCGCCGCCTGGAAGCCAGACGTCCTCAAGCAGCCCTTCTCGTTCAAGGTCCTGGGCTTCTACTCCAAGGCTGGCGTCGACTCCGTAGCCAGGCTCGAGATCACCCCGAAGCCCCGCGAGCTCGTCCGCGTCCTCGCGTTCAGCGTCGACGCCACCCGCTGAACACGAGCAAGATTGCACGTCGTATGAACACACCGGGATAGACATGCGAAACAACGATCAGAAGCGGCTCGAACGTCAATCCAGGGCCATGGCCACGAAGGCTCAGGGCGATTGGTCCAAAAAGAACCCGATCAAGAACGGGTGCATGACACTCTTCGCGCTCGGGTTCCTGGGGCTCCTGGGCGTCCTCGTCTTCATGGGCATCAACGGCGCGTTCGATTGAGGCTCACGCAGGCGCCATCATCGCCCCCGTGAACACCACCAGAAAGCCCCCGATCTCACCCGCCGCCAGCGCCCACATGTACCCGTGCACCAACACCCCGGGCAGCTCTCCCTTCCCCAGCGTGTAGGGCTCCTCGAGCTGGTTGTCCGTGTCGCGCAACACCCCGTGCACGAGGTACGTGCTCAGCGCCGTCGCGAAGAACGCCACCGACACGCCCACCCCCCACATGTTCCACGCCTCCGGCCACCGACTCAGCTGCGCGAAACGCTCGAGCACCAGGCACGAGAACGCGTACATGAACGCCGCCCGGTGCGCGATGTCGACGTAGACCGGCGCGCTCGCCGACGCGCTCCTCCTGATGTGCGTGTACTTCCACACACCCGTACACAGCGCCGTCATGAAGAATCCCCCGCACGCCCACCTCGTCAACTCCACCGCGTCCATTCACACTCCTACCTGTTCGTGCCATCCTCGACGTCTCACCCTCCACACCATGGCACTCGAAACCAACATGGCCCACACGACCTACGACTGGGAGCGCTTCGACGCACACATCAAGGAGACCGTGCGCGCCAGGCTCGACTGCCGCGCCGTCGTCGCTGACGCCGGCCTCGTCAAGAAGCGCGGCTCGGGTCGCTACGTCAAGATCCACTGCGTCGACCCCTCCCACGAGGACAACCACCCGAGCTGCTCGGTCGGCCCCGACGGCTTCAAGTGCCACGCCTGCGGCGCCTCCGGCGACGTCTTCACCCTCGTCGGCCTCCTCCAACACGTCGACTCCTTCTCCGAGCGCGTCCGCGCCGCCGCGCGCCTCGCTGGCGTCGACTACGACGCCGAGCGTGACCGCTTCGTCGCCGCCGAACGCGACGCGACCTGGCGCTCGAGCTCCTACGAGACCATCGAGATCCATGCCTCGCGTGACCTCTCGGAGTACCGACGCGACGAGGTCGTCGACAACTTCGACGACCTCGTCTCCCCCGAACCCGACGGCCGCGACGGCAAGGACCCAGACGAGCCCCTCGCCGGCCGCTCCGGCGTCCGCGCTCAGGTCTGGCACGAGCTCGTCTCGAGGCTCTCGCTCGATGGACCAGGCGCCGAGTACCTCGAGGCGCGCGGCATCTCGCGCCAGCTCGCGCGCGCCCTCGGCGTCCGCTACGCCGACCCCGACACCTGGCGCGACGCGCTCCGCCACGCCTGGCGCACCCACGGCGCGCGATCCCTCGACGCCGCCGGCGTCCTCGGCCGCGACGCCGCGCACGAGCACGTCCCTCACCCGGGCTGCTACGGCGGCGCGCTCGTCTTCACCTACTCCGGCGGCGCGTCCCCCGAATCCCTGCGGTTCCGCAACCTCGACCCCGACGCGTCCATCCGCTACCTCTCGCTGCGCGGACCCCACAACCAGCCCCGCGTCGCCTACCTGAGCGACCTCGCCCACCGGCCGCTGCTCGGCGCGTCCCCAGGGCGCGCCCTCTACGTGACCGAGGGCGAGATCAACGCGCTCTCACTGGCCGCCGTCGGGCGCGCGTGCGTCGGCCTCCCCGGCGCCGACTCCTGGCGCCCCGAGTGGGCCTACGGCTTCGCCGACTTCGACCGCGTCGTCCTCCTCCTCGACGGCGACCGCGCCTCCGAACAGCTCGCGCGCTCGATCCTCACCTCCTGCTCCGACCTCTACGGCGACGAGTGGACCCAACGCCGCGTGCGCCCGCACCTCCTCACCGACGGCGACGGGACCATCCTCGACGCCAACGACGCCCTCATGGGCGGCTCGCTCGAGGACCTGCTCCGACGCGCCGAGGACCTCTCACCCCGCCCCGAGTGACCGCCGATGGTGCTTCACCCAGCTCTCATAGAGCCCCTGGATGTTCCTCGCGCCCACCGGGTTGGCCGAGTGGACGTTCCACTCGATCGACTCGGGGTCCACGCCCTGCTCGATCCCCAGCTCCACCAACCACCTCGCGCAGTCCATCCCCGATGGCGTGTCCTCGCCGAGGTCGTGATCGAAGCTCACCACCCCCGGGAACCCTCGCTCCTCCACGGCCGCGATGAACTCGCCTTGGTCCCGCACCACCACCCAGGGCCTGGGAGTCCTCGGGTCGCGCACGTCATCGAGGTAGAGACACCAGCTCATAACCGCTCCTTTCATCCACGCCACCGCGCCACGCGAGGCCCGCGATCAACGGGCCTCGGCGCGCGAGTCATTCCAACCCCACAGACCATACGAACACAGGACCTCACGCCATGACCCAGAACGCCAAGACCTGCGCGCTGCTCGACATCCCGATCTCCTCGGCCTACCGCGACTACGGCCTCGACATGAGCCGCGAGGCCATGGAAGGGCCCTTCTGCCAGCGCTACCCCTTCGGCGCCGAGGTCTCCATCACCGTCGACCGCCGCGTCATCCGTACGCAGAACTCCAACCGCGTCACCTACGACCACAGCGTCTTCATCGACGGACCCTTCTGGGGAGACTTCGACGTCAGCTTCTCCAAGGAAGGCCTCCTCGATCGCGTCTCGAAGGTCTTCGGCCGCGCCGAGATCCAGGGCGGCGACCCGCTCTTCGACGACCAGATCTACGTCCGCGCCGACGCCAAAGACGACCGCCTCCGCAGCTTCGTCGAGTTAGACGGCGTCCAGTCCGCCCTCCTCGCGGTCATCCTCGGCCTGGAGAACGCGCACGTGGTCATTCGAAATGGCCGCCTCGAGGCATCGTACAGAACAGGTGAAGGCGGCGAAGTCACTGACTACAAGGGTGTCATCCTGCCCGCGCTCGCGCTCGCGCGGTGGGCCACGCGCGTCTGAAGGTCGCGCACGCCGCGCCCGATGTGGAACCTCGGAGGCCCCCGCGAATACGACACGACGTGTCCGCAGCGGAGCATCCTCTTCCACACCCCGAGTTCGACGTGCCACGACACCACGCCCCCTCGATCCTCCTCTTCGCCCTCGCGACGCTGGCCTCCTCGAGCGCCTCGGCTGGCGCGTGGTCCCAGCCCGCGGGGCAGTGCTACGCCAAGGTCTGGAGCTCCGTGCTCATCGGCGCGAACGCCTTCGGCGTCGACGCACCGGGCTTCGAGACCGACCCGTTCTCGGTCATCGCCCTCAACCACTACGCCGAGTGCGGCGTCGCCAAAGACTGGACGCTGCTCACCTCCGGCGCGCCCGTCGGCTTCGCCCGACACGGCGAAGACGACACGCTCTTCTCCGGCCGCCTCGCCCTCGGCGTCCGCCGAGGCTTCCTCGAAGGGCCGCTGCGCGCCGCGATCGAGCTCGAGTACGGCCACCAGGGCCTCGTCGGGGACATCGAGCTCGCCCCGAACCAGCGCTACTCCTTTCGACCCGTCGTCGCCGCCCACACTGGCCGCGCCTCGGCCAGCGTGGGCTACGGCGCCGCGAGCTGGTGGGCCACCGGCGACGTGGGGCTGCGCGTGTTCTCCGGCGAGCTCACGCCCGCCGTCGTGGGCAACGCTCAGCTCGGCTGGAAGCCGCTCGAGTCGCTCGTCCTCGACATCCACTTCCCCTACAACATCACGCTCGGCTCCATCGACGAGAACAACGTCAGCGGCGCCGGAGACACCAACTACGTCGGCCTGGGTCTGGGCGCCTCATGGTGGGTCACCCAAGGGCTCGGGCTGAACCTCGGCCTCGACGGCGTCGTCTTCGCCGAGGCCAACGCAGGGGCCCCCTCGATCCAGCTCGGCGTCGAGTGGCGACCTCGCCTCTGGTGAGGTCTCACCGGCGAACCTCGCGCTCGTACGCCGCGACGAGCTCTTCCTGCGACTGAGACTGCACCGCGCCGAACCTGAAGTAGCGGACCGTCGCGATGGCGTCCGACGCGCCCAAACCCTCGGCGACCAGCACGCACGCGGCGATCGTCCCCGCGCGACCCAGCCCCGCCATGCAATGCACCACGACCCGCTCGCCAGCCTCGAGCTCGGCCTGGATCATGTCCACGAGCCGGGTCGCCTGCTCCAACGTCGGCGCCTCGAAGTCCTCGATCGGCTCGTGCGTGAACCGCATCCCGAGCCCCGAGACCGCCCGCCGCCGATCCTCCAACGTCTCGGGGGGCTCGAAGCGGCGGAACTCGTGCTCCTCCTGGAGGCAGATCACATGCGTCACGCCACCCTCGACGAACGCCGCCAGATCGACGTCTCGCGCACGTCCTCGACTCCCCGGAGAGCGGGACACCAGAAGGCCCTTCGCGAACGAACCAAAATCAGTGAGCATCTTCAAACCTGTCCTTTTTCACCACGCGACGGCAGCGCTCCGTACTCCACCATGCCCTGGCCAGGCACATCGATCTTCTCGAACGAACACGGAGATCTCATGACGCTTCATATACATCGCCTGCTCCTGGCTCTGCCGCTGGCGTTTTGCTCGGCGGGCTGCCCCACTCCTGTCGTGTACCTTCCCGTCAGCGACGTCGCGTTCACGGAGGTCTACTCCGCGGGCATCACACCCCCCGCTTCGTCCTGCGAAGGAACGGACGGCTCCGCCATCATGCGCGTCGCGCTGAGGACCTCCGAAAAGGCGGCCATCACGCCCGACACCGTGCTCGACGGCGCGACGATCGACTTCGGCCGTGACTCCATCACGTTCAGCGATTCGGCGATCTTCGATCTCCCGGACTCCGAATGCGACGCAGGCTGCGCTCAGAGCTTCTCGTGCATCACCCCGCCAGCGATCGACGAACAAGACTACGAGCGCTGCGCCAACAACAACGCCGGGCTCTCCGCCTCCGGTGACCCCCGCTTCGTCTCAAAGACCGACGAGACCCAGCTCTTCGGCGTGATGCTCGAGTTCACGACCTCCTGGAGAGGCCAGCTCCCCGAGGAACTCACGAACCTGAGCCCCGACTTCGACGGCGACGGCCGCGGCGACCTGGGCGCCAACATCGCCC
>OJDV01000717.1_pt1 | contig 11077 bp, 8 predicted proteins | sample 1592911 | NCBI WGS metagenome assembly OJDV01 (sample SAMN05416860, study PRJEB24817) | seawater metagenome | isolation source: Sea water | place: Canada:Atlantic | collected 2013-11 | reverse complement strand
TAAGAATTGATTCCTTGATAAATGGAACATTACTAATTCCTTCAGACAAAAATAAAATTCCTTTAGCCATAATCATTCAAGGATCTGGGCCTACCGATAGAGATGGAAATCAAAAAATATTTAAGAATAATTCTTTAAAATATTTAGCCGAAGGATTGTATCATAAAGAGATTGCAAGCTTTAGTTATGATAAACGATTTGTTCAACTAATTCTAGAAGGAAATTTTGATGAAAGTGAAGTCGATTTCAAGGATTTTATTAAAGATGCTATTAATGTGGTTGATCACTTTAAAAAGGACCAACGATTCTCAGAAATAATAATTATTGGTCATAGCCAAGGTTCCTTAGTTGGTATGATGGCTGCTCAAGAAAAAAATGTTTCAAAATTTATTTCTTTAGCAGGTGCTGGTCAAGAGATTGACGATGTTATTATAGATCAATTACAGAAGCAATCCCCTGCATTAGTAGAAAACGCACGAAAATCTTTTGATGATCTTCGAGTAAATGGCGTTGCTCAAAATTACAGCCCTTTCCTCGCTTCTATTTTTAGACCTACATTACAGCCTTTTATGATTAGCTGGATGAATTACAATCCGCAAACCGAGATTGCAAAACTTAGAATTCCTGTTCTTATCATTAATGGTGACAATGATTTTCAAGTTCAAGTTTCAGAAGCAGAAAAATTAAAAAAAGCAAAACCAGATGCAGATTTGGTAATTATACCAAATATGAACCATATATTTAAAGAAATAAAAGGCGATTTAGAAGAGAATCAAAAATCTTATAACAATGAAGAATTGCCTGTTATGAAAAAGCTTATTAAATCGATTAAATTATTTATTTTAAAATAAAAAAATGCAAGAAACTACCGAAGTAATATTAGACACCACACCATTAATTACAAGCGACACCATTGTTTTTGGATTGTTAATGATTTGTTTAGGATTTATATTTTACACCTCAAAATATAAAACAGGATTTTGGAATAAATTTTATAAAATTGTGCCCGCACTTTTTATGGCTTATATAGTTCCTGCATTCCTTACAACATCAGGGCTTATTTCTCCTGAATGGACAACCATTACAGAATCAGGAGAAGCTATCACAGGAAGCTCCAAACTGTATTTTATGTCTAGTAGATACTTACTTCCAGCTGCTCTAGTTTTAATGACTTTAAGTATTGATTTAAAAGGTGTTTTTAATTTGGGACCAAAAGCACTTATCATGTTTATAACAGGTACCATTGGTATTATACTAGGAGGGCCTATCGCTATTTTGATTATAGGAACCATTTCGCCTGAAACCTTATCAACACCTATATTCCCAACCCCAGCTGTTGGCGAATTTAATGATGTATGGAGAGGTTTATCAACTCTTTCGGGTAGTTGGATTGGTGGAGGAGCTAATCAAACAGCCATGCTAGAAGTATATAGTTACAATCAGAAATTATATGGAGGCATGGTGTTTGTAGATATTGTAGTTGCCAATGTATGGATGGCTATTATATTAATAGGAATTGGAAAAACTGCAAAAATTGACAAATGGTTAGGAGCAGACACTTCTGCTATTGAAAGTTTAAAAGATAAAGTTTCTGATTATGCAAAAAAAGTAGATCGCAACCCTACATTAACGGATTTAATGATTCTTGCTGCAATTGCATTTGGAACAGTTAGTTTCGCACATTTAGGCGCAGGTTATTTAAGTACGTTTTTTGAAAACTTTGTTAATAGTTTAGAAGTTGGTATTACCAGAAATATATTTACATTTTTAAGTTCTAGTTTCTTTTGGATGATTACCATAACTACAATTATTGGGATCTTACTTTCTTTTACAAAAGCAAGAACTTACGAAGGTGCAGGAGCCAGTAAATTCGGTAGTGTATTTATATATATTTTGGTAGCAAGTATTGGTATGAAAATGGATTTAATGCTAATTTTTGACAACCTAGGATTAATTGCAATAGGATTTGTTTGGATGGCTATACACGCAGGATTATTAATTTTAGTTGCCAAACTTATAAAAGCTCCTTATTTCTTTTTAGCGGTAGGTAGTCAAGCAAATGTTGGAGGTGCAGCATCTGCTCCTATAGTAGCATCTGCTTTTCATCCTTCCCTTGCTACAGTGGGAGTTTTACTTGCCGTTTTTGGATATGCAGTAGGAACAATTGGAGCAATTTTATGCACCGTTTTAATGCAATTGGTATCTATTTCGTCATAATTTTATTAAAAAATAATGCATCTTTGCGGATCTTAAATAGGTATCAAAAATGAATAAATTTTTAACACTCTTAGCTGTTTTAATTCTAATAACTGGTTGTTCAAGTAATGAAGATAAAATGACCCTTACAGGGAATGTAAAGGGGCTTAAAAAAGGAACTCTAATACTTCAAAAAATTCAGGATTCTTCTTTAATCTCTATTGATTCTATATCTGTTAATGGAAGTTCAGAATTTAGTTTTTCTGAAACCGTTTTGGAACCTGAAATTTATTATTTATATGTTCGCTTAGAAAACGGTATTTTAAAAGATGATCGCATTGCATTTTTTGCGGAAGCAAATCCTATCAACATCAGTACTACATTAACTAATTTTGTTATTGACGCAAAAGTTACAGGATCCAAAAACCAAGAAAAGTATAAAACTTATAAAAAAATTATTAGTCGATACTCTAATAAAAATCTAGAATTAATAGAACAAAGTTTTGAAGCAAGAAAACAGGGAAATGATTCATTAGCTAATTCGTTAGATAACACACAAACTTCTATGCTTGCAAAAAAATATTTAGCAACTATCAGTTTTGCTTTATCAAATAACGATTTAGAAATCTCTCCTTATTTAATGGTAGGATATGTAAATGATGCAAAGCTTACTTACTTAGATTCTGTTTATAACCATCTTACACCAAAAATAAAAGACTCTAAATACGGTAAGGATTTAGAGTCTTTAATAAGATTGAGAGAAAAATAGAAAATTAACTTAAAGCATTAATTTTATCAATTAATACTCTTCCTTTATCTTCTAATTCTTGATTAACTCCTTTAAAATGTTGTTTACTGTTCTCAACATTTTTAGAATTTACTTTAACAATTAGTTCGTCAAAAACATCGATTGCTTCATCAATGATTGCTTGAGAATTTTTTGTTTCTTTTCCTGGATTTGTTAGCTCCCATAAATAGACAGCTTCAATAATATCTCCTAATACGTAATTGATGTCTTTTTTTAAATCGCGAATATTTGCCATAGTGTTTTTAATTTTTGCAAAAATACTACATTTTCAATCTTTTAGGGAATATAAACCTCTAAAAAATTAGCTGAAGTTGATTTAATTTCAATATTCGTAATTAATGCAGGAATTAGGATCGTATCTCCTTTCATGAAATCTTCAGAATTCTGGTCAACAATAATAGTTCCCTCTCCTTCTAAACACATATAAACAACAAATGAATCTATTGATTTTAAATCACGAATTAAGGCACTTGATATGGTTAATATATTAGTGTTAAAATAGGTTGTTTCACATAAATTAACAGGAGTATTAATTTCATCTTTATACTCTAATTTAGCTTGGGAGCTTTCAAAATTAATAGCATCAATTGCTAAATCTGTATGTAATTCTCTTAACTTACCATCTAAATCTGGCCTATTGTAATCGTATATCCTATAGGTAATATCTGAAGTTTGCTGAATTTCTGCCAAAACAACACCAGCTCCAATTGCGTGAACGGTACCTGTTTCTATATAAAACGAGTCTCCTTTTTTTACATTTTCATAATGTAAAATTTCGGGAAGTGTATTTTCTGTTAGATGCTTTTGATACAATTCTTGATTGATCTCTTTATGGAATCCTAAATTTAACTTTGCATCCTTATCAGATTCTAATACATACCACATTTCTGCTTTTCCAAAGGAGTTATGCCGTTCTTTTGCTAATTGATCATTTGGATGTAATTGAACTGATAGGTCTTCCTTAGCATCTATAAATTTAAATAACAATGGAAAATTGTTCCCAAAAGATTTATAAACGTGCTTGCCCAAAAATTCATCTTTAAATTCGCTTATTAATTGAGGCAATGACCATCCTTTTAACAATCCATTATTAACTATAGAAATATTATTGTCAACATCTGAAATTTCCCAACTTTCTCCAATACTATTCTTTTGAGCTTTATTAAAGAGTGAATTCAATTTATTTCCTCCCCAAATTTTTTCTTTTAAAATGGGAGTAAATTTTATTGGATATTTTAATTGATTTTTATTCAAATATTTTTATTCAGGGCCCGTATATACTACAAAATTCCTAGGAGTTTCATATAGTTTCACAGAAACTTTATACCTATTCATTAGTTTTTCATGGAGTTTATTCCAAATAAATATTGCAATGTTTTCCATGGTTGGATTTAAATCTTTAAATTCTGGTATGTCTAAATTTAAGTTTTTATGATCCAAGTAATCTTCAATTTCTTCTTTTATAATCGTTTTTAATTCTTGAATATCAATTAAAAATCCTGTTTCCTTACTGACCTCTCCAGTGACTCCTACTTCAAGTTCATAATTATGCCCATGAAAATTTGGGTTATTACATTTTCCGAAAACGTTATTATTTTTCTCATCACTCCAATCTGACCTAAACAATCGGTGGGCAGCGTTAAAATGAGACTTTCTATATACAGTTAAGCTCATAGGGATATGTGTTTGTAAAATTTATCAAATATAATTTTGAACCAAGCAGTATAACTATCGGGATTTATAGCAATATCATTTTTTACATCTTCTAATAACATCCATTTCCAGGAGGCAACTTCTTCAGTGTTTAAAATTGGCACATCGTTATATTTACCGATCAATATATGATCATATTCATGTTCAGTAAGACCATTCTCAAATGGAGCTTTATAGATAAATGAGGTTGTTTCGGATAGTTCAGTTACAAAACCCATTTCTTCTTGAAGTCTTCGTTTACCGGCCTCTAAGTTAGATTCACCATTACGTTGATGACTACAACAGGTATTGGTCCATAAACCTGGAGAATGATATTTTCCAAAAGCTCTTTGCTGAAGCATTAACTCATTTGCATCATTAAAAACAAATACTGAAAAAGCTCTATGAAGTACCGCTTTTTCATGTGCTTCTTGTTTTGGCATTAAGCCTATTTGTTCGTCATTTTCATTAACAAGAATCACTTGTTCTTCAATCATAGTATGTTGGTTTTGTTCAAAAATACAAAATGAAGTGTTATAAAAAAAAGCGTTTAATAAAGATATTAAACGCTTTTTCAAAAAAATTGGTTAGTTAAAACTTTTAATCCTGTATTATAAACATGGAACGTCTATTAAGTTGATGTTCTTCTTCAGTACATTTTACTCCATTAGAACATTTATTAACATGTTGCTTTTCTCCATAACCTTTTGCAGTTAACCTATTGCGATCAATACCTTGATCTACTAACCAGTTAAGTGTTGATTGAGCTCTTTTATCAGATAATAATTCGTTATATGAATCTTCTCCTCTAGCATCTGTATGAGATTCTATATGAATATTTAATTCTTTGTATTCTCTCATTGCTACTAAAATTTTAGCCAATTCAATTTCTGCATCTGGACGAATATTAAATCTATCGAAATCAAAATAAATTGGTTCTAAAGTAAGTCTACAACCTAAATCATTAGGTGGACAACCTATTAGTTTTAATCTTAATGGCACTTCAATACTTCCTGTTTCACTAGGAGTTTTCACAATTTCCTCCTTAGGAGTATATTGAGATTTAACACCTCTTAAAGTATATTGCTGATCACAATCTGCAGTAAAACTATAACTTGCATCTGCACCAACGACAGCAGAGTCTACTAATTTATTTTCTTCATCTAATAATGAAACAACTGCACCTGGAATTAAAACTCCAGTATCTATATCTGTTACAGTACCATCAATTGTGATAACACATCTTTCATTTATTAAATAAATTTCATCATCAATAGATCCATTATCTCCACTTCTATTTGAAGAAATATATCCCATTTTTTTCTCTTCATTTATGATAAAACCAAAGTCATCATAGGCACTATTTGTTGGTTCCCCAAGATTGGTAATGGATCCAGTAACCGAACCATATTCATTTAAATCAGTTACGAAAACATCCAATCCTCCTAATCCAACATGACCGTCTGATGAAAAATATAATTTATTTTTATCGCTTATAAATGGGAATGTTTCCCGCTCTTCTGTATTAATAGTCGCTCCTAAATTAACAGGGGTACCATAGGCTCCATTTTCAAAAATATCTACATACCAAAGATCTGATTGACCATAAGTTCCTTCCATATCGGAAGCAAAATACAATCGTTTCTCATCATTACTCAAGGCAGGATGGGCGACAGAAAACTCTTCACCATTAAATGGCAACTCAACTACATTACCCCAAAAAGTATCCCCGCTTTTAGTTGCTTTGTATAATTTAAGTCGAATTGTCTTATCGCTGTCCCTACCTTTTTTACCTTCTATAAAATTATTTCTTGTAAAATATAATGTTTTCCCATCTTTTGTAAATGCCGTTGAAGATTCGTTATATTTTGTATTAACATCTCCATCAAGCAAAGTAACGTTAGATAGTTTTCCTTCTTCATCCATATCTGCTTGATATAAATCAAGAAACGGAAGTCCATTCCAACTTAATGTTTTTTCACCTTCTTCTTTTTTTGAAGAAGAAAAAACAACTTTTGATCCATTAAAAGAAGGTCCAAAATCTGAAAGCGCTGTATTTACTGAAGCTTTATCTAATGAAAAATCTCTAGCATTATCTGCTATACTAATTAAATAGTTAGGATTATCTGAAAAGTTTTTAGCAACGATTTTATTGCCGCCATTTTCATAATATAATTTCATTATTTCGTCAGACTCTACATATTCTCCAGCACTTTTTAATGATTGTGCTCCTCTATAATAGTATTCAGGATCAATATCATCTGGAAATTCATTGAATAAACTTGAGTACCATTTAGAGGCTGTTTTATATTCACTATTAAAATAATAGGTATCTCCTAATCTTTTATAAATTTCAGCAGATTTATATCCATCTTCTACCACTTTAAGGTAGATTTCTCTAGCATCTATATATGAATACTTGTCATAACTTTTATTTGCTTTCGCAACCTTACCTTTTTGTGAAAAGGAGTTGCCCGTAAATAATAACATTATAAGTAATAGGGATGCGCTTTTTAAAAATACTTTCATATCTATCTCTTTTTTAGAAGAATCTTGGTGTTAATACTCTTTCTGGTTTATTAAATACATCGAATCGTAACATAAACTCATAAGAACCTCCATTATAACTTTCAATATCTGTTGTTTCAAAATCGTATCCAAATCCAATAAAAATTTGGTCTGTAAATTGAAAACCTGCTAAAGCACTTAATGCAGCGTCCCATCTATATGCCGCACCTAAAGTTAACTTTTCATATAATAAAAAGTTAAGCGATAAATCTGCTTGTAAAGGTGATCCTGCAACTGCTTTAAACATAGTTGCTGGTTTAAATTTTAAATTTTCTCCTAAGTCAAATACATAACCAGCAATAAAAAAGTAATGCAATCTATCTTTAGCTGTAGTTGCCTGGGTTGGCTGACCATTTTCATCAACAAGATCAGATCCATCAAAGTGATCAGTGCTTAAAAAGTTGGGCACAGATAATCCAGCATAAAATTTATAGGTATTAAAGTATATACCAGCACCAATTTGAGGAGATACTTTATTATCAATATTATTTTCAAAAACATCCCCTGGATCTGCAATATTTAACCTTGAAAAATCTACATCCAAGATATCTATACCAGCTTTTACACCAAATGATAATTGTGAAGTTTCTCCAGTATTAATTGTATAGGAATAATCTGCTGTTACATTACTATTTATAGAAGGGCCAATTTCATCTCTTACTATTGACAAACCAAGTCCCATATTATCCAATGCTCCAATAGGAGAATCTACAGTAAAAGTTCCTGTTTCTGGAGCTCCTTCTAAACCTACCCATTGAGTACGATATAAAAGTCCAAAACTTAATACGTCTCGGTTACCTGCGTATGCAGGGTTGATCACCTGAGTATTATACATATACTGAGTATATTGTGGATCTTGCTGAGCATTTCCAGAAAATATGCCTAGAAAAATCAAAAATGCGATTGCTAAATAACTTTTTTTCATATTAAGTATTTTTATTCCCAGGAGAAATAAATTCTCCTGGGGTTTTAAAGTTTTCTATCTGTTTATATATAAGTAACCTGAATAACTGTCTTTTCCTGGGTTTTCTTCGCCAGAGAATGTAATAACATAAAAATAAGTTCCTGTTGGCACATCTCTATTGCCTTCTACTGTAACCCTTGCATTAGACTCTCCTGTAAATGTATTACTAGATTCGTTATATCCATTTGCTTCAAAGATTAATATACCCCAACGATTAAATATTTTAACGTTATTGTTTGGCCAATTACTAATTCCATATATTTGGAAATAATCATTGTATCCATCTCCATTAGGAGTAATACCATTAAATATTTCAAATTCAGCACCACCAACAGTTGGTAAAATAACTACCGTAGGATCGTCGTCTATATCTTCTGTAGATGGATCATCAGACACTTCTGTGATTACTTCATAACCAAATTCATCTTCACCAGTTACTGTTGCTTGATTGATAACAAAACCAGCATCAATATCCTCTTGAGTTATAATATAAGTAGCTGTAAATGTAGTATCATCTGTTTCATCTGGCATTAATACTGCAATTGGTCCACCTTCTATTATTAATCCTGGTAATGGATCTTCTATCGTTACATTGTATAAAGGTTCATCACCTGTATTTGTTACGCTAAATGTATAGCTAATTGTTTCACCTGCATCAGAATTTAAATCTCCATTTTCATCATTCCATTCTCCAGATTTCTCTAATTCAATAGCAAAATATAGTTCGTCATCTGGACAGAAGAATACGAATGTAGGTTCATCTTCAAGGAAACTAAAAGGGTCTGATAAATCTGTTACTAAAGTTCCATTATCTATACTAGTACCTGCAGCAATAGCTTGATTTTCAATAAAACCAATTACTTCATAATCGTCCTGAGTGATCGTATAGATCGCTGTAAAGGTATCGGTATCAATTTCTCCTGGAGCTAATGTAATAGGTCCTCCTAATACTTCCACCATTGGATCTGTGATAGTAATATCTATCAAATCCTGTAGATTTGAAGTATTTTTAACTTGGAACGTATAAAGAATCGTTTCTCCAACATCCGGACATCCATTCTCATTTTCATCAATAATAGTTGCTTCTTTTATTAATGCTATATCTGGTATATTTTGAGCTACTGTACAGAAGTTATCAAATACAGTTGGATCGTCTTCTAAGAAACTCTCTTCATCAGATAAATCTGAAACAGTGTCCCCTTCTAATGTAGTACCAAACACAGTAGCTTGATTAACTACTTCACCAACATTAACTACATCATTTTGAGTAATTATATAATCAGCAGTAAATGTAGTCGCATCTATTTCTAAAGGCAATAATGAAATTGGACCTCCATTTACAGTCACTAATGGATCTGTAATAGTAATATCTGTTAATTCTACATTACCCGTATTATTTACTGTAAATGTATAATGTAAGGTTTCACCTTCATCAGCACAATTATCTCCGTCTAAGTCGATTAATTCTACTTCTTTTATAAGTGCAATACATTTATTTTCAATAAACACTTCAACTGTAAATGTACATCCATTAGCATCGGTAATAACAATGGTGTTATCTCCTTCAGTTAAGTCGTTAAATGTCCCATTATCTTGAGAAGTTCCTGCGTTTAAAGTAAACTCATAAGGTAAAGTACCTCCTGTAGCTTCAACAATTACGGAACCGGACCCTACACATTCCATATCTACTTGAGATATAATTGTAGCATCTAATCCTGATTGTGGTTCGCTAATGGTTACACTATTACTAGTAGTACACCCATTTTCATCTGTTATTAATACTACATAAGTACCAGCAGATAATCCTGTTTGGTCTTCTGCATCGACAACCAATCCACTACCATCAGTAGTTGACCATAAGTAAGTATAATCTTCTGTTCCACCATTTACGGTAAGATCTATTTCTCCATTAGCATCTCCATAACAAAGCACATCGGTTTGTGAAGTTATTTCTGAAACTAATTCTGAATCAGGACCTGTAATTGTAGCTGATGCGGTTGCTGTACAACCATTAGCATCAGTAACTACTACAGTATAAGTTCCAGGATTTAAATTGAATAAATCTTGTGCTGGCACACCATTACTCCATAAATATGTATAGTCTAATGTTCCTCCACTTACACTAATATTAATTTCTCCATTAGCATCCCCATAACATAATACATTTACTTGTGATGTAACACTAACAGATAATGCTGATTGTGGTCCATCTACAATTATTGTCTCTGTAATAGAACACCCATTTGCATCCGTAATTATTACCTCATAAGTTCCAGCTGTTAATCCAGTTTGATCTTCAGCGTCAACTACTAAACCACTTCCGTCTGTAGTACTCCATAAGTATGTATAATCAGGTGTTCCACCACTTACTGTAATATCTACAGCTCCATTTGCATCACCATAACATAATTCATCAACTATTGAAGTTATTTCTAGTTCTAATGGTGACTGTGGCTGACTGATTATTACTTCAGCAGTTGTTGTACATCCATTAGCATCTGTTACCGTTACTGTATAAGTTCCAGCTATCAATCCAGTTGCGGTTGCATCTGTTTGTTCTGGTGTAGTATTCCAAGAATATGTATAATCTTCTGTTCCTCCTTCTACTGTTACTGTTGCTGATCCTGTTGCATCTCCGAAACATAATACATCTACTTGAGATGTAATCTCTGCGCTTAAAGCTGCATCTGGCTGAGTAATTGTTACTTCAGCAGTGGTCATACATCCATTAGCATCTGTGATTGTTACTACATATGTTCCAGCTACCAATCCAGTTGCGGTTGCATCTGTTTGCTCTGGTGTAGTATTCCAAGAATATGTATAATCTTCTGTTCCTCCTTCTACTGTTA
>OJDV01000715.1_pt1 | contig 11121 bp, 9 predicted proteins | sample 1592911 | NCBI WGS metagenome assembly OJDV01 (sample SAMN05416860, study PRJEB24817) | seawater metagenome | isolation source: Sea water | place: Canada:Atlantic | collected 2013-11 | reverse complement strand
CTCGTGGGCTCGGAGATGTGTATAAGAGACAGGATCACGACGGCCTTGATCGACCACGTGCCTATGTCCAGACCTATGAATTGGTTCGCCACGGCTCTCTCTCTCACTCGGTGGTACGGCGCGCTCGACGCGTGCCGCGTTCGCTTCAGTATTCTCGCCAGTAGAGCACGCGCCCCTTGGGCATCGTCTCACGCGCGTCGCGCAGCGCCTGCTTGGCCTCTCGCAACGCATCCGGGTCGTCCTCTTGCTCCTCGATGTCTTCCTCGTTGGGCATCCGGCGAGCGGTCTTGCTCACGTCCACGACCGCCTCGATGCTGGTCTCGGTCGTGCCGTAGCTCCCCGTCGCCGTAATCCTGAAGACCTGCGGCGCGGTCGTGGTGACGGACTTGGTGAGGCTGGACTTGTCGAAGCCGATGGTCCACTGCGGAAACTGCGGAGCGACCGGATCGAGCTGCATGGCCGGGTTCGTCATCGCCACGGCCTGGTAGGTCGGGGAGTACTGGATGAACTGGGCCATGAGCAGCGGGTTCTGCTCGAAGTCTCGGATGTAGTTCGGGAGCTGCGACACGCTCAGGAACGCCACGGGCTGGCCCTTCTTGGCCGACGGCAGCAGGCGGCTCTCCTCGGTGCCCACGTACGCCAGGAGCACGGAGAGCGGGTCTTCGAAGAACACGCGCACGCCGTCGAGCGCCATCGCGTAGTAGAGCACCTGCCCGGCCACCAGCGGGCTCTGCGCGCAGAGCCCGAAGCCCTTGATGTCCTGCCCACCGACCTGGAGCTGAACGCTCTGGCACAGGATCGAGTAGAACATCGCCGCGTCCGCGACGTTGATGTTGGGCTTGCCGACGTTGTAGACGGTGAACTTGTCCCCGAACTCCTGCATGAACGCTTCGCCCAGGCCGTGGACCTGGTAGATGTCCTCGGGGTGCGTGAGCTTGGCGTCTCGCGGCTTGATCTTGCGGTCGTCGCGCGCGTACTGGGCGCCCTCGTCGGTCCCGCCGCCCTGGATCGTGCACGTGTCCGTGAGCGTGATTCCCTCGTTGTTCGGGTCGATGAAGTCGACGATGTTCTGGATCGTGCGCGACCGGTCCATCACCTGGCCCGAGGCGTCCTTGCGCTGGAAGAGCTCGTCGTAGCGCGGGTCGATGAGCATGGCGCACAGCGGCGTCAGGTCCGAGTCCTCGAGCTCGACCTTGAAGAACGCGTTCAGGTCGATCCTGCCGGCCTCGGGCCGCACGTCCGCGGTGAACTCGCCGGTGAAGTTGCCGAACCCCTCGACCCCCGAGTCCTCCAGGTCGATCCCGCCCACGGGCGTCTCGATCTTGCCCGAGTGGAACGGCTGCATCAGCAGGTCGATGTACTGGTAGATCTGGAAGTTCGATCGCCTCATGGCCCGGCTGATGAGCTGGCCCATGTCGTCCTCGGTCCCGCGCGACTCGCGCTGCAGGGCGTACTGGAAGTTGAGCAGCAGCAGCGCGAGGTTCATCCCGCTGCGTGCCATGAAGTACGACTTGAGCCGGTCGCGCTCGTTCGACGCCATCGTCAGGTTCACGCGCGCCGCGTACATGTACTCCACGACCGCCGAGGACAGCAGCGCGATCGTCACCAGCGCGATGATCAGCGCGATGCCTCTGGGTCGTGTGTGATCACGCTTCACGGGCTGATCCAGCGCCCGGTACACCCGGCGCGTCGTCTCGGCGATTGTGCGTTCGATGTTCAAAACTCAAGCACCTCCGTCACCCCGAGCTGGGCCTGCGTCACGAAGACGTCGTCCCGGCTCCGCTCCGACTGCGGCGGCAGCGTCACCTTCATGCGCACGCGGGTGGGCAGCCTGCCCGCGAACTCGGTGCGCGTCGTGTCCCACTCGCTGACCCAGCGGCCCTGCGCGATCTCCTCGGCCGTGCCCTGGCGCACCTGACCCGAGTCCCAGTACTCGAACTCGACGTCCTTCACCTCCGGGATCATCACGTAGATCGTGCCGCCCTTGGTGATGTCGCTGTCGTAGGTCGTGTCCTCACGACGCATCAGCCGCTCGACCGTGCGACCCGTGTCCTCGTCCTGCTCGCGCCTGAGGAAGTAGCCGATCTCGGCGTGGTGCCCGTTGCGCTCGCCATCCTGCGTGCGCAGGTGCGCGAACGAGGTGAAGTTCATGCTGTCGTCGCGGCCGATGAACCCGAACTGCACGGGCTCGCGCTGGAGGCGCTCGACCTCGGCCTGGTCCTCCTCTCCTCCGCTGCGCGCGTCGGGCTCCTCGCCCGGGATAGGCTCGCCGCCATGCTCCGGCCCGGCCATGTACGCGCTCGCGACCTCGGCGCTCATCCTGTTGAGCGCGTTGCGCGCGATCTGGAACCGCTCGTAGCGCTCCTCGAAGTAGTCCCGCGTGGAGAACATGGCGTTCATGCTCAGCCCCATCACCGCGGAGATGCCCGCCAGGATCGACACCGCGATCATCACCTCGACCAGCGAGAATCCCCCGCGGCCGCTCGGTATGTAACGCCGCGCCTTCATAGCGCCTCCGGCTGCGCGAAGAGGTCGAACTGCGCCGAGTCCTTGTCCACGACGTACTGGATCACCGTGATCGGGTGGGTCGCCAACCCATACGGGAACTCCACCACCAGCTCCACCCGGCGGACCTTCTCGCCGATGCGGTTGATCATCTCGGGGAGCTGGCTGATGAGCATCGGAAGCATCGCGCTGAAGGCCGCGTTGCCCTGGAGCGCGCCCGCCTGATCCTGGCCACCGAAGAGCTGCGAGTTGATCTTGGCGAGCAGCTCGTCGCGCGTCTCCGCGGGGATCTCCACCGGCTCGATCGTCGCCTCCCAGGTGATCTCGGGGTGGCCCTCCTCACGGAACGTCCCGCTGAGCTTCTGGTCCAGAGTGCTCATCCCCTCGCGCGTCAGCTCGAACTCGATGTCGACCATCTTCGAGCGCGCCAGCAACGACGCGTTCGTCAGCTCGTTCGAGAACACGGCCTGCTGGTTCGAGTTCGCCTGCGAACCCATCAGCACCGCCATCGACGTCGCCAGGATCGCGATCGCCACGAGCACCTCGAGCAGCGTGTACCCGCGTGCTCCCATGAGCGCAGCGTGGTCGACCTTGCGTCGCTCAGTCATCGTCCTCTCCCTCGCCGAAATCCTGCGGGATCTCGAGCTCCCTCGAGTACAACTTCACGCGCCCCGTCAGCGGCTCCGTCTTGATCGTGAACATCGCGCCCGATGCGTCCTCCATGTAGATCAACGCGGGCTCCTGGAACCCGTTCGGGAAGAACGTCACGCTCGCCGTGCCCTCGGTCCGGTCCACCGCGCCCGCGACCACGATCCGGCTAAACTTGATCCCGTCCTTGAGCTTCCCAGGATCGATCACGCCGTCCTGCACGCGCTCGTAGGTCACGCGCCGGTTCACGCCGAACGGGTTGTCCTCGTCCTCGTCGAAGAGGTCGTCCTCCCGGTCCTTCTGCTCCCCCAGCGCGCGCGCCTCGTCCGTGAGGAACTCGCTGTCGTCCTCGTCCTCGGCCGCGACCCCGAAGCCGGGGGTCCCCGGGATGCCTCCAGGCGCCGGCCCGCCCGACACTATGGCGCTCCGCACGACCTCGGCGTTGTAGGTCCCCGCGTCCAGATCGAACACGATCCGATAGCGAGAGTTGTTCACCGCCGCCTGCGCGTAGGTGTACTTGAGCGCGCTCGTGAGCTTGATCGCCTCGCCGCGCATCTTGCCCGCCTCGAGCGTGCCCAGGAGGAGCGCGGCTCCGCCCATCATGCCCGCCATGATCGCGAGCACGACCATCACCTCTACGAGCGTGAAGCCCGCTCGGGTCCCCCTGTCCGCCTCGGCGTATGTGTGTCGGTCGCGCGCGATCATCAGTCAGCTCCTCTTCACTCGGCTCCGCCCACGTCGTCCTCGGTCCCTTCGTTCCCGTCGGCGCCCACGCTCACGATCGTGAACTCGACGTTGCTCACCTTGTTGTAGACGTACTCGTTGCCCCACGGGTCGTTGGGGATCTTCCTGGTCAGCGGCACGGCGCCGCTGGTGAGATCCTTGAGCGAGTCCGGCAGCGCCCGCGGCGACGCCGAGAGCATGTACGAGTTCACCAGGCTCTCCAGGTTCTTGATCTCGATCTGGGCCTCCTTGATGTTCGCCCGATCGAGCGCGCTCACCACCGACACACCCACCACGCCCATGATCGATGCCATGATCGTCAGCACGATCAGCACCTCCACCAGCGTCATGCCTCGCGCGTTCGCCAGGCCGCTGCGCCCGCCACTCGTGAGCGCCTGAGCCATCTCGCGCGCCGTCATCCTCTTCGTCTCCATCCTGTCCTCCGTTCGGTTCGTCATCGTTCGCATCCTCTATTTAAGGTCTCTCGTTCGTACTCGTTTCATGTCGCCCTGATCGGCCCAGGGCTCCCATATAGAACACCCCGCGAGGGGTCTGCTATTCACCCAAAAGACTGATTTAGCTGAAGAATCGGCAGCATGATCGCGAACACGATGAACCCGACCGCCACTCCCATGATCACGATCATGATCGGCTCGATCAGAGTCGTCGCCGCGTCGATCCTCAGGCTCACCTGTTGGTCGTAACTCACCGCCACGTTCTCCAGCATCTCCTCGAGCTGGCCCGTGCGCTCGCCGATCGCGATCATGTGCGTGACCAGCGACGGGAACTCACCGCTGCGCTTGAGCGGCTGCGCGATCGACTCGCCCTCGCGCACGTTCACGCGGACCTCCTCGATCACCTCCACGAGCCTCGTGTTCCCCAGGATGTTCTTCACGATGTCGAGCGCCTGGAGCAGCGGCACGCCGCTCTGCAGCAGCGTCCCCAGCGTCCTGGCGAACCTCGACACCGCGATCATCCTGATCAGGTTCCCGATGATCGGGAGCCCCAACGTGAAGACGTCCCACCTGGGCTTGCCCTGCTCCGAGTTCTTCCAGCGCCTGAACCCGTAAGCCGCCAGCCCCATGAGCGGCAGCATGATGAACCACCCCCCGGAGACCACGCTGCTGATACCGATCAGCAGCTTCGTGATGAACGGTAGGGCGGCGCCCTGGTCCTCGAAGATCTGCGTGACCTTCGGGATCACGAACGCGAACAGGAACCCCAGGATGCCCGTCCCCACCACCGTCATCAGGATCGGGTAGATCATCGCCGAGATCACCTTCGACCTCAGCTCCATCTGGCCCTCGAGGAAGTCCGTCAGGCGCTCGAGCACCACGTCCAGGTTTCCCGACGACTCGCCCGCGCGCACCATGTTCACGAACAGGTCGTTGAAGATCTTGGGGTGGTCGGCCATCGCCTTCGCCAGCGACGACCCCTCGTTGACCTTGCTCTTGACGTCGCTGAGCGCGCGCTTGAGCTCGTCCTTCTCTGCCTGCTCCGTCAACGCCCTCAGGCACTCCACCAGCGGGATGCCCGCGCGAAGCAGCGTCGCCATCTGCCTCGTGAGCACCGCGACGTCACGCAGACCCACGAACTGGAGCATCTTCGCGAACTCGATGTCTCCCGACTCCGACTTCTCGCCGACGCGCGCCTCGTTGATCTCGGTCGCGAAGATCCCGCGGCCCTGCAGCAGCACGCGCAGCGCGTTCTGGCTCTCGGCGTCCTGGGACCCCTTGACCGACTTGCCCGCTCCGTTGAGCCCTTTGTAGTCGTAGACTGGCATCGTTCGCTTTGCTTCTCGTCGTGTGGTTCGTGCTCCGGGGTGACTTGCTCGTTCAGATCGTCACGTCCTGTCCGCCGCTGCCCATCGTCGCCATGTCCTCGCCTGCTCCCTGGGACGTCACGCGGATCACCTCCGCGATCGACGTGCTGCCCTGGAGCACCTTGAGCGCGCCGTCCTCACGCAGCGACCTCATCCCCTCTCTCTCTCCCTGGGCCTTGATGCGCCCCGAGTCCGAGCGGTCCATCACCAGGCGCTTGATCGGGTCCGTCACGTCCAGCAGCTCGTAGATGCCCAGGCGGCCCTTGTATCCGAGCCCCACGCACGTCGCGCAGCCGGCCTCCGAGGGCCTGTAGATCATCCCCTTCGCCGTGCGCGAGTCCAGGTCCGCCTCGGTCAGGCCGATCTCCCCGAGCTCGGTCGGGCTCGGCCTGTAGGGCGACTTGCAGTCCGGGCACAACCGGCGCACGAGCCGCTGCGCCAGCGCGCCGATCACCGTCGAGCTCACCAGGAACGGCTCCACGCCCATGTCCATCAGGCGCGTGAACGCGCCCGCGGCGTCGTTGGTGTGCAGCGTGCTGAACACGAGGTGGCCCGTGAGCGACGCCTGGATCGCCATCTTCGCCGTCTCCTCGTCGCGGATCTCGCCGACCATGATCACGTCCGGGTCGTGGCGCAGGTAGCTCCTCAGCCCCATCGCGAACGTCAGGTCGATCTTGGCGTTCACCTGCATCTGGTTGATGCCGCCGAGCTGGTACTCGACCGGGTCCTCGATCGTCATGATGTTCTGATCGGGGCTGTTGATCTCGGAGAGGCACGAGTACAGCGTCGTCGTCTTGCCCGAGCCCGTCGGCCCCGTCACCAGGATGATCCCGTGGGGCTGGTGGATCAGCTTCATGATCGACTCGAGCTGGTCGGGCTGGAACCCGATCCCCTTCACGTCGAGCACCATCGCCGACTTGTCCAGCAGGCGCATCGTGATGCGCTCGCCGTGGACCATCGGCGCCGTCGCCACGCGGACGTCGATGTCCTTGCCCGCGATCTTGACCCTGATGCGCCCGTCCTGGGGCAGCCTCTTCTCGGCGATGTTGAGCCCCGCCATGATCTTGATGCGCGTGACGATCGAGGAGTGGAACCGCTTGGGCGGCGCCGCGACCATCTTCAACACGCCGTCGACCCTGAACCTCACGTTCAGGTCCTTGTCCCCCGGCTCGACGTGGATGTCGCTGGCGCGCTCGCGCACCGACTGCACGAACAGGCTGTTCACGAACCTGATGACCGGCGCCTCGTCGTCGTCGCCCGCCTCGATCAGGTCCTTGATGTCGACGCCTTCTTCATCGACGACCGGCGCGTTCTCCTCGTCGAAGTCCTCGATGCCCGAGTCGATCAGCCGGCTCTTGCGCTCGAACGCCAGGTTGATCGCGCTCACCAGGATCGGCGCCGGCGTCACCAGCGGCGCGACCTCCTCGCGCAGCAGGAACCGGACCTCGTCGAGCACCTCCATGTTCAGCGGGTCGTCCGTCGCGACCAGGATCACGTCCCCGTCTCGCTCCACCGGCAACACGTGGTTGTCGCGGCAGAACCCGAGCTGGAGCCTCGAGAGCAGCGTGAGGTCCACGCGCTCGATGTCGAGCTCGATCGCCAGCGGGTAGTCGAGCTGCTCGGCCAGCGCCGCGCAGACCTGCGCCGGCGTCGCCACGCCCATCGACTCGAGCACCTCACCCAGCAAGCCCCCCTTGTCCCGCTGCGTGACCAGCGCGCGCTCGATGTCCGCCTCGGTGACGTCCCCGCGTCGCACCAGCAGCTCTCCGATCCTCGCCCTGTTGTACATCTCGATCCTCCTCGGTTCCTTCGCGACCCGTGACCTCTCTCAGCGCGCGCTCTCGATCACTCGCCGTCCTTGGTCACCGGCGCCGCGCCCGGCTTCTTCTCGCCATCTGCCGCGGGCTTGGGCGTCGTCCCCAGGATCTGGTAGCGCGGGCCGGTCTGCTCGAAGGCCTCACGCGCCGAGCGCCGAGCGCCCTCCTCGAGCTTGGCCTGCCCGATGTTCTTGCGCATCCTGTCCACGAGCCCCGGCTTCTTCGCGTAGTCGATCCGGCTCATGAAGTCGGAGTCTCGGCGCTGAAATAACTGAAGTAACTCCGCGCGCTCCTTGCGCTTTCGCTCGTGGATCTTCTTGAGGTCGGCTTCCGACTCGATGATGTACGGCGTGAGCATCAACACCAGGTTCTGCTTGGTCTTGACCGTGTTCGTCGTGCGAAACAGCAAGCCGATGAGCGGGATGTCCCCGAGGAATGGCACCTTCGTCTCCGACTCGTTCTCGTCGTCTCGAATGAGCCCACCGATCACGACCGTCGACTGGTCCTTGACCAGCACGATCGTCTTGATCGAGCGCTTCGAGCGCGTTGGCCCGAGGTCCGTCGGCGCGCCCACCGAGCTGACCTCCTGGTCGACCTCGAGCCGCACGTACTTCGACTCGTTGACCTGCGGCTTGATACGCAGCGTGATGCCCACGTCCTCGTAGGTCACCTGGTTGAGCAGGCCGCCTCCGAGCAGGCCGCCCAGGCCCGCGGCCTGACTTCCGGCCTGGCCTCCGAGCAGCCCCGCCAAACCGGCCACGCCGCCCGCACCCCCCACGCTCTGTGGGAACGGCACGCGGTCTCCCACCACGATCTCGGACTCCTCGTTGTCCAGCGCGAGCAGCGACGGCGTCGAGAGCACGTTGATGTTGGAGTCCGTCTGCGTCGCCTGCAGGAACATCGCGAACGCCGGGATCGTCAGCTCGATACCGGGGATCGTCAGGCTCGGCCCGAGCAGGCCCAGCGCGCCGCCGGGGCTGCCGAGCACGCTCGTGAACCCGTCGCCGAAGTTCGACTGCCCGAGCACCAGGCCCGTCGTCGAGCTCACCAGCCCGTCGTCCACCGCCGACTGCGGCACCAACCCGTCGAAGTCCTGGCCCAGGCCTCCGTTGAACCCGATCGAGGTGTCGTTCTTCTGGTCGATCGAGATCTCCATGATCACCGCCTCGACCCAGACCTGCCTCCTCGGCCGATCCAACAGGTTCACGACCCGCTCGAGCGACATGTAGTCGCGCGGCGAGGCCACGATGATGAGCGAGTTCGTGGGGGTGTGCGCGGTGACCTGGACCTCGCCCGACAGGAGCTGCGCGGCCTGCGCGTTCGACGACGCCGCCGCGCTCGCCACGGTCCCGCGGCGCGCGTTGTTCCGGTTCCCCGTGCTCGAGCGGTTCCCCGAGCCGCTCGCCAGCGTCGACAGCGTCCCCGAGAGCTCCTCGGCGTCGGCGTACTCCAGGAACTTCACGTGGATCTGGCCGCCGACCTCGGTCGGCACGTCCAGCAGCTCGAGCATGTCGCTGATCTTTCGGAACGAGCGCGCGTCGGCCACGATGATGAGCTGGTTCGTGCGCTCGTCGGCGATGATCTGAGACACGTCGACGTCGAGCTCGTCGCCGCCGCCCTCCGACGACTTCACGTTCGACTTCGCCCTGGCGTTCTGCGGGGCCTTGCCGTCGACCTCGAAGATCTCGCTGAGCTTCTGCTGGATCTCGGCGGCCTCGGCGTGCGCGACCTTGTAGACGTAGACCTGGCCGGCCTTCCCGTCCGTGTCCAGGCGAGCGACCAGCTTGCGCATCCTGCGCACGTTCGACGACGTGTCCGTCAGGATGAGCTGGTTGCCGTACGTCACGATCGTCGCGTTCGGCGAGACGAACGACTGCACGATCTTCTGGATCTCCTCGACCGGGGTGTTCTCCACCTCGATGATCGCGGTCGCCATCTGCGCGTTGTTCGGGATCGACTTGCCCGGCGCGAGGATCGGGTTGCTCGGCTCCACCGCCGCGGTCTTCGCGTCCACGATCTTGTAGAAGCTCCCCGCCTTGACCACCGTCAGCCCGTTCATGCTCAGCGCCTCGAGGAACGCCCTGTACGCCTCCCCCTGGCTCACCGGCTTGGGCGAGATGATCGTGATCGTCTTGTTCGCCTGGATCGAGTTCGAGATGATGAAGTTGCGCTGGAGCACGCTCGAGAAGAACTTCACCACGTCGTTGAGCGGCGCGTCCCTGAAGTCGATCGTGACCTTGACCCGCCCGGGCGTCTTCTTGGGCTTGTAGCCGTCGTCGAAGTTCGGCGGGAGGTTGTACACCTCGTTCGGATCGGCGTTCTCCTTGTCGATCACTCCGCCGTCCTGGGCGAGGGCGGCCGCGGGCGCCATCACCGCGAGCATCGCGAGCGTGGCCACGCGTGTACGCGCCTTCAACGTCTTCATCTTGTTCGTCGTCATCTCAATTCGCTCACTTGATCTTGTACTGGAGCTGCTGCTTCTTTCCGCCACGCTCGACCTCGATGCTCACCTGATCCGCCTCGCGGAACTGCTCGAACAGCTCGGCCGCGTGCGCCTGGCTCTTGATGCTCTTGCCGTTGACCGAGCGGAGCACGTCCCCGCTCTTCATCCCCAGCGTCCCGTAGACCGAGTTCGACTTGACCCCGATCAGCTTGAGCCCGTTCTTCTTGCCGTTGTTGTAGTTCGGCACGACCGTCGCCCCCTGTGACAACGCGCGCTTGTCCTTGAGCGCCTCGTCGATCGAGCCCCTCTTGAGCTTGAACACTCCAGGCTCGAGCTCGGTGACTCCCTCGTTCGCGATCGACTTCACGTCGGTCGCCTTGCGCGCCACCGCCGACGCCGTCGGGTCGAGCTTGGGCGCGGGCCTCGGCGCCGCCACCCCGAGCCGCTTCGCGCTCGGGTCCCCCGAGATCGCGCCGACCAACCTCACGAACTCCTTGCGGCCGTTGCGCTCGATGATGATCCGGTCTCGCCGGACCTCCACGAGCTCGGCGACCCCGAGCAACTGATCCCCGACCGAGACCACGTAGGTCTGCTTCGTCGTGGGGTCCTGGATGAGCGCCGTCGACCACTGCATCGGCCTGGCGACCATCACGCCCGTGAGCGTGATGTTGAGGTCGGACGCCAGCATGACGCCGCCCTTACCCTGCTCGCCGCCCAGCGCCGGTGTGTCCCCCACGCACGCGCCCTCCTGACAGACCTGCCCCTCCGGGCAACCCTCCTCAGGGCACGTGCTCTCGGGCGTCGCGTTCTCGTCCTCCGGCTCACACTCCATGAGGCAGCGATCCGCCAGCTCCTTGGCCTTGTCCACCCTCTTGACGAGTTTGGGCTTGCGCGCCTTGGACGTCTTCTTGTCCACCTTCAACTCGCCGAGCTCTGGCACCGTCAGCGGCGCGAGCTCCATCGAGATCACGTGGCTCACCACCAGCGCCGCCAGCAGCGCCGCCGCGGCGATGAACGCCCCGTTCAACGCCCAGCCGTATTTTCTGAGGAAGCTCTCCATTACCTCTCCTGAGATCTCTCCCGAGCACGCCTCCTGGCGCCTCGTCTCGTCTATGTCTGTCTCTTATACACATCTCCGAGCCCACGAGACAGGCAGAAATCTC
>OJDV01000714.1_pt1 | contig 11121 bp, 3 predicted proteins | sample 1592911 | NCBI WGS metagenome assembly OJDV01 (sample SAMN05416860, study PRJEB24817) | seawater metagenome | isolation source: Sea water | place: Canada:Atlantic | collected 2013-11 | reverse complement strand
TCTACACAGAGTAGATCGTCGGCAGCGTCAGATGTGTATAAGAGACAGGTCCTAATCCTGGTCCTCCTTGAATTGGAGGAAAGCTAACATGTGTAATTTTAAATTCTAAGGTATAGTTCGTCATCAATCGACCTTCATTTTTATATTCTAAATTCACAAATGTTTTATTATAAGCTTCATCAAATGGTATTTTGTGCATTAACGGCGCAAATTCTGTTGAATCATAAAACAACAATACTGCTTTCCCGATTTTAATCGAGTCTCGCTGTGCAAACAAAATACTCGATAACAGTACTAACGAAATTAAAAATTGTAGTTTTTTTATCATATCATTTATTTTTAAATTAAGCACTTACAAGTTACAAATATTTATCATTCCATTTTATACTTGCCATAATTAATTAATCAAAACCTTTTACGACGAAAATATTGTCGTATATTTGATGAAAATTATGTCACTATGCATTTCGGAACCAACCTCTCATTTTTAAGAAAAAGAAAACAACTCTCACAAGCCGACTTGGCAAATGAATTAGAGATAAAAAGAAGCTCGTTAAGTGGCTACGAATTGGGAAATTCTGAACCCAATTTTGAAACTCTTTTGCGTTTTTCAGACTTTTTAAAAATCTCGATCGACAAACTTTTAAAAGTTGATTTACAAAAAATTTCAGCTTTGTACTTAAGTCAGCTAGAGCAAGGAATCGACATTGATTTAACGGGAGGAAAACTAAGAGTTTTAGCTACAACTGTAGACTCCAACAATGAAGAAAATATTGAACTGGTCCCTGTAAAGGCTAAAGCCGGTTACGCTACCGGTTTTGGCGATCCAGATTTCATAAAAGTACTTCCGACCTTTCAATTGCCTTTTTTAGATCGCAACAAAAAATTTAGAACCTTCCAAATTAGTGGAGACTCTATGCCTCCTGTTTCTGACAGATCATGGGTTACTGGAGAATTTCTTCAAAATTGGAACACCATAAAAGATGGTTACCCTTACATTGTTGTAACTTCAAACGACGGCGTGGTCTTTAAAAACCTCTACAAGCAATACGACAAGAATCAAACGCTTCTGCTTTGTTCCACCAACCCAATTTATGAACCGTACGAAGTAAACGTAAATGAGGTGCTTGAAATTTGGAAGTTTGTAAATTATATCAGCGATGAAATCCCAGAACCCAACCTTTCAAGAGACCAGCTAAGTAGCTCAATGTTAAACATGCAGAAAGAGATTCGAGAAATCAAAAATACCCTGCGTGCAACTGATGATTGAGCATTCGTTTTTTCTGGCTAATTCCTCTAAAAATTAACCAACCATTTGGTATCTTTATGCGTCTTAGAATATTAGACGTAAAACGTTATCAATATGAAATTTATTACATCGTTAAGTAAAGTTTTAGTTCTTGCATCAGCATTTTATTTATCTCAAAATAAATTAGTTGCACAAGGGCCCTCCACAGTTCTACCTTCAAGCTGTATCTCTTCTCCGGAATCAGTTACACTTACTCAACCAAACAATACAACAATTACTGTAGTTGGTAAAGGAAATATCAACAATCACCGGGCAGAAACGACTGACGGTTACACAGTAGTAAAAAATAGCAATGGAGTTTATGAGTATGCCAGCAGAGTAAATGGCAATTTGATTCCAAGTGGTGTTGCATCCTCTAATCCCACAAATAGATCAGCGGTTGAATTAGCTTTTTTGGCAGGGAATTCAAAATCACTGCAATCTAATCCACATCCTCTCAAAGGGTCTATTTTAAGTCAAGTAGTTTCTCAAGTTCAGAATAAAACGTTTCCAACTACTGGAAATATCCGTGTTTTAGCATTACTTATTGACTATCCAGATTTACAAAGCGTGCTTCCAAAGTCAGATTTTGACAGTTTACTTTATGGAACAAATTACCGTTCTGGAGATGGTAGTTTTAAAACATTCTACGAAACAAGTTCCGGAGGGCAATTAACGGTAACTGTTGATGTTAAAGGTTGGTACAGGGCAGATAGTAGTTACATATGGTATGGAAGAGACAGTGGATACGTACGAGCTTCAAACTTAGTAAGAGAAGCCGTTGATGCAGCTGAAGTTGCAGGAACAAACTATAGTTTATATGATAATGATTCTGACGGAAGCGTAGACGGAATTTTAGCAATTCATTCAGGTCCGGGAGCAGAAATAGGAAGTCAAACTCAATACATTTGGTCTCATCGTTGGGTATTGAACAATTTTCAACCAGGGTTTTCAGGATCCGCATTTTATGATGGAGTTAGCATCAACGACTACATGATTAACCCTGAAACTAGAAGTGCAACCAACAACTCAATTTCAGGAATCGGAGTTTTCTGCCATGAATTCGGGCATAACCTTGGATTACCGGATTTGTACGACACAGACAATACTAATGGAGATTCCGAAGGCATTGGAAATTGGTGTTTAATGGCAGGAGGGGCATATTCAGGAGGCTCAAACAGACCTTCAGGATTTTCAGCATGGTGCAAGGAAGATTTGGGTTGGGATACTCCACAAATGTTGACATTAGGTCAAACAGGAATTTATTCTTTAGCCCCAGCAAGTACGACCCCAGATGAATTTTTTAGAATCAATACTCCATTAAGCAATGAGTACTTTTTAATTGAGAACAGACAATTACTTGCAAGAGATTCTGACTTACCAGGACATGGATTAGCTATCTGGCACATTAACACAACCAAAACAAATTCCTCAGGTAATCGAGTTAATGCAGATGAAAACTTAAAAGGTGTCGATTTAGAAGAAGCTGATGGAAACAACGACTTGGATAATGAAGTTAATCGAGGCGATGCTGGTGATTTGTTTCCAGGAACATCAACTCGAACAACGTTCGATGATCTTACCAATCCAAGTGCACAAAACTATTTATTAGGTAACACCGGTTTACAAATTAGAAATATTGTAGAAACCGTTGGAGGTTCTGTAAGTTTTGATTTTGGTCAAGTTCCAGGCCCACCCTGTTCTGTTTCTACAACATTAACAGCAAATACAGGATCTTTTGACGATGGTAGTGGAGCAGGATTAGATTATGTTAACAATCAAACTTGTGCATGGCTGATTACACCAACAGCAGGAACTGTAACGCTTAGCTTTTCTGCTTTTGACATTGAAGCGATTAATGATACAGTTACCGTTTATGATGGAATGAATCTTACTGCACCGCTAATTGGCAGGTTTAGTGGTAATGCTATACCTGCAAATTTAACTTCCTCAGGAAATGCAATGTATGTGCAATTCAAATCTAATGCAACCATAACTGGGCCAGGATTCGATGCCTCATACATCACCAATTCAATTTCAACTCCTTGTTCTGGATCAACTACACTTACAGCAGCGAATGATAACTTTTCAGATGGTAGTGGTTTATCAAATTACAATAACAATCAGAATTGTTCCTGGTTAATTCAGCCAGTTGGAGCAGCTAGCATAACATTTGGCTTAACAAGTTTAGCAACAGAGATAGGCGCTGATAGAATCACAGTTTATGATGGTCCATCGGCAGCTTCACCAATACTTGGAAGTTTTTCAGGAACCAACAGTCTCAATACTTTCACGTCAAGTACAGGAAGCATTTTTGTAACGTTCATTACAAACGGCAGTATTACCGATCAAGGGTTTGACGCATTTTACACAAGCACAACAACAAGCGCAGGCTGCTCAGGAGCAACTACTTTAACCGCTATTTCAGGTTCATTTTCAGATGGTAGCACAACTAATAACTACAACAACAATCAGTTTTGCTCCTGGTTAATTCAACCACCAAGTGGAACAATTACTTTATCATTTTCTGCATTTGCTACCGAATCGGGAAGCGACCGGGTTTTAGTTTTTGACGGAGTTGACAATACTGCTCCGCAAATTGGGAATTTCAGTGGAAGTTCTATTCCGGCAAACCTAACCTCAACTTCTAATTCTTTGTATTTAGAATTTAGAACTAACGGAACAGTTACAGATGCAGGATGGGATGCATCTTACGTAACAAGCACTGCATGTTCTGGAACTACGACCTTAACGGCAGCGAGCGACAACTTTACAGATGGGAGTGGCACATCAAATTACAATAACAATCAGAACTGTTCATGGCTGATTCAGCCAGCCGGCGCTGCTAGCATTACATTTGGTCTTACAAGCTTAGCAACTGAAATTGGCGCTGATATAATCACAATTTATGATGGCCCAACTGCTGCTTCACCAGTATTAGGAAGCTTTTCAGGAACCAACAATCTAAATACATTCACATCAAGTACAGGAAGCATTTTTGTAACCTTCATTACAAACGGAAGTATTACTGACCAAGGATTCGACGCATTTTATACCAGTTCAACTTCAACTGCAGGTTGCTCTGGAGCAACTACATTAAATGCCGCTACAGGTTCTTTCTCAGATGGGAGTATGACAAACAATTACAACAACAACCAATTTTGCACATGGTTAATCCAACCTCCTAGTGGAACAATCACTTTATCATTTTCGGCCTTCGCTACAGAAGCTAGCAGTGATCGGGTTTTAGTTTTTGATGGCATCGATAACACCGCTCCTCAAATTGGGAATTTTAGTGGGAGTTCTATTCCTGCAAACTTAACCTCCTCTTCTAATTCCATGTATGTAGAGTTTAGAACAAATGGAACAGTAACCGATGCAGGTTGGGACGCATCTTACACTTCAAGTGGCGCATGTTCAGGGATCACTAATTTAACTGCTGCCGTAGGAAACATTGACGATGGTAGCGGAACAGCAAATTATCAAAACAACGCTAATTGCACTTGGCTTATTCAGCCGGCAGGGACTCCTGCAAGCATTACCTTCAACATGAATTCAATCAGCTTGGGCGACATCCAAGATAGAGTAAGAGTTTATGACGGAACTTCAGTTGCAGGTACCTTAATTGGTAATTTCTTTTTAAACAATACCGGATCTCCAGCAATTGCCTACAGCGGTAGCATGTTTGTAGAATTTACTTCGAACGCTACAAATACTGGAGCAGGTTGGGACGCAAGCTATTCAAGTTCAAATACCTTTTGCTCACCTAATACAACTTTACAAGCTGCTTCAGGCACATTCACCGATGGTTCTCAAGTAAGTTCAAATTACCTTGACAACTCAGACTGTAACTGGTTAATTCAACCAACGGGATTAGTAAATCGAGTAATCAGCTTACGATTTAATCGTTTTGCTACGGAGTTAAACAATGACACTGTTACAATTTATGATGGAACAACAACAGCAGCTCCAATTCTTGCCACGTTCTCTGGAAGCCTAACAGGTGTTACAACCGTAGTTTCTACAGGACCTGAAATGTTGGTTACTTTTAAATCGAACGGAACAGCAACAGCAACAGGATGGAATGCTATTTACAACAACATTGCAACTCCAAGTTGTTCAGGGAATACAACCTTAACAACAGCAAGCGGAACATTTGATGATGGCTCTGCAACCACTTCTAATTATTCCGACAATTTAAATTGCTCATGGTTAATTCAACCACCAAGTGCTGGAAGAATCACACTTGATTTTAATCGATTTAATACTGAAGGAGGATTTGATTTTGTCACAGTTTATGATGGTTCCAATTCGAGTGCTTCAGTTTTAGGCATATTTTCAGGAAATAGTATCCCTTCGCAGGTGGTTTCTAGTGGAACATCATTATTTGCGGTGTTCACTTCAGATGGCAATACAAATTTTACAGGCTGGGAAGCTAGTTACAATTCAATTACTTCTCAATGCTTTCCACTTATATCTTTAATAAACACAACTGGTAACGTAGCTGATGGAAGTAATGCCAATAATTACCAAGACAATCTATCTTGTTCATGGCTGATAGAACCTGCCAGGGCTGCATCAGTTACAGCAACATTTAACACGTTAAACATCAATAGCTCTGGAGATACCCTATATTTTTATGATGGCATCAATAATTCAGCAGCTTTAATTACAAAGGTCACAGGAAACACAATTCCTGCTGCTGTTACAGCCAGTACAGGTAAAATGTTTGTTGAATTCATTACTAACGGAACACTGAACGGTACCGGTTGGGATTTTGACTACACTTCAGTTATACCTGCAAGTTGCTCAGGATTAACAACACTTACTGCAGCTTCAGGTACAATTGAAGATGGTAGCTTAACAAATAACTACGACAACAACTTAAATTGTACTTGGTTAATACAGCCTCCGGGCACCCCTGCGGTAATCAACTTTGACATGACTACGCTGAACTTAAGCAATGCAGGAGGTTTCACAAATAGAGATCGAGTTAGAATTTATGATGGTACAAATAATACAGCTACATTGTTGAGACAATATACAGGAAATTTCATTGGCAACACAGTCAGTGCATTCAGTGGTTCAATGTTTATTGAATTTATCACAAATACAACCGGCACTGATCGGGGTTGGGAAGGAACATATAATTCATCTTCTACTTTTTGTGTTCCATTAACAACGTACACAAATGCAAATGGAAATTTCAGTGATGGTTCTCCTTTTGGACAAAACTATTTGGATAACACCGATTGCAGTTGGTTAATTCAACCTGCCGCTCCAAATGTGGCAATAAATATTCAGTTTTTCCAATTTGCTACTGAAGCTAATAATGACACAGTCACCGTTTATGATGGAGCGACAACAAGTGACCCTATTCTGGCAACAATTTCTGGCAACAATCCTACAATACCAGCCCTATTATCATCTGGTGGAGACATGTTGGTAACCTTTAAAACAAATGGATCAACAACAGCTACAGGATGGAGAGCTAATTATGGCACACAAGCAATACCAGCTTGTAATGGCACCACAACATTAACCACTACTAGTGGAACATTTGATGATGGTACAAATTCCACTACAAACTACGCACCTAATTTGAATTGCTCTTGGTTAGTTCAATCTGCAGGAGCTCGATTAATTACACTGTCCTTTAATCGATTTGACACACAAAACAACGGCGACTTTGTTTCAGTTTATGATGGAATTAATAGCAGTGCTCCACTACTTGGGACGTATAGTGGTAATACAGTTCCATCATCCATTAACTCTTCCGGAAATAGTCTTTTTGTAGAATTTACTTCTAACGGATTTTTCGAATTAACAGGCTGGGAAGCTAGCTATGTTTCAACAAACGTTCAATGCTTTAGTAATCGTTCTGTAACTAATTACAGTGGAAACATTGATGATGGAAGTGGATCCATCAACTACCAAGATAACTTAGGTTGTTCCTGGTTAATTGAGCCACCTTTAGCTACATCCATTACCGCTACTTTTAACACATTCAATGTCAGTAATTTGGGAGACACCCTATTCATCTACGATGGAAATAGTTCTGCTTCACCACGATTAGCAGCGTACACAGGTGCTGTGGTTCCTGCCGCTGTAACTTCAACTGGTAATCAAATGTTTGTTGAATTTATTACTGATGGTTCAACCAACAACACAGGTTGGGATTTCGACTATACAACTACGGTTTCGGTTAGTTGTGCAGGAACAACTAACCTAACGGCACCTTCGGCAACTTTTGATGATGGAAGTTTTTTATCTGGCAACTATGACAATAATTTATCATGTGAATGGCTTATTCAACCTACAGGTAGTCCTGCAACAATAAGTTTTAATTTGAATAGAATTAGCCTTGCCAATTTCGGTGATCGAATTCGAGTTTTTGATAATGCCAGTGGATCAGGATTTCCAATTGGTCAATATTTTGGAACCAATATAGGTAACACGACGACTTCGTTCACAGGGGTAATGCTTGTACAATTTACAACAGATGCATCAAATGTAGGTACTGGCTGGGAAGGAGTTTATAATTCTTCCAGTAGTTACTGCCAACCCAATACTACCTTTACGACTAACAATGGGAATTTCACTGACGGTTCTCCAAATGGACAAAATTATTTAGATAATACCAATTGTGAGTGGTTAATTCAACCCGTAGCACCGAATGTAGCAGTGCGATTAAACTTCTTCGGTTTTGATACAGAAGCAGTAAATGATACAGTAACAGTATACGATGGAGCGACTTCAGCCGCTGCTATTTTAGGTACTTTTTCTGGAAATACTGCTCCTCCTGTTGTTACTTCTAGTGGTGGAGATATGCTAGTGACTTTTAAATCGAATGGGTCTTTAACATCAACTGGATGGAGAGCTTTTTATAACACACAGCCTATCCCTGCTTGTTCTGGAACTACAAATTTAACTGCTGCTAGCGCACGTTTCAGCGATGGGAGTGCAGTAACTGCAAATTACGTTCAAAATAGTAATTGTTCATGGCTAATTGCACCTGTAGGAGCCTTAAACATTGATTTAACTTTTTCAAGGTTTAATACGCAAACAACTAACGATGTAGTGAACGTCTATGATGGAAATAGCAATGCTGCTTCGCTGATTGGAACATACTCTGGAACAACAATTCCACCAGTAATTAATTCAACAGGAGGAACTTTATTTGTAGAATTTATAAGCGATGGATTCAATAATGCAACCGGATGGGAAGCAAATTACGTATCATTTAATACTATAACACTAGATGTACCTCAAGACACAGTATACATCAATGCTGGAGCAGGTAGTACACTTGGCTTAAACCTTTCTTCTAATGTTTCATGGTCAACTATTGATAATGCGACTTGGTTAATTGCTAGTCCTGTGAATGGAAGCGGCAATGCTACTGTTAATCTATTGACCATTCAAGCTAACATTGGACCACAAAGAAGTGGGCGATTAATTATTAATGCTACATTGACAGCAGATGCAGATACCGTAATTGTAATTCAACGAACTTCGGGTAGATTCTTAGATGCAAATCCAGACACTCTATTTTTTGTTGGAAACGCAGCACCTTCTCAAAGTGCAAGTATAACTTCAAATGTATCTTGGACGTTAGCTCCTAATCAATCTTGGATTTTGCCATCTCCATTGACAGGATCAAATAATGGTAATTCTTTAATTAGTGTACAGAACAATACAAGCAACCAAAAAAGAACAAGTTTTGTTTTAGTTACCGGAACATTGGGAGCAACAAATGATACTATATGGGTTGTTCAGGACACCTCAATTATAATCAACATCCCAACATTATCATTAGATAAAATGAACATTACTTTAGCACAAGCTATGGGCAGTTCGGATGTATTTAAAGTGAATTCAACAACTTCTTGGCAGACCACTTCAGGCGCTACTTGGTTAAATGTAATAAACCCACCAATCACAACAGATACTCAAACAGTAAGCATAATTGCTAACAGCATGAATCTTGGAGCTCTTCCAAGAGCAACATATGTTGCTGTTCAAGATCTTGCAGGGACTCTTTTTGATACTGTTTTTGTTTTTCAAACTGGAGTTGCTCCTTTATTAATTGGTGCTCCAGACACTGTACTTTTAGGTGCAACCACTGGTAGTTCCGGAATATTGAATATTGGTGCTACCGGAACATGGACAGGTATTGAAGCCGACCCTTGGTTTTCCCTTTCACAAAGTACTGGTACTGGAATTAGCACTATCAATTTAACAACAAACTCCTCTAATTCAGGAAATACGCAAAGAGTCTCTTACGTAGCATTAGCTGATGCAATAAATAGTTTAACTGATACGGTAATTGTGATACAGGATACTGTAACTGCAGGTTTAGTTACTACACCAGATACATTAACTGTGGGGTCAGGTTTTGGCAGTTCAGCTACTTTCAACGTTAGTACTGTCTTATCGTGGATAGCGACACCTTCTGCAAGTTGGATTACCGCCACCCCAAATAGTGGAACAGGAAGTGGTTCAGTTAGTGCTACAGTAGATGCTAATCCAGGAGTTACTGATCGACTTGCTTACATTGAAGTTTCAACAACTGGTGGTGCACTCAATACAGACACAGTTTGGATTATTCAACAAGGGTTTGTTGCCAATTTAGAAGTTAATCCATCAACGGTAAATCTTGGGTTCGCAACAGGAAGTAATGAAACAGTAAATATTACAAGTAACACTTCTTGGGTAATTACCAACCCAGCAAGCTGGTTAAGTGTTTCTACTACTTCAGGAATTAATGACCAAATAGTAACGATTGCTTCAACTTCTGACAATTTAACCGGAGCAACGAGAACGGCAAATATTTTAGTGGATGGAATTGGAGCCGTTACAAGATCAATCATTGTTAATCAAATTGATGGAAGCACTCCAACTTTCATCTCTTCGAAAGACACTGTTTTTGTAAATAATGTTCAAGGAAGTACAGGAACGTTCTCGGTATTATCAAATGCCAATAGCTGGACATTAACGGAGAATACTTCTTGGTTGCTAATTAATCCAGCATCCGGTTCTCAAACGCAATCAATTACTGCGCTTGTAGCAACAAGAAATATATTCGGTACAACTCGATATGCCGACATTATTGGAAGCTCTAATGGGTTCTCTAACATTACAGTTGTTATTGCTCAAAAAGAAGCTAATCCAATTTTCCAGGTTGCTCCTGATTCAATTTTAGTAGGGGCCGACTCTTCTGATTTTACAGAATTTAATATCAGTTCGAATATGCCTGCTTGGAACATTAGCGAGAATGCTACATGGTTAAATATTTCTCCAGAAAATGGAGCATTTACTCAACGAATAAAAGCAACTGCAAATTCTCGAAACACAACTGGTGTGCAGAGAAGTGTTATTGCAACCATTTCTGCTCCTCCTTTAGTTCCTAAAACCATCAAGATTGTGCAAGACACAGTTAGAACTATCGGCATTGAAAACAATGATTTTGAAATTGGCTTAAGTGTTTACCCAAATCCTTCAAATGGTCAAGTGATTATTCAATTTGACGGAAATAAATTGAACGGAAATAAATCAATTATCAGATTATTCAATTTGATAGGGGAAGAAATTCCGATTCAAGAAAGTTTTTCCAACAAGAATAAGATATTCTTGAATTTAGAGAATCAAGCTTCAGGAATCTATTTCTTATCGATTGAACTGAATGGGAAAAAGGTGAATCGAAAGCTAATCTTAACTAAATAACAATCCTTTATTACACTCAAAACCCTAGTTTTAAATTACTAGGGTTTTTTTTTGCTCTTTTATTAAATAAAAATCATTGATTACCTTTATTCCTTCATGAATAAACA
>OJDV01000712.1_pt1 | contig 11138 bp, 12 predicted proteins | sample 1592911 | NCBI WGS metagenome assembly OJDV01 (sample SAMN05416860, study PRJEB24817) | seawater metagenome | isolation source: Sea water | place: Canada:Atlantic | collected 2013-11 | reverse complement strand
CGGCATACGAGATTTCTGCCTGTCCGTGGGCTCGGAGATGTGTATAAGAGACAGCCTTATAATTTATCACTAAATAAAATAGAAGATATTGTATTAAATAATATGGCAAATATTGATAAAATTAATTTTCTTAAAACTCTTACATTTGAAAAATTAATAGAAAATTATGAAAAAATATTCTGTTTTGAAAGCGAAACATTTATTTCAATTGGAAATATAAATAATCAAGATTTAATTAATAAATTATCTCAATACGACAGTGTTTGTAATACAAATGAAGTTATAGTTAATCCAATAACCAGATTTAATTTTATTTTTCCTGATAATGAAATAATTGACACTGAAAAAAATAATTGTATCTGTTTTTGTAATATTGTTAATAATATTATTTTAGTTCATAATAATGAAAAAATTATTATTAAAGAACAATATGAAAATGATATTATTAAAAATAGATTAATATATTCTTTACTATCAACTATTGTAAATGAAATTATTTTTAATAAATTAAGAACAGAAAAAAAACTTGGTTATATTGTAAAGTGTTTATTTATTAACTATCAAACTAATAATAATAACATTATGATTATTAATTATTTAATTCAATCATCAAAAGATATTGAATATATTAGAAAATGTGTTGAAGAATTTAATATTCACTTAAAAGAGTTAATTGAAAGAGGTAGTATTAAAAATAAATTTGATAGTATCAAAGATACAAAACTAAAAGAATATGAAAATAAAAGTTTTTCAAGTATTAAACAACAAATGTCATTTTACAAAAATAATATTATTTACGGTTCTGATAATTTTAATTACAAAGAAATAGAATTAAAAATATTAAAAAATTTAAAATATGAAGATATTATTAATCATTTAAATAATATTACAAATAATGAAAAATCAATGATTATATATAAATCAAAAATTTGTTAATTTATTATAAAAAATATTTTTAAATATAATGTTCACAACATTTTATCCAGTTGTTATTATCATCTTTTTTTTTATATTTAATTATAATATTATATCTAAAATCAATATCATTATGTTCAATATCAGGTCTAAAAAATATACATTTTATATCTTCATAATTATCTTTATTTTTTAAATAATTATTAGTAATATCATTAATTTCTCTGTCAAATTTAGAATGTAAATTTAATATATCACATATTATTGTTTCTTTTTCTGTGTGGTTGTCATTTAATATATATATTTTATTTATTCTATCATAATCTTTAATATTTAAATTTTCAAAATTAAGCATTCCTGTCTCATAATATTCTTCATTTTTTTCAAAAATTTCATTCCATTTTTCTTGAATATTATTATATTCAATATTTTTATCATTAATTATTTGTTTGAGTTTATTAGAATAACAATATATTGTAAAACGATTAGAATATTCTACTAAATCACAACCACCACCAACCCATATGTCATTCAATTTCTCCAATCTATAATTTATACACCATTTTTTATTTTTATATCCTCTTCTTAAATTTTCTTTTTCTAATAATTTATTAATTTGATTTATATTTTTATTAATAAAAATATTAGGAATAATTAAATCTAACATAATATTTATTATATATTTAATATAATTAAATTTTTTGTCAATTTTTTTTTTCTTATTATAGAAGATTAAAATAATAAATATTATTAAAAATTAATAATATAAACAAAAAATATTTTACTTTTTTTTAGCTCTCTCCTCTTTTAATTTATCAGAATTTAAAACAGGATTAACATATGTATTATTAGTAGCTTCAGTTAAAATTTCACCAGCCTTTTCAAAATCCAATTGACCCATTTGAACCTTATAAAACGCTTTCATTTGAGCGATTAAAGGTCCAACATCCGAATCAACCGCAGATTTACATAATCTAAAATAATTACTATAAAAAATAGGATGTTTAGTTCTAACAATACCTAACATTTCTTCTTTATTACTTTGATAAATTTCTTTATTCTCTAAACAAGTTTCCATAACAGCAATAAAATCATCAGCAATATTAGCTACAGGCTCAGGATTATATGATTCAGACATAATATTACTTTAAATTTATATTTTTAATTAATTTTTACTTATTAAATAAATTCAATATAATAAATACTATTCACAAATGAAATATTTTTAATTCTATAATCTTTTGAAATTATTTTTGTAGAACATTTTAATTCTTTTAAAGATTTAATATAATCTATTTTTTGTATTTTTGTATTAACAACATTTAATTGTTCTATATTTTTTAATATTGGAAGTTCATCTATATCATTATCATTAATTTCAAGAATAGTAATATTAGGACAATAAATATTATTAATTTTATTATTTTCACAATTTAATACATTAAGAGATATTGATAATATTCCCTCAATAATATTATTACTACATTCTAATTCAATAATATTATTAACTTCAATTATTCCATTAATATTATTATTACTAATATTTAAATATTTAATATTACTATAATTACTAATATAATCTGGAAACTTATCAATATTATTATTTGATAAATCTAACATTTCTATTTTATTTAATAAAATTTTAACATTTTCATCATTAAAAATAGAATATAATTTAGTATTATTAAGTTTCATATTAGATAAATCTAAATAAAAATATTCTTCTTGATTGCATTCATAAATTCTATAATCAATAATTTCTTTATTATGATATTTATTATATAAATTTTCAATAATTTCATTTTCAAAACATTTAATATTTTCTTCCTTAATATTATGTATATTTTTTAAATCTTGTTTTTTAAAGATAATTGTATTCATTTTAAATTATTATATTTTATAATCTTTAATATTATTATATATGTCATCTTTTTTTCTATTTTTAGGCTTTCCATTTTTTTGTATTCCAGAAATAATAGGTATATCTAATTTTATAGCTATTTCTTGAATTTTTTCTAATGAATGTGTTTTTTTAATTGAAGAAATTAATTGAAGTTTATCATCTTTTGTTAAATTACAAGTTTTATTAAAAATTTCTGTTTCTGTAATTTCATTTGTATCTTCTTCACAAATAAATATAGTATCTGAAACTTTATATTTTTGTTCTTTTTCTTCTTTTTGTTCTATTTCAGAAATTTCTAATTTAAAATCATCATATGTTTGTAAATCAATACATTCAATTTTATCATCTTCTTTAATATTATAATTATTATTAATTTCTTTAATTATTTGATTATTATTATCAAAATATTTATTATTTATATTATAAAGTGGAAAATATTCATTATCAATCTTTATAATAATTATATATTTCTCATAATGATTTGAATAAATTTTTACTCCATCATTTATAACTATCAAATTATAATCATAATTATTAAATAATGTATTAATATTTTCATAATTAAATTCTGTATAATTTAAAGTTTTATAAATTTCTTTAATTTTATAAAGTTTTTCAAAATTATTTTTATTAATATAACTATCATTATCAATTAATAATAAACAGTTAATACATTGATAAAAATATTCTTCATTGTAAATAGGACTTATTAATACCATATCATTAAAAGATATATTATCATTATTTTTATCTATGAATAAATTTAATTCACAAAAATTATAATCAAATATTTCATTGTTTTTAAATTTATCTAAATTCTTTCTTATATCTTTATTAGGACTATGTTTATTATCATCTCTATAACAATTTAACGAATATTCTACTAAATTATGTAATTGGATAGACATCTTTATTTATATGTATAATAATATTTAATTATCAATTTTTATATATGTGGTTTTTTTTATAATATTTTTTATTATATAAATAATATATGAATACATATAATATTTATGAGGTAAATGAAGAAAAAGATATTTGTATAAAAAATAACAAATATGATTATGAATTAAAAATTGACCTCAAAAATAGAATTGAAAAAATTAAAAATAAAGAATATTTAGCAGAAATTTTTACTATTATTAATAAAGACCAAAAAGGTTATATGGAAAATAGATATGGTATTTTTATGTATATTCACGAATTAAGTGATAAAACATATAATAAATTAGAAATCTATTTAGATAATTTATATTACAAAAATAAATTAAAACAATCAATACACTAATTATTATCATTAATAATATTATCAACTTCTTCTAAATCATTAATACTAAAATTTTCTACACCATAATATAAATTATTAATACTAATATCTTCAGATATTAATTCTTCTTGATGTTTAGCTTTTTCCATTTGTATTAAATTATATTCTCTTCTTTTTTTATTTTTTTCTTTTTTAAATTTTTTTATTTTTTCATTGTGTAGTTTTTCTTTTAATAAACTTCTTTCATATTTAAGTCTATCTTTCTTTTCTTGTTCTGTTTCAATATAATTATAATAACCATAAAAATCTTGATGTATTAATACAATTTTATTATAATGTTTAATGTTAAATTTAACTCTTTTATGATTTATATATGGTAATTTCTCTACCCTATTAGTTGATGGTTCTGGAGGAACACACATTAAATATATATCCACTGAATTATTTATTTTATTAATAACAATATTTTTAGAATAAAAATGTAATGTTTTATTAACAATATGAAGTAATTTAATATCATCATCATTTGTATCGTTTATTTCAATATATCCTTTAACATTAGGGATATTAAAATATTTTTTATAATTTGTGTAATTTTTATTTTCCAAATTAATAATTACAGGTTCTCCAATTATTATTGGTTCAAGTAGTAATGACATTTATATAATAATATATAATTTTCAATTTAAATAAAAATTGAAAAAAGTAATAAATAATTTATATAATAAATAAAAATGTTAGATTTTTCGTTCAAAGAGTTAGATAAATTAAATGAACTAATAAATAAAACAGATGATATTAAAAGAAAAAATGAATTAATAGATATTTTAATAAGAAAAATAAATTTTTTAAATTATGAAGTTAAAAAGTTTAAAACAGATATAAATAATGAATATATAAAAAAATGTAATCATATTATGGAGTATGAACCACAGGATTATGATAGGTCATTATTAGTATGTAAAAAATGTGGATATATTGGATGTTAAAAATTTAAATATTATATAATTATAATTATATGGATTTAAATAAATCTCAAATATATGTTAATGGACCTATAAACTTTTTTAGATTAAAAAATAATAATAATAAAGATATTTATTTATTTTCAGATATTCATAAAGATTTAAATAATCAAACTGAATGTGATGAAATTAATAGTATTAATATTGATAAATTTTTTTTAAACTTTTTTAAAAATAATAAAAAACAAGTTGATTTTATGCTTGAAACATATAAAGATTATCAAAATAATTGTGAAAGCCAAAATTATTTATTTAAATTAAGAAAAATGTTTAATTCTTTTTATAAAAAAAATCCCTATTATGAAAATTTAAGAATTCATTATTTAGATATTAGAAATTATAAATATTTAGAACAAATACATCAAAATTCTTATTACTTAATTGATTATCTTAAAAGTAATAACATTTATAAATTTAAAACAATTAATGAAAAATTAGATACAATGAAGTTTTATCTCAATAAAATTATGGATTATTATGTAAATAATTTAGATAAAAGTTATAATACTGATAAAGAAAATATTTTTGAAAATTTATTAGATAAGATTATGAATAAATATAATAATATTGATAATAAACAAAAAATTAATAAATTTTTAGAAACTAACTTTTATAAAAAAATAAAATATACAAATGAACTAATTACTAATTTAAAGACTAAATTAAATGAATATTCAATAAATATTGAAAATAGTAATAAAAAAGATAAATATGTTGTTTGTAATAAAAATAAAAAAGATTATGAAAAATATATTTACGAATACTCATTTTATAATACAAAAGAATATTATGATATTAAATATGAAATAAATAGTAAATGTAATGAAATTAAAGAACAAGTTGATATTATTAAATTAACAATTATGGATTGTTATTTTTTAAGAAGATTTTTAGACAAAGATTACATAACAAATAATATTGTTTATACCGGTTTTATTCACACAATTGAATATTTATATTTCTTAGTAAAACACTGTGACTTTAAAATTATTGAAATGGATGATAAGAATTCTTACACCATTAAAGAATTAAATAATATTATAAAAAATAATAATTCAATTTATGATGTTATTAATATTCTTTTATCTAAACAATCATTCAAACAATGTATCAAGATAAATAAGTTATTCAATTAAATATATAAGGAATATTATATGGATAAAGATATTTTATATCTAAATGGACCAGTAAATTTTTTTAAATTAAAAAATGGCGATAAAGAAGTTTATTTATTTGGAGACGAACATAAACATATTGAAAATCAAGGAGAATGTGATGAATTAGAAAGTTTTAATTTTGATAAATATCTAAAATACTTTTTTAAACATAATACAAAAAATATTGATTTTATGCTTGAAATACCTATAAAACCAAATCATAAAATTGATTATAATTATAATTATATATATTTAGACAAAATTAGAAAAGTATTTCAAGAATTATATGATAAAAATCCTTATTATAAGTATTTAAAAGTTCATTATATTGATATACGTCTTTCAAATAATATTGATGAACCGTATCAATATGTTATAGATATACAAAGTTATATAAATAACAAAGGATTATATGATTTTCAATATATAATAAATACATTAGAAATTATTAATAATTTATTAAATGAACAAATTACTATAATTGATAAATATTATAAAGATGAAAAAAGTAATGTAGATAAAGAAAATATAGTAGATGTTTTATTTAATAAAATAATTACAAAATATAATAATAAAGAAAATAAAATTAAAATAAATAAATTTTTTAAAGTAATGTGTTATGAAAGAATGAAATTTTTAATAGACGAAATTAAAAAATTCATTCTTGATTGTAATAAATATCAAAAAATATTTGATGATAATAAAAATAAAAATGAAAAAAAACATATGAATAGTAATAAAGAACTGTATATACAATATTTATTATATGAAACTTTTTATGATACGGATGAATATAAAAAAATTAAAAATGATGTTAATGAATTTATAAAAAAATTATCATATCTTATTTTAGATATTGGTGTTTATATAATGGATTGTTATTTTTTAAGAAGATTATTAGATAAAGATTATATAAAAAATTCAATAGTATATACTGGAGCTGTTCATAATACTGACTATTTACATTTTCTTGTTAAAAATTATGATTATAAAATTATGGAATATGGAACAATAAATGATATATCATCAAATGAATTAGAGAAACTTATTAAAAAAACGGATAGTTGGATGGATATATATAAATATGTGGATTGTGATAAACAATGTATCAAGATAAATAAATTTTTTAGTTAAAGATGTAATACAATATAAAAATTATAAAACATCTTATGTTAGATTAACTCAACCACTAACATCGTGGTAATATCTATTAAACTAACTTTTGAAACTCAACCACTAACAACGCGGTATATCTATTTCAAAAATAAAGACAATAAAGCACAAACACAAAAGACGAAATCCAACATATCAAGATTGATATTAAACCCAATACCACCAAGTTCCATTCCAACAATAAATTTTGGTCTTGGATCGTGTGTAGTGGTAATATAAGGTTCAATTAATCCAACGCTTGAAAAAGGTTTAAAAATTTTCATCCAAAAACCTAACTTCTTACCAACTTCTTCTTCCAATTCACGATAGGACGCTTCCTCAAAGGTTTCACCTTCATCAACAAATCCACCAACCAATGCATAACAATTTTTTCCTGGAGCAAACATTCGGGTAATAACCAAAAGATAAGTTTCTCCAAAGTATTTAATTGTTAATACAACATCAACCGCTTTTTGAGGAGTTTCTATTTGATTACCTTTCTTCAAACACCATTCATTAGTGCAACCATCAATATCATCAGGATGTGGAGTTGTAAATTTTTCAAAAAATAAATAATCTTTATAAATATCAACATCGAATTGTTGATAAAGATTATCGAATCTCAAAAAATTTTCTCCAGAAGCATTCTTCTTATCAATGACTTTATTAATTTCCACTTTCAATAAATAGATATAATGAGAAGCCAAATCAGAGAGAATAAATAATCGTTCCATCATATGGTTAGGAATAAAGCCAACAGATGACTTCAATCCCATGAGGAGTTGGTTGTAGTGGTTAAATGCCAAACGCTTATCACCTGAAAGAATGTCTTTTAAAGGAAGAAAACAAGCTGTATCAGCATCATCGCCAGGATTCAAAGACTTTGTAATCCAAAAGAAGATGACCTTCTTAAGGATAAAGTAAGAAACAATGAGAGAAAAAAACACATACATTTTTGAAAAACTGTAATTCTAGTATCACTAAACTATTAATTTTTATTATTAAAAACACCCAAAAAAAATATTTTTCAATTTTTATTTAATTAGATAATTTTTTGATAGTATTATAAAAACTATCAATTTCAATTTGTTTAATGGATGAAAAGTTTTTAAGGTATAAATCTATGGATAGAATATTATCTTTGTAGTCTAACATTAAATTTTTTGTTATTTCATCAATATTATTATATTCTTTGGGTTTTACTAAGAATAGACGGTATATTGAAACTTTTTGTTTAGATTTTTTTAAATCAGAATGAGATTTATATCTTACAACTCTACCAATAATTTGATTTAATAAATTATCATTCCAAGTGGGTTCTAAAATAATCATATAATTTGTATTTTTTAAATCTAAACCTTCTGCTCCTGATTTACTAATAAATAGTATTTTAATATTTCCAGAGTTATAATTATCAACCGCTTCTTTTCTTTTGATGATAGACATTTCACCTGTTATATAAGAATATTTAATTTTTTTCTTGTCTAACCTATTCATTATAGGTTTCATACCCATATCAATATAATTACTGTAAATAACAAATTTAGATCTGGGGTTTTCTAATATTTTGTAATATACCCAATTAATTTTAATAGATTTGTCACCAATAATATTGGCGGAACGACGAACACCATTAAAAAATGCAAAAATATTTTGATTATCTTTAAAATCAGGTAATTTTTTAATTTCACCTCTTTCAACTTTTTCATATAATTCATAATAACTTTTAGTCATTGGTAAATAAACTTCATAAACTGTTTTATTTGGGAAATGTGTTTCAACTGTTTTTTCATATATATTAAATACATCTTTTAAATATTTTTTTAACTTGGGAGTACTTTTTTCAATTTCATAAAATTCTTGTCTGGATATTGGTGGTTCTCCTTTAACTAATGAAATAAGATTAATAATATCATATTTATAATTAATTAATGGTGTAGCTGTTAATAATAATATTTTTTCCGCTTTTAAACAATATTGATAAATATATGTATATAATGTTCCATCAAGTTTTCTTAAATTATGAGCTTCATCAATAATAATTAAAGAATTTTTTGGATTAATAATATCTTTATTTTTAATAGCATTAACTAAACTTGTTATTGTATAAAAATGATATTTTGTAAAATCTAACTTATCATTATATTTTCTCATTTCTTTTTTAGCATTTTCTTGTAATGATGTAGGAGTAACAATTATACAATTTTTAACAATATTTGATAATAATAAACAACGTGAGGTAACAATAGATGTTAATGTTTTACCTGTTCCAACTTCATGATAAACAACAATTCCTCTTGTATTTGTCATCTTATTAGCAACGGACAATTGATGTGTTTTTAATTTGAGTGTAGTATCTTTTTTGATAATATCATTACAGGGAAATTGTTTGTTATAATATTTTTTTATTATAGAACATAAATTATTTGTATTATTAATTTTATCTTTTGGTATATTTAATTTTTTTGCTATTTTATATTGTTCTTCAATATTTAAATTTTTACAGTTTGATATATTTAAACTCATATAATTATAGTGTTAAAAAAATTATATAAATAATATTTATTATGAATTCAAGCTGTTTTATAATTTTTCTTCTTGTAATTATTATCTGTATTATTATGTTTGATAAAGTAAAAGAAACATTTTTATCTGGTGGAACTATACAACAATTATTTGCAAAAGATAATCAAGATATGTATTTAAATGGTTCTGGTATTAAGCCTTTGGTTGATGGTAATTTTTTACTTCAATATAATCAACCCACTTTAATGCAAAATAGAATTCCAAGAAATCAAGTTAATATGCCTGAAAATGTGGAATTAACACCTGAAGCAAACAATTACCCATTTGGAACTGATTTTTATGATAATGGAGATACTGGAAGTATGTTTGTAAATAAAAATTTTGGAAAAATTAACAATGATATAACCACTGTAATTCCTAATCAATATACCGGAACATATTTTGAAGAACCATTAGTTAATATTGCCAAACCTCTAAATATTGTTTAAAATATTTTTTATATAAAAATTGATTATTATAATATAATAATCAATTAAATTATTATGGAAGAAAAAAAAAAATTAGGTCAATTTTATACAACAAATCAAGAATATATCTTAAATGGATTTAAAATACCAAATAAAATTCTGAATATTATTGAGCCATTTGCTGGAAATGGTGATTTAAAAAATTTTATTGATAAAGATAATAAAAAATATAAAGTGGAATATTATGATATTGAACCTAAAAAAGATTATATAATTAAAAAAGATACATTAAATAATCCACCAGATTATAATAATAAATTTTTAATAACAAATCCTCCATATTTAGCAAGAAATAAATCAAAAGATAAATCAATTTTTAATAAATATGATGTGAATGATTTATATAAATGTATTATTAAAGAAATATTAACAAATAAATGTTTAGGAGGTATATTAATAATTCCTTTAAATTTTTGGTCTTCAATAAGAAAAAATGATATTAAATTAAGAAAATTATTTTTAGAAAAATATAATGTAGTTTTATTAAATATTTTTGAAGAAAAAGTATTTGAAGATACTACTTATACAATATGTTCTTTTCAATTTGAAATTAAAACTGATGATAAAGAAAATAAAATAAATATTATTATTTATCCATCAAAAAATAAAATAGAAACAATATTAAATCTGTCTCTTATACACATCTCCGAGCCCACGAGACAGGCA
>OJDV01000711.1_pt1 | contig 11144 bp, 8 predicted proteins | sample 1592911 | NCBI WGS metagenome assembly OJDV01 (sample SAMN05416860, study PRJEB24817) | seawater metagenome | isolation source: Sea water | place: Canada:Atlantic | collected 2013-11 | reverse complement strand
CGAGATTTCTGCCTGTCTCGTGGGCTCGGAGATGTGTATAAGAGACAGGTACACGTTCACGTGTTAAATCAAATGTTTCTCCTATTTCTTCTAAGGTCATTGGGTGTTGATTTCCAAGACCAAAATACAAACGAATTACATCTGCTTCACGAGGTGTTAAAGTCTCTAAAGCACGTTCAATCTCTGTTCGTAAAGATTCATGTAATAAATCTCTATCTGGATTTGGAGATTCATTACTACGTAAAACGTCGTAAAGATTAGAATCTTCTCCTTGAACTAAAGGTGCATCCATTGAGACGTGACGACCAGAGTTTTTCAATGACTCTTTAACATCATTGATAGTCATGTCTAATTCTTTTGCAATTTCCTCAGCACTTGGAGGACGCTCATGACTTTGCTCTAAAAATGCAAATGTTTTATTTATTTTATTAATTGAACCAATCTTGTTCAAAGGTAAACGAACAATACGAGACTGTTCTGCTAAAGCCTGCAAAATTGATTGACGAATCCACCATACGGCATATGATATGAATTTAAATCCACGAGTTTCATCAAATCGTTGAGCAGCTTTAATTAAACCTAAGTTACCTTCATTAATTAAATCTGGTAATGTCAAGCCTTGATTTTGATATTGTTTTGCTACAGAGACAACGAAACGTAAGTTTGCTTTGGTTAATTTTTCTAGAGCTAATTGATCACCAGCTTTGATTCGTTGAGCCAATTCAACTTCTTCATCAGCAGTAATTAAATCAACCTTTCCAATCTCCTGTAAATACTTGTCTAACGATGCGGTTTCTCTATTTGTAACCTGCTTCGTGATTTTTAGTTGTCTCATTTAAATATCTCCTTTAATTTGGGTAAATTTATTGTACTACATAGTTATACGTAACAAGCACTAAAAATGTTACAAGAAAATTAAATTAATTTAAATTTTGATTAAATTTTTGTTATTCATGTTGATGTCATCAAGCATCTCATTGGTAAATTTGTAATGACCTTTTGTCGTAATTAATTTGAAATGATGAGATCTTAATGCCGTTAAAGCGTTTAAAAATAACCATTTTGATTTTAATAGTTTAGGCTTTTCACTTTTAAGGCTCAAGTCAAAGTAATGTTTTCTTCCATTTTTCTCAGCGACTATATCAGGTGTAACGGTTATGTCACTTCCTTTTTTAGAAAATGATTTAGGTGTTTCATAACCTTCAGTGTCAGCTTTAATATTTTCGAAACCGTGTTGCTCAAGATAATCTACCGAATCTTTTAAAATGTCTTTGTATTTTTCTTTGTCTTCATGAATCATAACTCGTAATATAATAAAAACTAAGGCATATTCCAATTTGATTGCTACATAAAGAAATTGAATTTCTAGTATTTGATTGAATTTAATCAAAAAGCCCATCAAATTTTGATGGGCTTTTACAATTATATTGAGAGTTAAAAAAATTACTCTTCTTTTTTATCTTCTCTAGGTTTACGATCATCACGACGGTTATCACGTCCACGATTATCTCTTCCTCTGTTATCACGTCCACCAGAACGTTTATCATCTCTTGGTGGTCTTGCTACATAACCTTCAGGTTTTGGTAAGATTGCTTTACGAGAAACTTTCTCTTTACGAGTTCTTGGATCTTGACCAAAATACTTCACATCAAATACATCTCCCATGTTAACAACATCAGATACATTTTCTGTACGTTCCCAAGCCAATTCAGACACATGTAATAAAACTTCGTTTCCTGGTGCATCCATATATTCAACAACAGCACCAAAATCTAACATCTTGATTACTTTTACTTCGTATACGCTACCAACAGTAGGCTTAAATAAGATAGCATCTATTTTCGCCATTACAGCATCAATACCTTCTCTTCCTACACCTAATATTTCAACGATACCTTCTTCAGTTACTGGATCCTCGTTAATAACGATAGTCGTCTCAGTTTCTTTTTGCATTTCCTGAATCACTTTTCCACCAGGTCCAATTAAGGCTCCAATAAATTCGTTAGGAACACGTCTCGTTACCATTGTAGGAGCATGATCTTTAACATCTGGGTTAGGAGTAGCAATTGTTTCAGTCAATTTCTCTAAGATATGTAAACGACCAGCACGTGCTTGTTGAAGCGCGTTAACTAAAATCTCGTATGATAATCCTTTTACTTTAATATCCATTTGACAAGCTGTGATACCATCTGCAGTACCAGTCACTTTAAAATCCATATCTCCTAAGTGATCTTCATCACCTAAAATATCAGATAATACAGCATACTTACCAGAATCAGCATCAGAAATTAATCCCATTGCGATTCCAGAAACTGGTTTAGTCATTTGCACACCAGCATCCATTAAAGCCATAGTTCCTGCACATACAGTAGCCATAGAAGACGAACCGTTAGATTCTAATACTTCAGATACTATACGAACTGTGTATGGACAATCGTCAGGAATCATACCTTTTAAACCACGTTGTGCTAAATTACCATGTCCAACTTCTCTACGAGAGGTTCCACGAATTGGTCTAGCTTCACCTGTGCAAAAAGGAGGGAAGTTATAATGTAGATAGAAATTTTCTTCACCTTCATGTGATGGCATATCTATTTTGTTTGCATCTCTAGATGTTCCTAAAGTAACTGTAGCTAATGCTTGAGTTTCTCCACGTGTAAAGATAGAAGAACCATGAGTTGATGGTAAGTAATCTACTTCACACCAAATTGGCCTAATCTCGTCAGTCTTACGACCATCTAAACGCAACCCTTCATTTAAGGTTAAATCTCTAATCGCAGCTTTTTCAGCTTTACGGTAATAATCAGAAACTAAACCACCGTAATCTTCCATTTCTTCTTCGGAAAACGTTGCTTTAATATCTTCTTTTATTTCTTTAAATGCAGCACTTCTTTCATGTTTAGCAGATCCAGCTTTTGCAATAGCATACACTTTATCATAAGCCATATCATGAATTTTCTTGGCTAAATCAGCTTCTTCTCTTTCACCTTCATATTCACGAACTTCTTTCTTTCCGAATGCTTCTGCTAATCTTAATTGAGCAGCACACTGAACTTTAATAGCTTCATGAGCAAACTTAATAGCATCTGCCATTTCTTCTTCAGAAATTTCATCCATTTCACCTTCAACCATCATTACAGAATCAGCTGAAGCTCCAATCATCATATCGATGTCAGATTCTGCTAATTGCGCTCTTGTTGGATTGATAATAAACTCTCCATTGATACGACCAACTCTTGCTTCAGAGATTGCACATTCAAAAGGGAAATCTGATAACTGAATCGCTGCTGATGCTGCTAAACCTGCCATTGCATCTGGCATAACATCTTCGTCATGAGACATTAACTGAATCATCACTTGCGTTTCTGCAGTATAATCTTTTGGGAATAATGGACGTAAAACACGGTCTACTAAACGCATTGTTAATACTTCTCCATCACTTGGTCTTGCTTCTCTTTTAAAGAAACCGCCAGGATATCTTCCTGCTGCAGCAAATTTTTCTCTGTAATCTACTGTTAAAGGTAGAAAACCAAGATCCTTTTGTTCGTAATTGGAAACAACTGTACACAACATCATACATTTTCCTGATTGTACAACAACGCTACCATGAGCTTGTTTTGCTAATTTTCCGGTTTCGATAGAAATTTCTCTACCATCACCAAGGTCAATGACCTCTCTAAATACTTTTGGAATCATAAATTTTTTTAATTCTAATTAAACAATGGTCGTTGTGTTGTTGTGTAGTGTTGTTGTGTGACTTTTTAAGTCGTGACCAATGAAAAACTGTATTAAGCTTCTTCAATTTTGGTTTTTATACTCGTCCAAAACCGAGTTGTTATATAACAAAAAACCACGCTAAATAGCGTGGTCTTTATAATTTAGATTATTTTCTTAATCCTAATTCTTTAACTATCGCACGATATCTTAAGACATCTTTCTTAGTTAAGTAATCTAGTAAGCTTCTTCTCTTACCTACTAACATAACTAATGAGCGTTCTGTGTTATAATCTTTACGATTGTTTTTTAAATGAGCAGTTAAGTGCTCAATTCTCTGTGTAAAAATCGCAATCTGTCCTTCTGCAGAACCAGTGTCTTGTGCGTTTTTACCGTGTTTTTTAAAAAGTTTCTCTTTTTCTGTCTTTGATAAATACATGCTAATATTGTTGTAAATGATTTTTATGTACGTTGAAAGTCGTTCTTTCAAGCGGCAAATATAGTAATTTTTAATGATTTACAAATTTTGAAATCACTGTTTTTTCCATTTTAAACGGAAAGATTAAACCTTTTCTAATTGATTAGGTCTTAACATCATAATTAACTATTAAAAGAAATAATCATGAAAGAAAGACACGTTTTTAAGAAATCAATTTTTATGCTGGTATTTATTGCGTTTGCATTTGTAAGCTGTAGTGATGATGATTCTTCTGAAACAGAAGAACAAAATTTAGATATGACTGAGGTGATGCGCGCTGCGGAAGTAGATGTTGCAAGTGAATCTATTAGTGATATTATTATTGGTTCATACGAATTTCAAGAGAGTAGTGAACTAAACAGAACAACTAGTTCCCAGTCTAATTTACCAGATTGTGTAACTATTACTATTGTAGTTGAACAAGGGTTTAGAGAGATTACTTTAGATTTTGGAACTGAAGGCTGTATTGTTAATGGACATTTGTTAAAAGGGCAAATTGTGTTGTCATACACTAGAAATTTAGAAGCACAAGAAATTTTAATCAATTATGCTTTGGTTGATTTCTATTTTGATACAAAACAGGTGATAGGAAGTAGAACACTATTAAGGCAATTGTCAAACGACAATGGTAATCCTCAATTTACACATAATTTAGACTTAACAGTAATCTGGCCAAATGGAGCTGAAGCGAGTAGAGAAGGACTCAAAATTAGAGAATGGGTTGAAGGCTTTGGAAGTGTTGTCTTTAGTGATAATGTGTTTGAAGTTACAGGAAACTGGACAACAACTTTTGTGAATGGAAACACACATACGTTTGAGGTGTTAACACCTTTACGAAGAGAAGTTGGTTGTTCTTATTTTGTGAGCGGTAATGTGGATATTCAACGTACAAATTTTGGAGGCACGTTTGATTATGGAAATGGTGATTGTGATAATGAAGCTACATTTACTTTTAATGATGGAACTGAGATTCCTATTATATTGAACTAGAAATTAAAGATTAGAGATAAAAAAAGCGAGCCATTTGGCTCGCTTTTTTTATGCAGTTCGTAAAGGTTGATTTTTTATTAAATCAATATATAAATTGATTTTCTTTTTTAAATATTTACGATGTGTTATAAAATCTAGGAAACCATGTTCTAATAAAAACTCAGAGGTCTGGAAACCTTCAGGTAGTTCTTTTCCTGTAGTGTCTCTTACGACTCTTGGTCCAGCAAAACCGATTAAAGCACCAGGCTCACTAATGTTTATGTCACCTAACATTGCGAACGATGCTGTAGTTCCACCAGTAGTTGGATCGGTACATAAAGATATATAAGGAATGCCAGCGTCTGCTAATTGAGCTAATCTAACTGAAGTTTTTGCCAATTGCATTAAAGATAAGGCAGCTTCCATCATACGAGCACCTCCAGATTTGGAAATGATCATAAATGGTGTTTTTTTCTTTAAAGCATATTCGGCAGCTCGTGCAATTTTTTCACCAACAACGCTTCCCATAGAACCACCAATAAATGTAAAATCCATACAAGCAATTACTAAATCTTGTCCATTAGATTTTCCTACAGCTGTACGAACAGCATCTTTAAGATTAGTTTTTTCTTGTGCCGCTTTTAAACGGTCTGGATATTTTTTGGTGTCTTCAAACTTTAGTGGGTCTTTTGAAGTTAAGTCTGGGTCTAATTCCTTGAATTTATTATCATCAAATAAAATTTCGAAATATTCTTTGCTTCCAATCCTTACGTGATATCCATCTTCTGGACTCACATAAAAATTTTTCTCTAATTCTTTGGTGTCAACAATTTTACCCGTTGGAGATTTGTACCACAACCCTTTAGGTGTGTCTTTTTTCTCCTCGGTAGTTGTTTGTATCCCCTTATCTTTTCTTTTAAACCAAGCCATTTAATCAGATTTAGTTAATTAGTTTAGAGTGCAAAGTTATAAAGTATTTACATTATTAAGGTCTTCAAATGCTTTTTTTAGACGGTCAACAAATGCATTCTCACCTTTTCGTAACCAAACTCGTGGATCATAATACTTTTTGTTAGGTACATCACTACCGTCAGGATTTCCAATTTGAGCTTTTAAATACGCTTCTTTTTCTCCCATATAATCACGAATACCGCTCATAAATGCATATTGCATGTCTGTGTCAATATTCATTTTTATAACACCATATCCAATAGCTTCTCTTATCTCTTCTACTGTAGAACCAGAGCCTCCGTGAAATACGAAATCAATATGATTATTAGGTAAATTATGTTTGTTGGAAAGAAACTTTTGAGAATTCATTAAGATTTTTGGAGTCAGCTTAACGTTTCCAGGTTTGTAAACGCCATGTACATTTCCAAAAGCAGCAGCAATTGTAAATTGATCACTTACTTTACTTAATTCTTCATAAGCATAAGCAACTTCTTCAGGTTGTGTATATAATTTAGAGTCATCAACATCAGTGTTATCAACACCATCTTCTTCTCCACCAGTTATTCCTAGTTCGATTTCTAAAGTCATTCCCATTTTGCTCATTCGCTCAAGGTATGTTTTACAGATTTCTATATTTTCTTCAATAGGCTCTTCAGATAAATCAATCATATGAGAACTATATAAAGACTTTCCTGTTTCTTTGAAATGTAGTTCACTAGCATCTAACAAACCGTCTATCCAAGGTAATAGTTTTTTTGCACAATGATCGGTATGTAAAATCACAGGAACATCATAAGCTTCAGCCATGAGATGTATGTGTTTTGCTCCTGCTATAGAACCTGCAATAGCTGCTTTTTGATCTTCGTTACTTAATGCTTTTCCTGCATTGAATTGTGCACCACCATTTGAAAACTGAATAATAACCGGCGCATTTAATTCTTTTGCAGTTTCTAAAACACCATTAATGGTATTCGATCCTATAACATTAACTGCTGGTAAGGCAAACCCTTTTTCTTTAGCTAGTTTAAAAATCTCTTGAACTTCACGTCCTGTAGCAACTCCACCTTTGATATTATGACTCATTATTGTGATTTTATAAGTTGAAAATTAAGTTATCAAAAATACACAATTTTTAAATAAATTAAGTGCTATTTATCACATAGATGACTAATATATCTACGCAAACGTTATTGTTGAAAAGATTAAAAAGGATAGTTTATACCTATGTTATAGACGGCATTTCCGAAATTGTAATCCTTAAACCATCGAGAGCCAGGTGGCCTTGATGGGTCATAAGTTTTTAACCCTGCATCTAGTCTTAATACGAAGAAACTAAAATCATATCGTAATCCAAATCCAGAACCCACGGCTATATTTTCTAGAGAACTAAGGCCTTCGAAAGTAGCAGCTTTATCTTCGACGTCATCAAGAACATTCCAAATATTTCCTGCATCAACAAAAATGGCACCATTAAAACGACCAACAAGATTAAAACGTTGTTCTATACTTAAAGTGATTTTCATATTTGCTTCATTAAACTCATTTGTAGATAATGAGCTTCCTGGTCCGAGATTATAAGCCGACCAAGCCCTAATGTCGTTTGGTCCACCTGCAAAGAAACTTTCAGCAAAGGGAATGTTATCAGAGTTGCCAAAAGGAATTGCAATTCCGAAATAACTTCTTATCGCCAAAACGTTTTTCTTACCTAAATCCCAATGTTTAACATAGTCGAATTCGGTTTTTATAAACTGTGAAAAAGGAACGCCAAGTATTTCATATTTACCATTGTCATTTTTACTCAAATTAAGTGGTTTGGCTAAGCTTGTAAATAAGTTTCCAGCGGTTTCAACTCTAAATCTAAAAATTGAAAAGTCATTATCAAAAAGATTTTCTCTTCGGTCTTTGACATAGTTGAAGCTCGTAGAAAAAATAAGGTTGTCTTCCGTAAGACGGTCTTTACGTTGTGAAATGTTATTGACATCCTCATAGTTATCATCATCTGGATTTAATGAAGTGTTATCGGCTAAAACATCATCGATAAAATTATCTGCACCATCAGGTATAGATAAATCATCATTATTGCCTATGTAGCCAATGTCTTTAGCAATTTGATTTAGTCGATCATATGAACTTTGATAGACCCCAAAATAATTATCTATGTTTAAGTTTTTTACAAACTGTACATTAAATAAATCAATGTTATTAGTCACTTTTTCTGAAGGGAACCAATTATAGTTTAAGGCACCTGTTAAAGTTTGTTTGTCTAGCCCAATATTACGTTGACTAGTCGTACCCGCACTAATTCGTGTGCTTGGAGACATGTATTTCGGAATAATTTTGTCTGTATTAAATGGCACAAAAAATCTAGGGATATTGAGTTTTAAGTTGACTCCAAATTCATTAATATCAAAAAATTGATCTTTACTGTCTGAGGCGTCTTTTGAAGCTCCAATAGATCCCAAACCAGATATTTCAAAAGTTTCAGCACCTCTAAAAATATTCCTGATAATAAGTCCAGTACTTATCGAAAATCCTACTGTTTGAATGTTACTTTGAGTCACATCAAAATCAAAACCTAAATCATATTTCTTTTTGGGTGACAGATATATATTTGCTGTTAATGTGGTGTCTTGTTCATTTTCAATGTATTCAATATTCGGATAGTTAAATGCTTTTAATTCACTTAAATACCTGTAAGTTCTGGTTCTATCAATATCTCTAAATATTTTGCCTTTCGATATAAAAATAGCATCCGTCAAGGCTTTTGGTCTATATTTTAATTTCTCATAACTATAAAGATTATAATTTTCATATTCAACAGAATCTGTTATGGTCTTCTCTTTGTTCTCAAATCTATAATCGCTATAGATGTTGACATCTTTTATTTTATAAATTTTAAATGGAACGCGTGATATAGAATCTTCAGATCTAATCGCTCTGTTTTCTATAATTAACTCTGTGTTTACCTTGTCTCCTGGTAAAATGGTATCAATATCATACCTTATATAGTCTTGTCCAAAATGGTATAAGCCAGAATTTCTAAGCTCTGTAGTTAGTCTATTACGTTCTTTAGTATAGTTCAATTCGTCAAATTGTTGCCCTTGTTTTATAAGTGAATTTTTTTTGAATTTTGAACGGTATAAAGAGTCAACTATTGGAGTTGCTATATCGATGGTAATAGAATCTAAAAAATAGGGATTACCTCGAACTACATTATAGGTGACAGTTGCTTTTTTAGTGCTATCCTTTTGAATGTCATAACTAGTGTTCACATTAAACCACCCTTTACTATAAAAATATTTTTTTAGTCCTGCAGCTGTTTTTTCGGCTTTATTCTCATTTAAAATAACAGGAGCTTCACCCGTTTTTTTAATCCAATTATTAAAACCTTTCTTTGAATTAATTAAGGCTTCATATTGTTTTAAAGAGAGTAGTTTTTTTTGACCAGTTCTTGGGTTTTCCGGGTTTCGATACTTGTTATTTAAAATGGAATCTATATTAGGTCTTGCTAGATTAAATATATGAAGTCGGAGAGGTACACCTAATAATTCGCCATTAGGTTTTTGGTAAATAAGATTGCTAACTGTTTCAGTCTTGTCTTTTTTGCCATCAATCAGTACGGTGTTTTCAGTTAATAAATGTTCATTTTTACCAACATGTTTCATGACATTACATGAGGTTGTAAATGAGACAATCATTAAGAGAAGCGATATGTAATAGAGGCTTTTTTTCAACAAAAATCAATTAGAAAAACGACGTAATTCAAATGTACAGTTTTAATGTGCTATAGCATAACAAAAAATAGACCAAAAAAGTATTACTTTGTAAATCCTATACAAGAAACAAAAGTAAATACATTTTGAGTATAACAAAAAATGAAATAAAATTAATTAAGTCTTTAGGTCAAAAAAAGTTTAGACAACAAGAACAACTTTTTATTGTTGAAGGTGTAAAAGGCATTCGCGAATTTTTAGATTCTGAATTTGAGCTCTATCAATTATTTGCAACCGATGAAATTTTTGCTGCTGATACAACTTTAATTTCTCCCAAAGATCTTCAAAGGATTAGTGCTTTAAAAACCCCAAATACTGCTTTGGCAATTTTTAAAATGCCAAAGTCTAAATCTGTAATAGAAGCATCACTAGTTTTAGCCCTTGATGATGTTAGAGATCCTGGGAATTTAGGAACCATTATACGTTTATGCGATTGGTTTGGGATTGAGCATCTCGTTTGCAGTTCAGAAACGGTTGATTGCTATAATCCAAAAGTAATACAAGCCACTATGGGTTCGTTAACTCGAGTGCAAATTGAATATACAGATTTAGAAAACTATATTCAAAATTCAAAACTTGAAACATATGGAACTTTTATGGATGGAAGCAGTATTTATTCCGAAGCATTGCCAAAAAAAGGTATCATTATAATGGGTAATGAAGCCAACGGTATTTCTTCAAACATTGAAAGTTTAGTCCATAAGAAAATCGGTATTCCGCGTTTTGGAAATTTTAAAGCTACAGAAAGTTTAAACGTGGCTACTGCAGCTGCAATTATACTAAGTGCCTTCAAAAGTCATTGATTACATATTCAATAAACATTGCAAAATACCGTTATCACTCTTAAAAAAGGCATGGATTTTGCTTATCTTTACCTGTAAAACTATCTTAAATGAAATTCAGTACTTTATTTTTATTCGCTTTTTGTTTCCCTTTTCTTTTATCTGCTCAGGTTGAAGAAATTAATCCGCCGAATTATATTAAAACAATTACTTTTAAAAGTAGAAACACTCAGCAAGGAGAGTTGCCAATTTTAAGATTAAATGAGCCTTTCAGTATAGAATTTGATGCCTTATTAGCAACAGAACCGGATTTTTACTATACCATAGAACATTATAATTACGATTGGACAAAATCTAGTCTTGTAAAAATGGAGTATATGAGAGGTTTTGATGATTTTAGAATTGTAGATTATTACAATTCATATAATGCTTACCAATTATATTCTCATTATGAGTTACGAATTCCTAATGAGCAAA
>OJDV01000710.1_pt1 | contig 11149 bp, 6 predicted proteins | sample 1592911 | NCBI WGS metagenome assembly OJDV01 (sample SAMN05416860, study PRJEB24817) | seawater metagenome | isolation source: Sea water | place: Canada:Atlantic | collected 2013-11 | reverse complement strand
CAAACGTACAGCGTTTAAAATAACTGTTGTTGGTATGCGGGTAAGTCATAAAAGCTGCCGCTCTTCGGCTTACCCTTATAGTTGCATCTTCTGCGTGCACAATTCCACCAAAGTCATTCCAAGTGCTTTCTGTCCCAAATTTAATAGCGTACTGCACGTTGTCCAATAAAGCATTATTCTTCAACACCAATTTACCTTGGTTGGTAGTAGTTTGTGGTGCATTGCTGCCTTCAATTTGAATTCCATACCAGTAATTACCGTCAATTGTCGTAATTACTCCTTCATCTACTATTAGTTGAGCGCCTGGCTCAATAATGATCTTGCCGTTTTTAGGCATATACAATTTACATTGAACGGTAAGGGTATTTCCTGAGCGAATAACAATATCCTGATAAACGCTAAGATGGAAATCAATCACTTCATTCTGGTCAATTTCAATAAAATCATATTTAGTGGAGTCATTTGAAGCTAAACCATTAGGCGGACTTACGTTTACAACCAATTGCCTCATATTGGTTATTGCTAGAGCTTTATGCACGGCTTTGATATTTTTTTCGCTTAAATACTGTCTACTTCCTGAAGAAGGACTATTCATAGCATCATTGCAATGGTTACAATGATTTGTTGAGATAAAGAATTGGTGTAACAATTCGTGTAGTAACCCTCCAGAAGTACTAAAAACTAAATCAGCATATAGTTGCGCTGCAGTTCTGTTGTTCGTGTTCCAAAGGGGATTATAAGGATAACACTTTGTTTGCCATTCATATCGTGAAAATTTGTCAGGCAAATGTACTCTAGCACTTCGGCCTGTAGTAAAAAGGGAAGCACTTTCAGAACATGCTACTGGATACCATGGATGGCTGTCTAAACAACTATCTAATCTATTAAGGCTTGTTTGAGCCTGAGTCAAATACACATTTATTCCTAAACTATCAGACAACATAGAATTTATTTGAGAATCAAGCGGATCTAAATACCACCCACCTTGAGTACCAGGACAATATTGAGTCAATTTATAAAACGTTCCATCGGGATTAAATAAAGAATCAAGCCCATTTGCATTGTAGTCTGCATAGTAACTATCTTGTAAATAAATTCTATTGAATTTAAACTGAATACCAACATCCGCAATATAATTTGGAGAGTAGCATGTAGCAATAGAAGTACTGCAACTTGCAGGCGGACTCATCAGATTCGATAAACGGCTATTAACACTATTTTCGACATCTGTTAAGTATTGTTCATGTAAACTATCTCCTTTTTGAAAGTTTCCAGTGCTATCATCTTTCTGGAGAATAATTAAATTGACTCGAACTTCCTTATTTTGGACCTGGTATTTTGACCGGTATTTACTCTGGCGATAGAAAGTAGAGTAAATAATTGGCCGACAATATATATCATCTATACCAAAGGCATTTAAATTGTTGTTCACTAAGTTTCCGTCATCAACAGTTGCGCAATCAATTTGTGCATTCATCCATGGCACAAACAGTACCAACGATAAGATAGAGAGCAGTAGTTTTTTCATAATAAAAAATTTAAAGATTAATACTTACCAATACTAGGGCTTAAAAGTTAGATAGTTGAGGACATTTTGGTTCCTAAAATTGGAGAAATGGATGGCTTTTCGGGATTGAGAGATGTAAAAAATCCTTTAAAAACGGGAAAAGTTCCAGGACAAAATGAAATCAGAAAATCACCTTCCTTTTAGCAAAGAAGAAAATAATCGTCAGATTTTGGAACGTGATCGATAAAAGTTGAAAGAATGGGTCGGGGTAAACGGGTATTCGAGAACCAGATTGCTACGCTGGTTAACACCTACTCGTATTAATATTGAATTCGTCATCGCGATAGACGACTGGAGGTAAGCAATCTGGTTGCGGTAGAACAGATCGCCGCAGTCGATCTTCACTTCGACTCTCTGCCAAGAGTAGGGCAAGCTGATAAGTGTGACAAAGAAATGACGCGTCGGTTATCACCTCCTCCCGCCTTCGGACGGACAGGCGCAATGACGGTTCCAATAAAAAGACCGTTTTAGTCTGCTTTCGCCTTTTTTAAATGCCTGTCAAGACTGTCATTGCGCCTGCCCTACCTTCGGCGTGAACGTAATGAAATGAAGCAATCTAGAAAATAAAACGAAGGGTTTATGAGAGTTGTCCCTTGAAATCGTTTTATGAAGAATGCCGAAAAATTTTAGTGAGTTTGGAAAGTTGAGAGCTTCGCTCGAAAATCATCCAACCGAACTTAAATTTTACAAATTCAGAAGAAAAGAGAATTCGAAGGACGAGTTTTTTTGTTTCGTTTTTTGACGGACAAAAAATGAAAAAGAAATAATGAAGAGAAGTGAATTAGAGAATGAAAACCGGATCGCCCCAGTCGTTCCTCCTTCGCAATGACTTTCGTGACGGTCATCGTGAGCGACCGTAGGAGAGAATCAATCGGTTTATAATGAACCAGATTGCCGCGTCGGTTATCACCTCCTCGCAATGACAGATCATAGAACCTCTTTAAATTATAGATGCGAGCTTCAGAGGCCTTAAAATCGCTCGAAATAGCGATTGGTTTGCTGTTCTGAAGTTTCAAAAACGTTGTAGGGGTATTTATTACTCACTCAATAAGCCCTTAATGTCTTTGTTATCTCCGTAAATTACCATGATGTCGTCTTCTTCTAAAACGGTTTTTAAAGAAGCAACACCTTGCACGGTATTCACCTTTCTATTTGAACCTAATAAATTCTTCTTTTCCTCTTGCTTAATGGTTGTCAAAACCACCACGTTATATTGCCTTCTAAATCCAACTTCGGCGAGGGTTTTACCTGCATAGCGTTTTGGAACTTTAACTTCAACAATACTGTATTGGCTGCTTAATTCGAACGATTCAACTACTCCTTTTAGGGTTAATTTCTTCGCCCAACGTTCAGCTGTTTCTCCTTCAGGATGAACTACATCGTCCACCCCAATGGCTTCTAGAACAGTTTCATGCAGCGGAGTAATGGCCCTAGCAATTAATCGTTTTACTTTTAAGTTCTTCAACACTGCAGTGGTCATTACATTGGCGCCTTGGTTTTCCCCAATGGCAACAATTACAACATCTGCATCTTTGAGGGGTAAACCAGAAACGGTAAATTGATCGGTAGAGTCCAAGCAAACCGTGTGCGAAATGGATTCTTTTAAGGCATCCACTTTGTCCATGTCGTTATCTACTCCAATCACTTCATTGCCTGCTTCTGTCAATTTTTGACCTAAAGAGGAACCGAAGTTTCCTAAACCAAAGATGATGTATTTCATGAGGTAAAATTATGAATTATGAATTACGAATTATGAATTGTTCAATTCTTGATTCCAAATAATTTAATTCTTTAGTTGATCAATATTTCCTCTTTCGAGTACCTGTATTTAATAAATTTTTCTTTCCGAATCATTGCAATTAAAATGGTCAGCATGCTTACTCTTCCCACAAACATTATTCCTATGATCACTAGTCTGCTAGGGTCGCTTAACTCAGAAGTAATGCCAATGCTAAGTCCTACTGTGCTGTAGGCAGAAAAGCACTCAAACGCTATTCCTAAGAGGTCTTTGTCGCTATCGAAATGGGCAATTGCAAAAACGCCTGCTCCAATAATTACGAGCGATAGGGATATGATTGCAAATGAACGTCTTACTGTTAAATCAGCTATTTCTCTGCGGAAAATTTCAATTCTCGATTTACCACGCGCTAAACTCCAAAAATTAAGGGTTGCAATGGCAAATGTGCTGGTCTTAATTCCTCCACCCGTAGAAGCCGGTGAAGCTCCCACCCACATGAGTAAAAAGATAAGCATGAGGGTAGAGAAATTTAAGGCAGAAGTGTCAACTGTATTAAATCCTGCAGTACGTGGAGTCGCAGCACTAAACATGGCCGTGATGACTTTGCCAAAGCCGCTGTGTTCTGCTAACGTATTGTCGTATTCAAAAATGAAGAAGACAACACTTCCCAATACAAATAAAGTTAAACTTGTAATTAATGTAATTCTGGAACTTAAATTAACCACCCAGGGAGTTACAGTAGTTTCATTCTTTTCTCCTAGCAGAAATGGCATCAGGCGCTTTATGACCAAATAACGGAGGTACTTGAATAAATTGAAAACAATTGGAAATCCCAGTCCTCCAAAAATAAAAAGCACCATGGCTATGGAATGAATTCCATATTTAAATTTGAAAAACCCGGTGTATAAACTATCTGGTAAGGTGCTAAATCCAGCATTACAAAATGCAGAAACCGAATGGAAAATGGAGAAGAATGCACGATCGAAAAAGGATGGCATTTCTGAAAGGTGAAGATTAGAAAATATGATTATCGCTCCAATCGCTTCAATGCTAACCGTGATTAAAATAATATTTTTTAAGGTGTTAAATACTTCGCCAAGCTTGCTAGAACTTGTCATGTCGCTTAACATTGATTGATTTTCATAGGTGGTACCACCACGGAAGAAATAGCTAAAGTAACTAGCAAACGTCATGATGCCAAGTCCTCCAATTTGGAATAAAGCCAGAATAATGCATTGTCCAAAAAGGGTGAAATAGGTGCCTGTGTCAACCACAACAAGACCAGTAACACAAACCGCCGAAGTGGAGGTGAACAGCGCATCTAAAAAACGTATGCCATCGTGTGTTGCATTGGGAAGTAACAACAATGTAGTACCAAGAAATATGATTCCCAAGAAGCTAATAATGAACAATTGGGCAGGGTTGAAGAAGGTTCTGTTCAGGTTTAGTTTTCTCGTTGCTAACTCTCTAATAAAAACCAAAAAAATGGCAGCATAGAACCAAGGAGCAGAATTAAAAAATTGAAAAAATTCAACCGATGAAAGCAATTTAAACTTGTCGATTAGCAAGATGCTGAAAAGCGAAACGCTAAGAAAGTCAAAAATGAGTACCTGAAAAGGGGGGCGTTCTGTTTTTCCGAAATGCCGAATAAGGGTTGCTCCTATACCAATAAGCAATGTGATTGCATAGAGGCTATTGAGCCAAAACTGTACTAACTCGCTCTGATTGAAGCCAAAGTCGTACAGAACAGCAAAAACTGCTATACTACTAATGGCTAATGCCGATTGTCTTAAACGTAGGTTTAAAAGTGATAAAAAGCCTTGTTTTTCCAATGCTGTGCTTCAATTTTGATAACGCAATGTTAGGACTTTAATCGAAATTAATGGGCTTAATTTTCCGTTTTGATGCTGTGGTTATTTTTATACAAAACGGTTGGTTTAGTCATATCGCTTTTCAATATTTTAAATACATTCAATTTCGAATCTCGTAATAAAAAGTCTGCCGCAAAAGTTGTTTTTGGACGAGGAGAGTTGCCGTCGAGGTAAAACTCGAGTTGACTATTTTTTGCTAGCGGAGAAAATTCTATTTTGACCAAACTCCACCCTTCAAAATGAACAAAAGTTGACATGACTACTTGACGAATAGTTTGTAGCGTTTTTCCATTTTTACCTTTCTCTTCCAACGTAAATTCCAAATGGTTTAAATCATCTTGGCCTTGATTTGAAGAATTGTTACTCAACCAAATGGAAGCTTCATACGTATTGGTTGGATATAATAATGCCGATTTTATTTCGAGTAATTTGTTTCGTTTTTGTTGGTTAACTCCAAGGCAACTCCCATTTCTAAAATTTGCTTTTTTAAGCGAAACGCTGGATTCATCTTTATCGAATACATGGGCATAAAAGTATTTCGAAGAGTCAGAGACTATATAGTTGGATGATTTAACTAAAGTTGTGTCATTTTTAAAAGCCTCAATTTCTTGGTTCGCAGTAGTCGAAAATACAGTTTCATATTTTAAAATTCCGATAGAGAAATTGTCAATTTTTTCTAGCCAATTTACTGATCTAAGAATGTGCTTTTCTTCTATTACGGTTCTCTCATTTTTGTTCCAAATAACAAGAAACGGAAGGGTAGAGGGAATGTCTGGCTGAATGGCTTTTTTGTAAAAATTTGGAGCAAAAAACTGCATAGAGTTTCTGCCTTCTTTCAGTGAAACTCTAGTTAAGTAACTTGACGTAAGCGGCAAGCCTGTGTGATATGACAATAGCATTGACTTCAAATAAGTGTCATTTGTAGCCTCTTTCTCATAGTTTTCGCTGCCAATGTTATAATGTGGAATTGTGACTATGGCTTGAAAGTCATTAGGATTTATACTTTGGATAAGTTTCGAAAAATTGACGTCCAACTGTGCTTTGTCGAAACTGTTTTTTACTTGGCTAATGTTGCGACCAAACTCTAAGTGGTTTGGTAAGCCTTCGACAATCATAAGTACAGGAAGACTTAGCATTAAAACTGTCTTGCCTGCTTTCGATTGAATCTTCTCACACCAATAATTAATAAGGTAAAAAGCATAAATGGAAATGGCAAAGTAAAACACCCAAGCAAATCGGCCGATGGCTCTAAACTGTTTGAGTAGAGGAATATATTCCAAAAGATTTTCTAATCCCAACCGAAATGGTATTCCAAAAGAAAAAACAAGTAAGAGAATAGACGCTAAAAGTAGTTTATTCAATGGACGGACTTCTACTTTAGCAAAGTTTTTAAAGAAGTAAATTGCTATAAATGGTAGTAGTAAAATGGTTCCTAACCCGAGGTATGACCATCCTTCCCAAGTTTGAGTAAAGTTTGGCAACAAGTTAAAAGTGATTTCCTTTAGTGCTCCGTGGTGCGGTAGAAGCATGGTGTCAAAATCTGCGTAATATTCAAAAAATCCATAAGGGTTGTCGGTTCTAAATTCATGAGTATCACTAATCGCTTTTATTGTTAAAAAAGGAATCATTGATAGAATTACACTGCCTATAACGAACCAAGACTTTCTTTTTTTAAAGTGGTTCAGCGTACCGTCAATCAAAAAGTAGGCAATTAAGATGGAGATGGAAATAATGCCCAAATAAGCATGAATGAATAGCAATAGCGCATGAAAAATAGTGAGGTAAATTAAGTATTTGTTACTTTTTGTTGAACGTATATATTGCAGGAGCCACAGGAAACATAGTGGAATAACAAAGGAATACGAAAGGGCAAAATGACCTTGTATTCTGAAAATTTGTGGCGCTAATATTAATATTGCCCATGAGCCAAGTATGGCCAATAATGCATTGATTTTTAACTCACGTAGCAATTGAAAAAGCACCAAGGCTGAAATCAATAAAGAAAGTAGCATTAGGGCATTTAGAATGCCAATAGAATAATCTGAAATTGCAGGAAAAACTGCTTTCAATGGTTTAAGAATGCTCACCAAAATGGGATGACCATCGGTGTACAAAAAGTTCTCTCCGTACGGATAATTGAAACCTTCGAAGTTGCTGAGACTTTTGTTGTTTTTAATGTGGTAAGCGTTGGTGAAATAGTTTTTTACCCCATCTCCTTTGGCGCTAAATAAATAACTGTTCGGACTCAAAAAGGCTTCGCTGTAGAAGCACAAAACAAAAGCAAGTGCACCTAAAAAGGTAATGAAACGATAAAGGGAGATACTCTTCAACTTTTTTTTCAAAAGTAAGGAGTTCCTTCGATTACTTATTGCTGAATTGCTGCGACCTTAAATTTAATGGTAAATAGGTCTTTAATGGCTTTGTCGCCAAGGTTGTCGAAAAATGAGCCGGAGCCGTATCGAATGCCATATGCGGTTCTGTCAATGTCCACTTCGCCAATGGCTACCATTTTATTGCCGTCTTTTAACAGCGTAACTTCAAACTCGATGCGTTTTGAAATGCCCTTAATCTCTAATTCAGCGAATACGTTCAGCTTACCAGTACTAATTTTTTCACTTTTAAGAATGCTTAGCTTTCCTGTTGGATTTTCTTTTACCGCAAAGAAGTTAGAAGAAACTAAGATGTTCTGCAGTTTGTCATTTTGATCTTGATCTTCAATGTCGGTAATTTTGATGCTCATCATGTTAATAATAAATTCACCTTTTTTGATGATTCCATTTTCGAAGATGTAACTGCCCTTTTTTAACTGAATCACTCCCTGGTGCTGTCCTGTTACTTTGCGACCAATCCATTCTATTGAACTAATTTCTGTATTTACACGATAATTTTCTTGAGCAATAATACTGATGGTAGAGAAGAAGAAAATTAAAAAACAAAAGGCTATATTTTTCATTTTGATGTAGTTGGTGATTAGGGATTCAAATGTAGTGTGCTTCAATTTAGTATTGGAAACGTTTTGCATTTAATTTACAAAAATTAACAATGAAAAAATGGAATCATTGTAACGCGTTGTATTTACCTTTGAAGATATGTCAACACTGCAGCCCGAATTCCGTAAAATAATTCACATCGACATGGATGCGTTTTATGCTTCAGTAGAGCAATTGGACAACTCTGAATTGAAAGGAAAGCCACTGGCCGTTGGTGGCTCAAGAGAAAGGGGGGTAGTGGCCGCAGCAAGTTACGAAGCTCGAGCATATGGCGTTCATTCTGCCTTGGCATCGAGCATCGCTGCACGAAGATGCCCGCATCTAATTTTTGTAAAACCTCGATTTGAACGTTACAAAGAAATTTCTTCCCAAATTATGGAGATCTTTCAGAGTTATACCGATTTAGTGGAGCCGCTTTCGTTAGATGAGGCCTATTTAGATGTTACGTACAACAAAAAGGAATTAAAATCGGCGATTAAAATTGCCATGTTGATTCGGGAAGAAATCAAGGAGAAAGTTGGGTTAACAGCTTCTGCAGGTATCTCGTTCAATAAATTTTTAGCCAAAACCGCTTCCGATTTGGACAAACCAGATGGATTGAGTGTGATTTTGCCCGAACAAGCAATTCCCTTTATGCAACAATTGCCAATTGAAAAATTTCATGGTATTGGAAAAGTAACGGCCAAAAAAATGAACGGACAGGGAATTTTTACTGGTTCTGACTTAATGAAATTGGAACGCAGTGAACTCATTCGTCGATATGGAAAAGCGGGGAAACACTATTATAATATTGTAACGGCAAATGACCTTCGGCAGGTGAATACAGACCGTATTCGAAAATCAATAGGTGCAGAAAATACTTTCTCTAAAGATTTGTTTGATGAACATGAAGTGTTGGAAGCGTTGCAGCAGATTCATGAAACGGTAATGCGCCGAATTGAAAAGACGGAACGCAAAGGCAGAACGGTAACGCTTAAAATAAAATACCACGATTTTACGGTGAAGACGCGTTCCAAAAGTTTGGATCATTTTACTGGTTCCTCAGCGGTGATTTGGGAAATGGTATTGGAATTATTGCATCATCCTGAGTATCTGGAGAAAGAAGTTCGTTTGCTGGGCATTACGCTGTCTCAATTGGATAATGTAAGTAAAATGAAGGGATTAGCGGGTTATCAATTGACCCTCGATTTTTAGAAAATACTTCCAATTAACTGTTGTTTGGCAATAGGATAAAAACTAATTTTGGAGGCCTTATAAAAGAACTAAACGAGATATAAAATGAGTGTTTTAGTAAACAAAGATTCAAAAGTAATTGTACAAGGATTTACCGGAAGTGAAGGGACTTTTCACGCAGGTCAAATGATTGAATACGGAACAAATGTAGTTGGTGGTGTTACTCCTGGAAAAGGTGGTCAATCACACTTAGATCGTCCGGTTTTTAATACCGTTACTGAAGCAGTTGAAAAAGCTGGAGCTAACGTTTCAATTATTTTTGTACCACCAGCATTTGCTGCTGATGCAATTATGGAAGCTGCTGAAGCAGGAATTGGTGTTATCATTTGTATTACAGAAGGTATTCCTACAAAAGACATGATATTAGTGAAGCAATATTTGTCTGACAAGTCTTCCATTTTAGTAGGTCCTAACTGTCCTGGTGTTATTACTCCGGGTGAAGCGAAAGTTGGTATTATGCCAGGTTTTGTTTTCAAAGAAGGAAACATTGGGATTGTTTCTAAATCTGGAACATTAACATACGAGGCAGCTGACCAAGTGGTAAAAGCTGGCTTAGGAATTACAACTGCTATCGGAATTGGAGGAGATCCAATTATTGGAACAAACACTAAAGAAGCGGTTGAAATGCTAATGAACGATCCAGAAACAAAAGGTATCATCATGATAGGTGAGATTGGAGGTTCTATGGAAGCAGATGCTGCCAATTGGATTAAAGCTCACGGAACGAAGCCTGTTGTAGGATTTATTGCAGGTCAAACTGCTCCTGCGGGAAGAACAATGGGCCACGCAGGTGCAATTGTTGGTGGAGCTGACGATACTGCTGAAGCAAAAATGAAAATTTTAAGAGCTTGTGGAATTACTGTTGCAGATTCTCCTGCTGAAATTGGCAAGTTAATGGCCGATTTGATGAAATAGTTTTTTACGAAACTTTTTGTCATACAGAGCGGAGTCGAAGTATAGACAAAATCATATAAATAAAGCCCGTTTCAACAATTGTTGAAACGGGCTTTATGGTTAGTCTTAAAAATTGATAAGGTATCGGTATTATTTTCCAATCCCTAACAATACCCTTTCATTTTATAACTCAAAATACCAACCCATTCGTGCAATAACCAATACCATTCACTTATGGTTCTCGGATTGGGTAAAAATAGTTTTGTCAGTGAGAATCGGCCGTCCTCAGAACTCATATAGTCCACTTGAAACGGAGTTGGGCTAACGCCTAATTTTTTAAAACAGGCTAAACTTCTAGGCATGTGCGTAGCTGAAGTAGAAAGTAAAAGCTGGTCGTTTATGTTGACCAAATCTAAAGCATGTTTTGCATTTTCATAGGTATTACGAGATTGAGTGTCGAGCAAAATGTCTTCTTGCTTAACTCCTAAACTCAACAAGTATTTTTCAATGTGAACGGCTTCTACATTTTGCTTGTCGAGTCTACCCGAACCACCGGCAAATAGTATTTTTTTCACCTGACCATTAAAGTATAGCGGCAAAACATTCATTAAGCGTTCAGTATTACTGTAAAATGCCGTTTGATTATGATGCTTATCGTAATTTGAAATGCCACCCAAAACAATGGCAACATCGTATTGTTGAGAAGATTGAAATGGCGGAACTTGATTTTCCCAAATTCGACTTACTTCGTTAAAAATAAATTGGTTTGAAAAAAAGAGTAAAATGGCTAAAGCGCTTATTTTATATCTTTTTCTTCCTTTTTCTGCTTTTGAGCGAAAAGAAAACACCAATAGAA
>OJDV01000709.1_pt1 | contig 11149 bp, 7 predicted proteins | sample 1592911 | NCBI WGS metagenome assembly OJDV01 (sample SAMN05416860, study PRJEB24817) | seawater metagenome | isolation source: Sea water | place: Canada:Atlantic | collected 2013-11 | reverse complement strand
ACGAGATTTCTGCCTGTCTCGTGGGCTCGGAGATGTGTATAAGAGACAGTCTTATAACTCGTCACCGAGAGGACCTGGTCACCCCAGATCATCATGACCTCGAGGATGTCCCCGCCGCGGTTGTCGAAGAAGACCTCGGTGTAGTGGTCGGCTTCGCTGGGCTTGGGCGGAGCCGCGAACGTCACGCCCTCGGGCGCCTCCGTCTCGACCCACTCCCCGTCCGGGTCGTAGTAACCGTAGGCCACGGCCCACACGCCCGCGTCATCGTAGTAGCCGTAGCCGTGGTGGTACGTGCCCCCCTCGTCGTAGTAACCCGGGATGTAGTTGCCCGTGTCGTCGTAGTAGCCCTGGAGCGTGAACGGTTCGCTGTCCTCGAAGGACGCGGGCACCGACGCCTTGGAGTCGGGCGACATCGCGCTCTGACCCGGCATGCTCGCGAACGCGTCCGCGGCGGGCCCCTCCGACGACGTCACCACCGTCGACTCCGCCGCCGAGAACTCCGCGGCGGCCTCCTCGTCGAGCAGCTCCACGACCGCCGAGACGTCGCCGAAGCGCACCTCGTCACCGTCCTGGATCTCCTGCTTGGTCACCTTGTCGCCGTTGATGTAGGTCCCCGACGCGCTGCCGAGATCCACCACGCTCAACGTCTCGCCACGACACTCGATCATCGCATGAATGCGAGAGACCGACGCGTCCTCGAACTTGAGGTGGGAGCTCGAGAGCCTACCCACCTTCAGCGAACCACTCGACGTGTCGAGCACTTCGACTCGATCCTCGCCCGCCCCGCTGATCGTCAACCTCAGTTTCACGTTACCCTCGCTCGATGTCCGTTCGTGTCTCGCCGCGTCGCGTCTGCTCTCAGAGATCTTCGACTGACTTCACCATCTCTTCGATGAAGTCCGCCCTGATCTGAATCAGGCTCGACGTCTTGCCATGCTGCTCACCCGTGATGTTCGCCTCGTCCGGCTTCACCAGCGCGCCCTCGACGTCGTCGCCCTCGAAGTCGTACTCCGTCTCTTTCTTGTAGACGACGTCGTTCTCGGTGGCGTTGCCCGTCGCCTCACCGGCGCGCGGGCCCTCTTCATCCTGCGCCCACGTCACACCAGGTGACATCAACACACTCACCAGAACACACGCAAACAACGACCTCTTCATCGACCTTCTCCTGCTGTCCTCTACGTCTCTCTGCTTCGGACACCTGCGGCTGGCGAAGGTTCCCGAAAAAGTGTGACGTGGTCGAAAAACACCGCCCGCGCGCCTCACGGCGCCCAAGCTCACGGCTCACATCCCGGGATGTTAACACAGGTCCGCGAGATCGCGAAGACTCTGAGGACTCCAGAGACACGAGAGGCGAGGCCCGCTGGGCCTCGCCTCTCTTCACGCGCTCATCCGCCTCAGGCTCACTGCTCGTCGGAGTCTGCGTCGTCGTCCGCGGGCGGCGCCTCCTTCATCGCGGCGTCGAGCTCGGTCGCGTTCTCACGCAACAGCTCGGCCTGCTGCTTGGCCGACTCGATCTGCTTGCCACAGTCCTTGATGCGACCGGACGCCTCGGCCACGTACTCCTGCTTGTCTCCGTCGTACGTGTCCACGAACTTCTGGAAGAACTCGCGGCCGCGCTCGTAGTTCGCCACGGCCTTCTCGAGGTTGTCCGCGTTCCAACGAAGCTGCCCGACGGGGTCCTCGGGCGGCTCGGTCCCCTCGCCCATCAACGTGTCCTGGGCGAGGTGCTCCTGCTCGAGGATGCCCAGGTTGAACAGCGCCAGCGGGTTGTTCGGGTCCTCCTTGAGGACGTCCTTGTAGATCCGCTCGGCCTCGACAAGGTCCCCCAGGCCGCGCTTGGCCACCCCGATGGACACCTTCGCCTCGATCTCACCGGGGCGGTGCTCGAGCGCCTTCTCGAACAACGAGATCGCGCGCTCGTAGTCACGCACGCTCAACACGATCGCGCCCATGTTCATCAGCGCCGGCACGTGGTCGGGCTCGAGCTCGAGCGCCTTCCTGAACCGACTGATCGCCGCGGTCACGTCGTTGTCCGCGAGCTCTATGAGCCCGTACGTGTTCCACAGATCCGGATCCTCCTCGGTGATGAGGAGCGCGTTCTGGACCACCAGGCGGGAGACGTCCTTGAGGCCCATCTCGTAGTAGATGAGCGCCAGATTCGCGTACGCCTTCGTGTTCTGCGAGTCGGCCACGAGGCTGCGGCGCGCGTGGCGCACCGCCTCCTTGTACTCCTTACGCTCTCGCAGCATCACGCTCACGTTGTTGTGCGCCTGAGGATCGTAAGGGTCCTCCTTGAGCGCGTCCTGGAAGTGGCCCCAGGCCTCGTCGGTCTTGTCCTCGACGAGCGCCATGCGCCCCAGGTTCACGTGCGGCGAGGCGAAGCGCGTCGAGGCGTTCGCGGCCCGCGTGTAGTACTCGCGCGCCTTCCCCTTGTCGCCCTTCTCCTCATAGATCACGCCGACGTTGAAGTACGCCTTGGAGAAGCGGTCGTCGATCGAGGCAGCTCCCTCCATCCGCTTGATCGCCTCGTCGAGCTCGCCGCGCGCGTACGCGTCGCGTCCCTTGTTGAACTCGTCGATCGCCTCGGCCTTGGGCAGCTCCTTCTCCTGGAGTTCCTGCTCGGCGATGAGTTTGGGGTCCTTCGTGCCCGGGCTCGTGGTCGTGCAGGCTGCGGTCATCGCGATCGCGCCAAGCGCCAACGCGATCTTCTTCGTGGTTGCTCCGATCTTCACTGCGCGCCCTCCTCACCCTCTGACTTGGCCTCTTCCTTCTTATCGAAGTCGTCGAGGCGATCCTCGTCCTTGATCTCGCTGATGAAGGCGACCTTGCCCACGCCCTGCTGGACGTGATCCGGCTCGGAGCGCAGCTCACTCGGCTTGCGGTACTGCCTGGGCTTGATCTTGGCGAGCCGCGTCTCCGCGAGCTTGGTGTACTTGTTGAACCAGTTCGCCTGACGCGCGGCCTCCAGCGACTTCTCGTAGAAGGTCACGGCGTTCGTCTCGATCTGACCCGCGTTGTCCTCGAGCAGGCCCTTGTAGATCTCGCACTGGTCGTACGTGAGCTTTCGGGGACACGGCGAGGCGCGCAGCGAGTCGGCGAAGTTCTCGTAGCTCGTGCCGATACGGTAGAGCGCCGCGATCGCCCAGTCGGGGCGCCCGAACAGGATCACCTTCTCGTAGATCTTCTGGACCTCCTTGGACTTGGCGACCTTCTTGTTCAGCTTCTTCTTGAGCTCCTTGTTGTTGCTCGAGTCGATCTTCATCTTCTCGAGGTCCTCGTAGGAGTCCTCGCCGATCAGGAACATCGCCTGCGCCGCGGCGTCGCGGCCCTCGCGCATCTTCTCCTGCTCGGACTTCGGGATCTTGTTGTAGACCTTGAGCGTGCGCTCGAACTCCGCGAGCGCCTTCTTGCGATTCGTCTTGCCGTCGCGGTTCCAGTAGAAGAGCCCGAGCGCCAAGTGAGACTGGATTCGGCGGTCGTTCGTTCCGTACTTCGCCCACTTGCGCAGGTACTGCTCGTACTGCTCGAACGCGGCGCGCTTGCGGCCCTCCTCCCCGTAGATCTTGGCGATCTGGAAGAACACCTCGGCGCCCTTGTCGCGCTTCTTCTTACCGAACAGCTCCAGGTACTTCTCGTACGCGCTCACCGCGCGCTCGCTCTGACCCATGCCCTGCAGGAAGGTCGACGCGTTCGAGAGCGCGGCCTCGGCCTTCTCGTGGTCGGGGAAGTTGACCACGAACAACTCGTAGAACTGCGCGGCCTTGCTGTAGACGGCGATGGCGTGGAAGTTCGCGGCCACGTTGTAGAGCGTGATCGGCGCGAGCTCGGAACCAGGAGTCGCCTCCAGCAGGAACATGCGGACCTTGATCGCCTTGCTAAGCTCGAACGTGCGCTCGTAGTTGAGCGCGGCGTTGTAGAGCGCCTTGTCGATGTAGGGCGACGCGGGAAATGTTCGGTAGAACTCGACGAAGCACCTCGCGCCCTCGTCCCACTGCTCGCGGTCGTTGAAGAGCGTGCACTTCTTGAACTTGATACGTGAGTACATCGTGGTGACGTCGTTGTTGAACGACTCGTCGTCCAGCGGCTTCTTGTCGCGGTACTCGGCCACGGCGACCTCGAGCGCGTCGTAGTCTTGCGACTCCTCGAGCGAGGCGAGGTGCAGGTTCGCCGCGATGATCGCGAGCTCGTGCTTGGGGTGGTCGTAGACGAGTTGGCGGAACGCCGCGCCCGCGTCCTTGAGGTGGAAGAAGTCGTAGTACGTCCTCGCCCGCGTGTACTTCACGTTCACGATCTGGTCGCCCTCGGGGGCGAACTTGATGTAGCGGTCGCACGCGGCGATGAAGTCCTTCTGGAGCTGTGGGAACTCCTTGGCCTCGGGCGGCCCCTTCCTGACCTTCTTGGTCTTGCCGTCCTTGCCGTCGTCGTCCTTCGTCGAGACCGTGTAGACGTCGTCGGTGCCCTTGTCCAACGTGGCCTTCTTCTCCGAGACCTTGATGTCGCGGAAGTACGAAGACACCGACGCGTGGACGATCTCCTCGGTGTACTTGCCCTCGTTCTCGAGCTTGAAGGCGGCCTCGTAGGCGGCCGCCGCCTCATCGTACTGCTTGAGCTTGTAGAGCAGCTCCCCATAGAAGAACGTCATCTCATAGATGTCCTTCGAGTCGGGGAACGTGTCCAGGTACACGAGGTAGAGGAAGTACGCGTTCTGGTAGAGGTCGGCGTTTCGGGTCTGCTGCGCCTCGCGGTGGTAGGTCTTGGCCCAGGTCTTGGCGAGCAGCTCGACCTTCTTTCTCGTCTCGGGGTAGTTCTTCTCGGCCACGTCCCGGTCGTTGACCGGCAGCGTCCTCGCCTTCTTCTGGCCGAGCGCCTCGTACGTCGGACACTCGCCGTCGTTGTCGATGCAGTTGACGAGGATCATCAGGCGCACGATCTCTCCGACCGTGCCCTGCGAGTACATGTTGTTGTTGACCTCGTTACGCACGATCTCGAGCTGGTAGTCGACGACCTTGACCGACTCCTGGTTCAACGAGATGAGCTTTCGGTAGAGCGAGATCGCGTCCGAGTACTTGCCCTTGTCCGAGTAGAAGAGCGCGAGGCGCTCCGTCATCTTCATCCACTCTTCGCGGTCGTCGTCGGTCACCTTCGTGAAGAAGCCGATCGCCTTGTCGGCCGATCCCACGAACGAGTACGTCATCACGATGTCCTTGACGGACTGGCGACGCAGCGGCTTGGAGTTGGGCAGGTTCGGGTACTTCTTTGCGTAGTTGTTGGTCTCGAGGAAGAGCTCGAGCGCCTTCTTCTTGTTGTCCAGGTTGAAATAGCACCACGCCTTCTTGTAGGTCGCGTAGCCGTAGACCGCCGATCCCTTGTAGTTCTTTGTGACGCGGTCGTAGGCCTTCAGGGCCTCGTCCATGTCGTCGCCGTCGAAGGCGAAGTCGCCGAACGCCACGAGGACGTTGGGCACGAAGCGCGAGGTCGGGTACTTGCGCACCAGGTCGCGGAACTGGTTGAGCGCGTCGGGGCGACGCCCGATCTCCATCAGGTTGGCGCCGAGGTAATAGTACACCTCGTCCATGTTCCTGAAGTTGTCGTGCTTCTGGATGATCTCGACGTACAGGCGGACGGTGTTCTCGCGCTGGCTCTTGACCTCGCGGAGCATGTCCTTCATCTGCACTTCACAGCGCTGCTGCTTCTTGATGTCCTTCTCGTCGCCCGACTTCGCCACGTCGGCGAGCTCGTAGCACTCGTCCTGTTTGGCGTAGGCCTTCGAGTAGTAGAACTTGGCCTTGGACCAGTAGAGTTCGGCGAGGTTGAAGAGGAACTGCGGCCGATCCGGGTGGTCCTCTGGCGTGATCTTGATGAGCTTCTTGATCCGGACGATCTGCTCATCGAGCTTCTTGGCCGACTCGAACTCCTTCTCTTCCTTGAAGTTGTCCTCGGCGCTCACGGCGTCCGCCCGGGAGCGGTCGCCGCCCAGGCCTGCGGCGTCGCCAGTCAGAGACTTCGCGTCCTCGACCTCGCCGAGCTGGATCTCTTTCTTGTCCGCGTTGCGCGGCTGCGCGACCACGGGCGCGCTCACCGCGAGCGCGAGCACGAGGCCCAGCGCAAGCGCGCGCACGGCGCGCCCAGTGTTCGTCATGAGTTGAGTCGTCTTCATCTCGCTCCTCCTGGCTCACGCTGCTCAGCGCTTGCACTCCGTGTTCACATCGAACGAGTAGTAGCCGAGCTCGTCCTTCCAGTACTCACCATCGAACGTCCAGTAGAGTTCCTCGTCGGTGACCTCGACCCTCTCGGCCTCGGTCACGTTCGAGCTCACCTCCATCTCGGCCGCCATGTCCGTGTCGATCTCGCCCTTCTCGGCGCGAGCGACCTCGAACAGGATCCGCTCTCGGTTCACGTTCAAATCCACGATCTGCTTCTTCACACTCGTCAGGCGCGTGCGCACGAGGTCGCCGGCGCCGTCACGCGAGAGCGAGAGCGCCAGGTCGTTCGACCCGGCCATCTCCTGCCCGAGGTCCCCCGAGACCCAGCTCCCGGGCATCGCCTCGAGCGTCTTCTTCTCCTTACCGATCGCCTCGAAGAGCTGGATCTTGCGGCGCAGGACCTTGTCGTCGAGCGCGGCCGTGAGGATCCTGAGGAGGCGCTCGTTGGCCTCGACCTCACCGGCCTTGAGCTGCTCGAGCCAGTCGACGAGCCCCGCGTCGTTGTCGCGGTACTCCGAGAGGATCGCGTCGATCTCGTCCATCAACGGCAGGTACGAGTACTCGAACTCCTCAAGCTCGTAGCGCACGCGCGCATACTTGCAGTTGTAGAAGAAGATCACGCCCGCGAGGATCGGTGCCTCGGGGAAGTACGAGTCCGAGAAGAACGGCGCGTTGAGCGAGTGGATGTTGCCCAGCGCCTTGCTCAGGTCGTTGAGCTGGAAGTGGACCCAGCTCGCCTCGAAGAGCGCCTTGGGCCAGTTGGGCGAGGTCCTGGGGACCTTGTCGTAGTACTTGAGCGCCTTGGCGTAGTTGCCCCGGCCCGCCGAGTAGAACACACGCGCCATGCCGATGTAGGTCAGCTCGAGCTGGTCGCGCTCGACCGGCGTGAGCTCGCCCTCTTCCTCCTCACGGGAGACGAGCACGCGGAGCACCTGCCTGAACGAATCCAGCGCGCCCTCGGCGTCGTAGAGCGCGGCGTGGGACACTCCCATGATGTAGCGAGCCTTCAAGAAGCGCGCGTCCTTCGACGGAATCGCGTCGAGCAGGCCGATCGCGTCATCGAACAGGCCGTTCGAGTACAGCTCGCGGCCCACCAGGTACGCGAACTGCGCGCGGTACTTCTTGGGCACGTCCGCGGGGAACGAGTCCTTGTACGCCGCCAGCCTGAGCAGCAACGTCGGATCCGAGGGGATCACGTCCGTCAGCAGCACCAGGCCACGCAGCGTGGGTTTGAAGTACGGGTGCGACTCACCCACGTCCACCACGCGGCCGAAGTAGTCCAGCGCGCCCTGGTAGAGGCCCATCAGGAAGAGCGTCTTGCCCAGCTCGTACTCGGCCTGCTGACGCAGCGCGTCCGCGCCAGGGTCCTCGCTGATGATGATCTTGTAGAAGAGGTTCGAGGCCTCGGGGTAGCGCTTGTTCTTGTAGAGCGCTTGCCCCTCCTCGAGGTACGCCGCGAGTTCCTCCTGCTCCGAGGACATCTCGGCAGACGCCCCCTCATCGAACGTGAAGTCGTCATCCTGAGCAACGGCGGGCGCCACGAAGGCGCAGGTCAGCGCGATCGTCGTGAGCAAGAGGCGAACGGGTCGAGACGTCATCGGTCCCTCGGCGGGGGGTGGGAGTTGGCGACACGCTCCTCGAGGCGTCGCCCGCATGCGCGGTTACGTTACGCGCGCACTTTACTCCAAATAGGCCGCGCTGGAAACGTCCACACACGCGGCCTGTATTGCAGGCCTCGCAAGCGTACGGCCGCGCCCCCCGACGCGTCAACCAAACCCTCCAACTCATTGAAAAATCTCGAACTCCACCCGAACACCTCACGTCAGCAGGTGCCCGGGGAGTTCACTGGTCTTCGACGCAGTAGCTCTGACCCGACTGGATCACGAACTCGATGCAGCTCCCGCCAGGCGCGCAGTCGCTGTCGTTGACGCACGGGAGCGTGCAGAAGGTCGCGCTGCCCTCGAAGCGCGCGCAGCTCCGCGTCTCGCACTGGAGGTAGTTCGAGACGACGCAGCTGTACTCGGTGTCGTCCTGAGCGCACACGCGCGTCTGCTGGCTCGCCGAGTTCGGGTCGAGATCACACGGCGCGTAGAGGTCGGTCTCGGTGCACCCCGCCCCCCACGTCAACGCGAGCGCGACCGTGAACACCCCAGACATCCTCTTCGCTCGCTGCTTCATCCGCTCGTCACCCTGGCTCATGGATGCCCGCGCCTCACCGCTCTTCGCGTGAGGCGCGCGCCTGTTCTCTTTCACATCGTTCGACCGCGTGCATACTCGCAAAGCCGCCGCGCGCGCGTCAAGCAGTCAGGGATGATTCCCGCGCGCGCTCGCGTTGCCCACCAGCGCGCGCTCATGTCACCCTCTACAGGTCTGAGCACGATCCGCTCGAGAACCTCGTCGCCCAAGGAGCATGGATGCCACCCCGCACACGGACCCTCACCGCCCGAGCGAGCGCGCTCGCGCTCGCCACGTTGATCGCCTCGCCCGCACTGGCCAAGGGACCCAAGACCCCGCCGCCCGACAAGCCGCCGACCGCTCGTCTACTCAAGGAGGCCGACGCGATCGTCGTCGACATCGGAACATCGCGTGGGCTCGAGGCGACCGGGGCCATCAAGAAAGGTCTCTACGACGAGGCGCAGCTCCGTGAGCGGCTCCTGTCCATGATCAGTGAGCAGTACACCGACGCCGAGATCGCAGACGAGGCGATCGCGCTCGGCGCGATCGGCGCGCTCCCGAAGGACCTGAACTACAAGAAGCTCATGCTCGACCTGCTCACCGAGCAGATCGCGGGGTTCTACGATCCCAAGGCCAAGGAGCTCTTCATCATGAAGGGCCTCCCCGAATCGCTCCAGCGCCCCACCATGGCCCACGAACTCTTCCACGCGATCCAGGACCAGCGCTTCGACATCGAGTCCCTCCAGGGCCCGTTCACCGGCAAGGAGAACAGTGACTTCTCGCTCGCGCGCAGCGCCCTCATCGAGGGCGACGCCACGCTCGTCATGCTCGACTTCAGCCTCTACGAGTCCAAGACGCTCCCCGACGGGAACCAGACGTCGATGGCAGACATGACCCTGCTCGCCAGCATCCTGACGAACATGTCCATGGACGACCTGGGCGCGATGGAGAAGATGTTGGGCGACGACGACTCGGCGAAGCCGCCGGGCGCGCTCGACGCCGCCCCGCTCTTCATCAAAGAGTCCCTCATGTTCCCCTACCTCGCGGGCCTGCGCTTCGTCGTGTCCGCTCGCGCCGGGCGGACATGGGGAGAGCTCGACGCCGTCTACGCTGACGCCCCCGTGTCCACCGAGCAGATCCTCCATCCCGAGCGGTTCCTCGAGGAGCGGGACGATCCGGTCTTCCTCTCGTACTCACTCGGCCCTGTCGTCAAAAACCTCACGCCCTTCTACGACAACGTCATGGGCGAGTATCAGCTCTACCTCCTGCTCAAGGAGGGGCTGCTCGTGCGCGGAGAGGGCGCGGCGACGTCTTCCCCGCTCGAGTCGACCGCGGGCTGGGACGGGGACCGGCTGCGATCCTGGCGCGCGAAGGACGGCGCCATCCTCACTGCTCATGTCTCCGAGTGGGACTCCGAGCTCGACGCGAAGGAGTGGGCCAAGGCGATGCGCGAGGTCGCCGCGCGCCGTCACGCCGACCTCGCCGTCGCGCCCACGGCGCGCGTGGAGGGCGCGGACACGAGCAGGCACACACACACTGGAGGCGCCCGCGAGCTCCTCATCGAGCAGCGGGGCTCGACCGTCCTCTACCTGGACGGCGTCCCCCACGCGAAGATGCCCGCGGGCCAGGAGTTCAACGCGGCGATCTTCCAGGCCCGAGACACCGTGTTCTCCACGCTCAAGCGCGACGACCTCGCCACGGCGCTCGCTGCCGCGAAGGTCCGGCGCGCCGCCGAGAAGAAGGCAGAAGAGGCGAAGGCCAAGGCCAAGCCCTGACCGCGTCACCGCAGCGCGCCGCGGGAGTCGAACGCGCCGGGCATGTGACGCACGCGCGCCCTCTCCTCCCCTCGGACGGACACCGCGATCACGTCGAAGCGCGCGCTGACAGGTCCCACTCCACGCTCTCGCAAGTACGCCTTCGCCAACGCCACGATCTGGCGTCGCTTGCGCGCGGTCACCGAGGACTCGGGGCGAGCGCGCGCGCCTCGGGCGCGGGTCTTGACCTCCACGAAGATCACGAGCTCGCCCTCTCCGTGAGGACGGCTCGCCACGATGTCGAGTTCGCCGCCGCCGAACCTCCAGTTCGTCGCCTCGATCGACCACCCTCGCTTCGCCAAGCACGCCGCGGCGCACGCCTCACCGCGTGCGCCGAGTGCCCTCCTCGGGTCCACGGCCTCCTCTGACTCATCTTGCCCCATGCGCCCTCCCGCCTGCACACATGGTGCGTCGACGCGGAGGTTATCGGCCCGAGAGGTGGCGGCGTTGCCTCACTCCTGCTCGGCCTCGCGCAGCCGCTCCCAGTGCTCCTTCACGCCCGCGAAAGAGGAGCGGTGGTGGGGGCACGGGCCGTGCTCGACGATCGCCTCACGATGGGCCTTCGTGCCGTAGCCCTTGTGCCGGTCGAAGCCATACTCGGGCCAGGACGCGTGGAGTTCGACCATGAGGCGGTCTCGCGAGACCTTCGCGAGGATGGAGGCCGCGGCGATGGCGTAGCTGCGCCCGTCGCCCTTGATGACGGCGGACTGTGGGGTGTCGATGTCGATGTACTGGTTGCCGTCGATGTAGACGCGCTCGGCGGGCTCCTCGAGCTGCCCGATGACGTCCTCGACGGCCTCCTTCATGGCCGCGCGCGTGGCCTGGAGGATGTTGATGCCGTCGATGGAGGAGCGGTCTCTGGCGACGACGGAGTAGGCGAGCGCGCCTGCCTCCACGACGTCGTAGAGGCTGTCTCTTATACACATCTCCGAGCCCACGAGACAGGCAGAAATCTCG
>OJDV01000708.1_pt1 | contig 11163 bp, 3 predicted proteins | sample 1592911 | NCBI WGS metagenome assembly OJDV01 (sample SAMN05416860, study PRJEB24817) | seawater metagenome | isolation source: Sea water | place: Canada:Atlantic | collected 2013-11 | reverse complement strand
GTCGGCAGCGTCAGATGTGTATAAGAGACAGGAAAATAAGCGGGTCTAAATCTATGATCAAAACTGAAATCATGTTTTCTTTTAATGATAAGTAAATCATAAATAGATCTTAGACTTATTCTACTATACATGTAACCAGCATCGTTAGCTTGAAAATTTAAAATGGTATGAAATAACAAATGTTCATTTGACGGAACATTGATATTTTGCACAAACTCTTTATTATTTAAAATGCTTTTTGGGTCTAAAACACCTTTGTAAGATTTTAGTAAAACTTTTCGGTGAATTTCTACAGCTGCTAAATTCAATTTATGTTGAAGTTTTGGCATATGTTTATTATCGAAATATTTTGCACTAATGCCTTGTTCTGTGCCTATGTAGTTATCATCGATAAGTAATTGGTAACTAGTTTCCATTTGAGCTTCATCAACAAGGATATCAATATCTCCTAGCATTCTTTCACCAAAATCATCATAATAATTCTTTATTAAAAACGCACTACCTTTTAAAAACACATAATTAATCTTATGAGCGTTAAAAATAGAGGCAATGTTTTTAATTTCATCTACTAAAGTTCTATTTCTATTTCTATTAATAGAAGTGATCTCTTCTAGATATAGCTCCAAATCTTCAGGTAAGTATTTTAATAACCCCTTTTGTTTTAGTCTACAATAACAGGTAGTTAACACTAAATAATCACTAGCAATAAAAACAAATTGTTCCCAATCAACTGCGTTGGAAGTCATTTTTTGTTGTAATGCTTCAATTGAGTTTTCAAAGCTCAATATATCTGCAATGAGTTGTAGCGTGTATTTATATGAATTTTTAGGTAAAGACAATTGTTCTTTTTAAGTATTTAAAAGTAAGTAAACTTTTATGATTCTTCGAAGAGGTCTTTAAATTTTGAAATGGCAAAGTTATTATCGTTGTAATTTAATTGGTAGCAGTCAACGTTTTTAAACCAATTTATAAATTTTGAAGCATGCGTTTCTTTAGGAGATATCCAAGAATCGGGAATTAACGTTTCCAATACTTTATCTGGAGCAACTAGATTAAGGCTATCTTTTCCTAATGAATTGTATTTTACATATACAATTTTATTACATGGAAAGCTTGAAGCTTGATCATCATAATTTAAAAGAGGAGGCACATATTTAATATTGACTTTTTTCGGTCCAGCAGTATGAGTCTTTAACGAATCTATATTATTTAGATAGGGTTTTAAAGCTTCAAAAGCTCCTTTTTTAATAGAAGTTGCTGCAGGATAACGATAAAGATGTAGGTTATCCTCATAAAGAGGAGTGAAGTCATCACAGAGGATGTCAAATCCATGAGCCATTAATAAAACAGATAGCGTGCTTTTACCATTACCAGAATCTCCAACAATCATAATGGATTCTTTTCCGTTTGAAATAGTTGAAGCATGAAATGTTGCTACCCAATTGTCAATACTAGTACTATGAATTGTATTTGTAAGCTCTAATGCAAATTTACCTTGAAGAAAATGGAATGATTCTGTTTTAAAACTTCCTACATGCGCTCCATTTTTTAATAGATGTAAATCATCATTGGTTCTAAAAACATCAAATAGCACATCGTATTCTGAAGTGTTTTTAATTGAATGATGAGAAATTTGTGGGTGGACTAAGCTTTTTAAGATTTCAGACTCATAACGAATGCTTACAATTTTATTTTTGAACTCATAAGAGTGTTCTATATAATTTGTGGGAGCCGATGAAACCTTATTTGTAGTTGTGTCGATGTCTTGAGTGACATTAACATCTTTTAAAAAAACAGTGATGTCCTCAAAAAGAGTATTGGCTTGGTCTACTTTTAGATGATAGTTTTCTTGTAAGTTATCAACAAATGAATCCCGACTATTGTCGGGATTCATATATATGTTAATAAATTCACTATTTATTTTTGATGTAACAACATATCTGTTTGGTTTTTCAAACCAAAGTAAAACAGCATCTTCATTAATATTGTGAATTAACTTTGGCGACAGATTTGTTTTCAAATCAAAAAAATAGTTTTAATCGAAAGGATTTCCTCCTGGATCTGGTGGAGAAGAAGCTTGCGCTTGCTTTGGGTTTAAAACAATGAACGTACCAATAGCCGTTAATGCAGCGTATTTGCTCATTTTTGTAATTGCCTCCTTACGAGTAATTTGGTTTTCTGTGTTTGTATTTTTCATATTATTGTTATGATAAAGGCCAAAAATAATAAAATTATTTAAATGTCATTAACTTTTGACCTTTATTTTTAAAAATTTAATCTATAATAACCTTTTTAGTTCTCTCCTCACCGTTGTTTTGAACAGTAACAATGTAAACTCCAGAGTTAATACTTGATACATCAATACGGTTTTGTAATAATGTATGATCAAGTTTAGTGCTTAATACTAAGCGTCCCTGAATATCAAATAAAGTTAACATTGTATCATTCGATAGCTCTCCACTTACAACAAGTTCAGATGAAGCTTTCAACGTAAAGATGTTTAAGTTATCAAGACTATTGTCTAGTTCAGATAAAGCATCTTGAGCTGTTCTAAGGAAGAAACGTCCAGTTCCAGATAAATCTGTAGTTGGAGTAACTATATAATCAGAATCATTTAATAACGTCGATGTATTTGCAACAACATCCTCAAGATATACATTAACCGTTTCTGGTAATGAAATATCTCCGATACTAAATGTTAGTTGCTCACCTTGGTTAGCAATTACTCCTAATGGAATAGTTACATCATTAAGATCAGTTGAACTAAGTGCTTGTAAAGCAACAGCATCTCCATTGTTATCTTCAACTAAATTAGAGTACACTGCGAAATCAGGAGTTGTATCACCCCAGATATTAGCATCATAACCTACATCAAATCCTTTTGTTGCGTTAGCATTAAAATAGAAGTCTGTAGTATATGCTTTGCTATTTGTACTTAAATTAAGTTTTAAGTATACTAACTCAGCGTTACGACCAACAATAAAGTCATCACCATTACCTGTTCTTCTCATAGAAGGTAGGAATGTTAAATCACCACCTGCAACGTTAGCAGCATCAGCACTTACCATGAATCCTTGTCCAGGAGCCATAACAGTTGAAGCTGTTGTATTTGCTAAGTTGTAAAGTGTCCAACCATTAAGCGCACTTCCGTCATATCCGTAGATAGCTGCCGTTGGTGCATCAAATAATTGAATGTTTACAAGACCAGGACCTGCACTAGCTAATAGGAAGTTCTGAACACTTAAATAAGCAGGATAAGGATTACCTACAAGGTTCCATTCTTGATTATTAGGTCCAGAATTTTGGATATCATTAGTGATAGTTCCATTATTATCTGTTCCAGTAAATGTCACTGTACTATTATCAGTAGTACCAGATCTATAACCTACACCAGGATCAAGAGTTGTTGTTTCTGTAGCAGCCCAATTTACATACGACCCAAGTCCTTTATTAAATGGTCCAAATAAGAATAATGTTCCATTATTTAAAATATTAGGGTTAGCAGCAGCAAACACATTAAATGCTTGACCAGTTAATGGTGCAGACACTAAATCGTTACTTCCAGTTGTTCCAGAACCATTTTGGTTAATATGACGTAAATAATCAATATTTCCGACAATTGCTCCATCACGTATTAAACTTGAATAGCTAGTAGAACTAGATTCTAATGTTAAACCGTTAGTTGCTGTAAGCGTAGTCCCTGAATCAACAGTAACACTTGCACCAGGATTAACAGTCATAGTATTACACATAAGATCAGAACTAATTACTAAATCTCCAGATGCAATTATGATATCATCAAGATCATTAGCAGGAGCTGCAGGAGTCCATACACCATCAGTATACGTAACTGTACCTGGAATGTTATCATAAAATACTACATCATCAATATATAAGCTATCTCCATCGTCATTAGTCCAAACAAATGCAACATAAACAGATGGTGCAGCAGCATAAGCACTTAAATCAACAATTGCTTGTTGGTAAGTAGTACTATTAGGTTCAGCGTAAGTATCTACAGTTGTAAATGACGCATGAGCAGTGTCAGTAGTTGACACTCTAATAGTTAATGAACTTCCATAAGCTGCTCCAAATGCATCTCTATAATAGAATGACATTTCTGGAGTAGTTAATGCTGTCATATCAAATTCAGGAGATACTAACCAGTCTTCTTGAACGAAGCCAGTGTTTTGCCAGTTAACAAATGCAGCAGCACTACCTGAATTGGCAGTTCCATTTGTAGTCCAATCATTATCACCTTCACCGTTAGTTCCTCTAAAAGATGTCCAACATGTAGGAGGTACACCACTTTCAAATCCTTGAACGTAAGGGAATGTTGAGAATGTATCACATTCAGTTGTGAAACTAAATGGACCAACCCAACCACTAAATTCAACACCAGCAGTACATTCTGCTCTTACATAAACTTCGTAAGTTGTAGATGCACTTAAACCAGTAGCACTATAAGGATTAGTTGCTGAATCAGCACCAGATCCATCAGTTGCAGCAGGTTCTCCTGTTCCAACAGCTTGAACTGCAACTTCCCATGCCGTTTCACTACCACCATTTGTCCAACCAATATCAGCTGAAGTCGTAGTAATAGTTGTAGCTGTAATTAAAGATACAGCTGGACACGAAGGAGGCGTTCTTACCTCAAATTGACCAATATGGAAATCATAGTCTTCTAAATCATTAACAGTACCATCAGATGCCATTATAGCAAATAATACATTAGTACCTGTTACACCTGTTAAATCTTCAATATATTCTGTTCCTGCAGGAGGAAGAGCACTTGCAGCATTCCAAGTTGTTAAATTAGTCCAAGTTGCTCCGTTATCAGCACTCATTACTAATTGCACTTCATCATCAGATCCCATTGAGTCAGGATTAACAGAACTATTCCAGTCTGTTACTGCAACGTTTACTACTAATTCGTATCCATCAGCAGATAAGTCAAAACCTGGTGATAAAATCCATTCTCTAGAACCCGTATTATATAAGTTAATAGAGTTAGATGATCCAAAAGGATATGATTTTCCATCTTCCCATAGTGAACCACCTAGTCCACTAGGACCAGTAGCAACTTCACCAGCTCCAGCTACATTCCAACACACACCAGAATCTGGTGCATTTGTAGACATATCAGCCGCATAATCAGGAGTGATAGCCGCACAAGGTGTAGTGAAGTTAACAGGACCAATCCAATTACCTAAGGTAGCACCACAATCTGCTCTTACATAAACTTCGTAAGCAGTTTCAGCAGTAAGTGAACCTATAGCATAAGGATTCGTTGTATCCGTTCCAGTATCTTGACCAGCTCCAGGTTCCCCTGTTCCAGCAGCTTGAACTGCAACTTCCCAAAGTGTATCACCACCACCGTTTGTCCATCCAATACTAGCAGATGTTGCTGTACTAGATACAGTGATTGCACTTACGTCAGGACATGAAGGAATAGTTCTTACTTCAAAACGTCCAATATGGAAATCATAATCTTCAGCATTATCGATAGCACCATCAGAAGCCCAAATTGCAAACAGTACATTAGTACCTGTTACGCCAGTTAAATCTTCTGTGTATTCTGTGCCAGTTGGTGGAAGTGCATCAGCAACAGTCCATGTTGTTAAATTAGTCCAAGTAGCTCCACTATCAGTACTCATTAATAATTGAACTTCATCATCAGAACCCATAGTATCAGGGTTTGTTGCAGAGAAGAAATCTGTTACCGCTACATCAACTATTAATTCATATCCATCAGCAGATAAATCGAAAGCTGGTGATAATAACCATTCTCTATCTACTGCTTGATATAAGTTAATAACATTACTTGGTGTACCATTATAGTTTCTAGTTCCCCAATCTGAAGCACCTAAGCCTCCAGGACCAGTAGCAACTTCACCACTTCCAGCTTCATTCCAACATGCACCTGAATCAGGAGTATTTGTTGACATATCAGCCACGTAGTTTGGAGTAAGTGCAGCACATGCTGTTGTAAAATCAACAGGTCCAGCCCAATTACTAAATCCGTCACCAGCACAATTTGCTCTTACATATACTTCGTAAGCTGTTTCTGCAGTAAGTCCAGACTCTGAATGAATACTAGTAGTTGCTGTACCAGCTCCAGCAGGAGGTCCAGTACCATCAAGTTGTACTACTATTTCCCAACCAGCTTCTAAAGCACCACCACCATTAGTCCAGCTAATTTCAGCAGTTGTATCAGTAAAGCTATCTATAGTTAAGTCCGTTACATCAGGACATAATTCTGTAGTTGTAAAGTTATAAGGACCAGTCCAACCACTAAAGGTTGTTCCAGCTGTACATTCTGATCTTACGTATACTTCATACGTAGTCAATTCTGAAAGACCTAATGCAGTATGAGGATTAGTTGATGTATCTGTTCCAGATCCATCAGCAGCAGCAGGCGCACCTGTTCCAGCTGTTTGTACAACTATTTCCCAATCTGTTGCAGAACCATTTTCAGTCCATGCTATATCAGCTGAAGTAGCAGAAATATTTGATGCTACTATTGCTGTAGGATCAACACAATACGCACCACAAGCTTCAACTGTCATTAAATCAATAGACATATCTCCTGAGAAATTAGTTCCTCCAGATCCTGTTTGACTAAATTGAATATGTATTGTGCTTCCCATGTAAGCAGATAAATCAACACCTACAGGTACCCAAGCATCAGCTCCACTAGTTTGTAATTGTCCTGACCAAGTAAACTCAGTTGTAAACGGTCCAGTATTACCAGTAGTAGAAACACCTACATTAAGAGTTCCCATATCTGCACCAAAAGCATGCATGTAGAATGCTAATTCAGCACCATCTACAGCAGGAATCAAGTCGATTGCAGGACTTATTGCATTACCAATATTTGTATTATTTCCAGATCCTTCCCAATTCATGTAGTTTGCACCACTGAATGCCGTATCAGCACCTGTAGCAGCAGAAGTAGCATCATCAGGAATTTCCCAACTATCATTTCCACTGTTAATATTACCTGTCCAAGCGCCAGGAGTATCAAATTCTTCAGTAAAGATTATTGAAGAAGATCCACTTACACATGTTACGCCACTCGGTCCAGTTGGAGGAGTTGCTAATGTTGTAAAATTAAGTGGTCCAATCCATGCACCTAAATTAAGGGCATCACCATCACAATCTGCTCTTACATAAACTTCGTAAGCAGTAGCTCCAGTTAAACTAGATGCAGAATGAGGATTAGTTGTTGTATCTGTTCCAGTATCATTAGCTGCTCCAGGCTCACCTGTTCCAGCAGCTTGTACTGCTATTTCCCAATCTATTTCTGTATCAGCAGCTGTCCAGCTAATTTCTGCAGAGTTATCAGTAAAACTATCTAAAGTTATACTAGACACATCACCACAAGTAGGAGGTGTTCTAACTACAAATTTACCAATATGGAAATCAAAATCTTCTGCATCATCAACAGCACCATCAGTTGCCCAAATTGCAAATTGTGCGCTACCTACTACTGCAGATAAATCTGCTATAAATTCTGTTCCTCCAACAGCAGGCTGATTTCCAGCATGCCAAGTTTCTAAGGTAGTCCAAGTTGTACCACCATCAATACTTTGTAATAGTCTAACTTCATCATCAGATCCCATAGCACCAGGGTTTGTAGCTGAAGCATAATCTGTTAATGCTGCCTCTATTTCTAGTTGGTAAGAACCACCAGATAAATCAAACGTTGGTGATAATAACCATTCTCTTCTTGTATTACCTTGATATAAATTAATAGAGTTACTTACAGTACCACCATAATTTCTATTATCATCCCAAAGTGAAGTACCTAATCCTGAAGGACCAGCAGCCAATTCACCATCTGCAGCTTGATCCCAACATAAGTCAGGAACATTAGTTGTCATATCTGCCGTATAAGCTGGTACGATATCAGCACATGCTGTAGAAAAACTTACAGGTCCAACCCAATCAGGATCAGTACCACAACTTGCTCTTACATATGCATCATAACTTGTTTGACCTGTAAGGCCAGTAGCTGTGTATGGGTTAGCTGTTAACGTATCTGTTCCAGACGTTGTATTTGCTGGAGCAGGATCTCCTCCAGCTAAAATTAGAACCTCCCAAGTTGTTTCTCCGCCATTACTTGTCCAATCTAAATCAGCTGTAGTTTCAGTGATATTTGAAACTCCTAAAGCTGTAGGTGGACTATTATCACCACTGAAAACACCTAAAAGAATATTACAAGCAGCATTAGTTACATCAACAACTTGAATATTAGGCGAATCAGTTCCTATAGTAAAAGGACCTACCGTGTTTATTCCAGCTAGTATTGGAGTTGGTGCAAGACCAACTAAAAATGTAGCAGTACCAGGATCAGTTACATCTACTAAAACATTATAAGTTCCAGCAACACAATCTAAAGCAACAGTAGGAGTACCGTTGATTACAGCTGGTGTACATGATGGAGCAGTGATATTAACCATAAAATCTACAGTCACACCAAATGAACCATTATAACATGAATCTGGAGTTCCTTGACCAGAATCGGCCGTACCAATTCTCATTTTATGTGGACCTAATGCACCAGAAGGTACAGTAAAATCAGCATCAAAAGTTGTTGGATTAGTTGCTAATGATTCACCAGAAAATACAAGTTCACCTGCATCATCTAAGCTTCCGTTGTCATTTAAATCAATCCATATGTTTGTACCATAAGTAAAACCTGTTTCAAATGTAATTTCTATATTAATTGGTACGCCTTGACTTAATTCGTTTAAGATACCACCTGAATGGTCCGTATAAGTAACGGTAGGAACTACAGCAAAGTCATCAAATCCAACTCTCACGTTGGTAATACCATCATTATCAACTGAAGTCGGTACTGAAGGACATAAACAAGCAGTTGAAAAAGTTGTATAGGTTTGCTCAGCACATACACCATCTCCTACAATATTATAAGGAGTAACGGTATAGAAATATGCTTGACTAGGAGTTTGAAGAGCTACTTGAGTTGAAAGTACATCCCCTAAATCTACGTTATTAACAATATCAGTAGCTCCTGTAGTCGTTCCTACAGTAAGGCGATAACCATCAGCTATTGCTGAAGCATCCCAAGAAAGTGTTGTATCAAAATTACCACAACTCGCATCTGGAGTAGAAGTAAAAGTTGCAGGACAAGTTGGTACGACATCAGGATCTGTTGTAAAATCAACTGGACCTACCCAGTTACTGAAATCACTACCACCACAATCAGCTCTAACATACACTTCGTAAGCAGTACTGCCAGAAAGGCCTAATGCAAAATATGGGCTGTTAGTCGCAGTTGCTGTTCCGGCACCAGCTGGTTCGCCAAGGCCATCAGCCTGTACAACGATTTCCCAAGCAGTTTCACCAGAAACACCTGCAGTCCAACTAATAGATGCAGATGCAGCATTAAAGCTATCGATAGCTAATGCTGTAGGCGCAAAGCAAGATGGAAATTCATCAAATTTCACATCGTCAATTGCGATATCATCATAGAATGATCCAGAATCAGTAATTATAAATCTCGCTTGCGCAGGACCTGTAAAAGTAAGAGCGCTTAAGTCGATGAATTTTTCTTCCCAACCCGCTGTATTTGTGTTGTAAGTTCCAACTGTATTCCAAGCTGCACCATCATAAACATCTACAGTTAACGTTGCATTAGCATTAGTTTCATTATCACTTAGTTCATAAAAGGATAATGCAGGTGTCGTTAAACCAGATACATCTACCAATGGCGATGTTAATTCTGCATTTGTTGCGTCAGGAGTTGAATCATTTAACCAAGCAAAGTAACCACCAGAAGCAGTTGCTCCAGTTATGGTACCATTATTACCTATATGTTCGCCAGCTCCAGAATTACTGAATTCCCAATCGTCATCACCAGCAAGTGTCCAACAATTTGGAACTGTACCTGCGTTTTCAAAATCTTCAGAATAAGGTGCGGTTTCTATACCACAGGCTGTCGTAAAGTTTACTGGACCAGTCCAAGAACTAAAAGTTGTACCAGCACCTACAGAACAATCAGCTCTTACATATACTTCGTAAGCTGTTTCTGCAGTTAAACCAGTTGCAGAATATGGATTAGATGTTGTATCTGTTCCAGAATTATCAGCTGCTCCAGGCGTACCTGTTCCAGCAGCTTGTATTGCTATTTCCCAATCTCCTTCTGCGGCACCAGCTGTCCAGCTAATCTCTGCAGTAGTATCTAAAAAACTATCAATAGTTAAACCAGATGTAGGAATACATGCAGGAGGAACACCATCTATATAATCAAATTGTATATTAGGTTTATGAGTACCAGTTGCAGTGGTATCAAAACCACAAGCAGTACCTCCATCAACTCTGTAAACTCTTGATCCACTAGTTGTAGTAGTCCCTCTTACTTGACCATAAGGTCCTGTAAATGGATTTGACCCATCAGAACATACTTCAACTAATACGTTATCTATTCCATTCCAAATAAAGTTGGTATCAAAAGTGAGCATGTCAAATACACCAGCAACTGTTACAGTTGGGTTGTAGTTGGCAGCATTTCTAACCACAGTTGTGCTAGAAGCATCATGTGCAGCTGAGTTGGTAGCTGACGTATGACCCATTTTGATGGTATAGCCAAGTAAGTCACCACCAGCATAATCACCAGCAATAGACCAACCTAAAGCAGTTATTTCATCATATGGTGTAAGTGATGCACTTAATTCAGCAGCAGTATAAACTACCTGATATTTAAATGCATTGTAATACCCATGAATTGGATCAGCAGTAGTACTGCCAGTATCATCAGTGCCTGCACCAATGACAATTGTTTGTGCATCAGCTTGCCAGCCAAAAGCAAGCAACGCAAATACAATTAATGTAAATTTCTTCATAATTAAATAGTTTTTAGTGGTATTAGTAATGTTAATTAATAGCAATAATGCTCTGTAAACAGAAGCAGAAGTATAGGAATATGGTTGTAGATCGGAGGTATTTAATAAAAATAAGGTTAAAAAAATGTTAACCTAATAAACAAATATAATAAAAGCCAACACTTTTCAAACCTTTTGTTTATAACAAAAATAATTTTTCTACCAAGTGTAACTTTTCTTAGATGAAACACATTTCGCATTATTTTCTGTCTCTTATACACATCTCCGAGCCCACGAGACAGGCAGAAATCTC
>OJDV01000707.1_pt1 | contig 11172 bp, 4 predicted proteins | sample 1592911 | NCBI WGS metagenome assembly OJDV01 (sample SAMN05416860, study PRJEB24817) | seawater metagenome | isolation source: Sea water | place: Canada:Atlantic | collected 2013-11 | reverse complement strand
TTTCTGCCTGTCTCGTGGGCTCGGAGATGTGTATAAGAGACAGGTATTAATATCTGTTTTTAATGAATTGAATTCTACTGAAGAATCATTATTTAAAACAACATTGATCTGATCCTTATCTGAAATTTTGTAAATAATTGGAACTTGACAATAGGTAAAACAAAAAGAATCTTTCTCTAATTGTAATGTCTTTATGTTTTTGTTGATATCTGTATATGTAAATGAATTAGGTTCAGCCAAAAACTCTTTTCTTCGTAATAATCTAGGATTGAATAATAGAACTCCATCTTTTACAAAAACGCCTAACTCCCCAAATCTACAGAGCACATCTTCTTTTACTTGTCCGGTCATGCCTGGCTGTTGAGCACCTTTTCCTGCTGGTGTATGTGAATATGGATCGGTTGGAAACGCACCATATAATTCTGGTGACTTATGAACTCCAATTCCTTCATTAATTTCGTAATAGTGTTCTAATAACCTGCCAATAATTACTTCATTTTCATTTTGTTCTACAGCTAATAAACAGTTTTCTTGAACGGCTAATAGCAGCTTAGAAACCATATGCCAATAAATAGAACCTAAACCTTCGTAACCGAAAAATGTTCCAGATCTACCTGTAAAGGATTTATGATCAAACATCTCTTCGAAAACATCTAGTAATAGCTTTCTATCTTCCTTTATTAAAGACTGGTATTTCTGTTGCGGTAATTCTTTTAGTGCTTCTTTTAAACTTTCAGCATTATTAAAATTGCCATTGAAATGATATTGACCAACACTATCTTTTTCTATAATTTGTGTGTTACCATCTGCTATAAGTTGTTGTAAGAGTTTAGACTTTTCAACAGATGAAGATGGAATGTTGTTTTTATCTACAAAACGAGATAAATCCTTATTGGGATATAAAATATAACTATACTGATCATTTCTAAACAGAGCACTTTCTTTTAAACCATCTAATACATCTAAAGCTTCTTTTGGTTGCAAATATCCAGAGCTCAATACAGCAACTTGTCCTTCTAACATTTCAGACAAATGCGATATTGAAACTTCAGTATCACTTTTAACCGTCATTAAATTGTACGCATGATATAACTTATCTTCTCTTTTATTTGCTACAATCGAATGGTCTAAGTATTGTTTTATTAGCGTAAAGAACTCTAATAAGTAGTCCTTAGTTATAGGGCTTTTATCACTTTTAAATCCAGAATCATATATCTTGATTCTATAAGTACTACCTGCAGTTCCGAGACCATCTAAGATGGTTTTTCTTTCATAATCTGAAACTTTACCAGAAAGAACACCTACATTTTCATTTAAGGTGGCAACAACAGAGTTGAAAAAAGTTGTTAACTCAATTGAAACGTTATAGTTTTCTTCAGAAGAACTTTGTACAATTTTCTCAAAGAAGTTTATAAATCGTCTTAAATAATACAAGGTTACCATTGACACTCCATTACCAACCAAAGCGTTGTTTGCGTCATTCCATTCTGGTCTTTGTGTGTTTAACCAAATACCACCTTCAGGAATGAAATTAGACACTTTGGCAAGAACCGTTGCCAATAGTTTTTCAATGAGATTAACCTTAATAATAAATGAATTTTCATCTCTTAATAATGCGCCATCTGCACCCAATCTATCCTTTTCTTGATTTATCTTTTCGTCTAAATCATAATCGAAATCTATTGTGTCCTTAGGATTATCTAATGTCTCTTGATAACTCTTAATTTTATAAGGAACATTAGCATACACAAACAAATCTTGCGTAAAACAGCTCGATAGTTTACCTGGATAATGGTTTTCGATAAACTCTAAAAATTTAAGTAAATATATGATTTGGTGATCGCCCCAATATCCTATATAAGACCATGGATCATCAGCTTCAATAGCCTCCCAATCAAACCCGTCTTTTGTTACTCTATATGGATTATACCCTTCAAATGTTGTTGCATTTAAGAACTTATGTATCATTCCTTCTATAAAAACAGGATATGAATGTGCTAAGGCTTCCCAGTTTTGGAAAATATCTCTCCAGTTCCCTTCGTAATCTAAAATTTTAGAACCATCAACTTCACTGCGTGTATTGATAGAAAACTTGTTCCAAGGTCTACTTGGATCTCCATGTCTTCTACTAAATTTCAATGGCAAATACTCAAAGCAAAGTCGTTTAAAGTTTATATCCTCATCTAGGATTGCCAACTTTTTAATAAAGTCAACATTAAAAACTTCAGGCAAATTCTTTAAAATTTCTTCTTTCTTTTTTGCTACTTTTTTATTTGCTTTTGCTATATATTTTACAAAATCTTCTTTTTCAATTTGATAATTGTCATCAAAAATACCACCTCTCATAATATTGAAAAGCGTATTCGCAAAATGTCTCGTATTTCTTAATTTGTTATCACTAAGTTGAATTCCGTCTGAAGCTCCAACAAGTTCTACAAGATGCTTTGTGCCTGCTTCTATATCTTTCTGGACAAGGTCCTCAAGATTGTTATTGTTCTTTATTTTTTCTGAAATATCATTAATTGCGCTAATAGTTTGGTTCACATTTGCAATAAACATCCAATTGTTTCCTCTTTTAGGTTCTAGGCATAAATCTTTAGAAACAAAATAGGCTCCCTTTTCTGCTTTTATATCCTTTTCTTGATGGATTTCTTTACCTCTTCTAAAGTTATTTAACTGAAGTGATGATATTAAATGGATGGGATTATCTAATCCTAAAGACCAGACAATATTAGATTTTAAAGCTTCGCTTGGTTCTGCTTTATCAACTATAATTGCACTTAAAGCGAAAATACCTAAACCTGTATCTGATTCTAGTTCACATTTTTTATAGGCATCTACAAGATTACTTGCAGAATTTTGAAAATCTGATGCTAGACCATAAGGCAAAACATTTTGAATTCCATCAAGAACAGTAACGTTAATTTTTTTATCTGAATTGTTTATAATCCTAGCTTTTCTAACAAAACCAAATTGACTACTAGAATTCCATTGGTATCTAAAAGAGATGCCTAAATCTTCATTTATTTCTTCAAAAAGAACTTTGTTTCCATAGTTGTTTTTGTACAAATTTCTCTTTATAGAATACACACCTTGAAAGCTATTAGAAAAGGGCTCCCATAAAAATGTTTTGCCATCTAAATGAACTTGAATAATAGTTTTGCTTCCAGTGATTTCTGCAGACTCTGTAATTTTATCATCTGTATAATAAGGAAACAATGCATTATTAGCATCCTTTCTTCCTGCAGTTAAAGCACCATTACTAGATATAAACATCCAGTGATTTGAATTGCTAACGAGACTCATGAAAAATGGTCGCATCTTATCACTATTAGATATCTTATAATAGACTTCATTATCAAAAGTCAATAACTCTCCTTTGACATCGCTCTCATGAAAAGAAGCTTTCTTATTTCCTATGTATATTTTGTTTTCGGTCATTTTAAACTCTACCGTCAAGGTTTTAATCGTTTAATTTGAAAAAGGTCGAGCAGTAAACTCAACCTCTTTCAAATAATTACTTAATTAGACTAATCATTGATTTATGTTAAATCAAATTATTTATAAAAGCAATACTTAATTATTGATAGACTCTGATATATTCAATTTCCATTGTATCTTCTGTAAACGCAGGATCTATATCTCCTCCAAGAGTTCCTCCCATAGCTACATTTAGGATAAAAAAGAAATCACTTTCAAAAGGTAAATCAGGTGTGTTTGCTATAGTATGATATACCGTATCATCAACTAAAAGTATAATTGTATCTGGTCTCCATTCAACAGTGTAATTATGAAACTCAGTTGTAGATGTTGTTAAAAACAGACTATCAGTATCTCCTTCTCCTGGTGATACAGCAGGATGGTGCACTGTTCCAAGAATTGTGTTTTTATCTTGACCTGTTTGCTCCATGATATCAATTTCTCCACATCCAGGCCATGTATTAGTTTGATAATCCTCTCCTAACATCCATATGGCTGGCCATGTACCTTGCGAAGCAGGTAATTTAGCTCTGACTTCAACTCTACCATAAGTGAATTCATATAAGTCTTCAGATTTTAAACGAGCGGACGTATAAGCACCGCCATTTGATTTTGCAGTAATTTTAAGAGAACCATCTTCCACGATTACATTTTCTACATTATTAGTATAGGTTTGCAATTCTTCATTACCCCATCCACCTGCACCAAGGTCGTATGTCCATTTTGAAGCATCTGGAGTTCCATTAGTTTCAAATTCGTCAGACCAAGCTAAATTCTCATATACGGTATTAAATTCCTCACCAGGAAGTGTAGTGGTGAATATTTGATACCAAACTATAACTGGGTCTAAAGCATCTTGAAATCTTACATAGAGATAGTTATTTTCTATTTCTAAAATTTCATATGATGTGGCTCCTGCGTAGTACCCCATAAAAGCATCATTATTAAAATTCATAACTGTTCCTCTTGGTTCTGGAAAATCTGGATCAGCTATTTGAGACCAATCTGTAGAAGAAGGTTCAAGTATAACATCACTCACTCCAGACGTATCAAATTCCCAACATGTATCAGCAAATTCTCCAAATGTTTGTCCAATGACTCCTCCATGTGCCCAATTAAAGAAGGTTTGTCCATTATTCTCTTGTGTAAACGTTAAATCGTTATCTACATTTAGTCCAAAGGTTAATGAAAAATTACAGAAACAGTCTGAATCTCCATTTCCACATTTTCCAAATGCGTCAGTAGAATCATATTGTGGATACCAATGTCCATTAAGACTGCCATCATCAGCTAGATCCTGCTCTAGATTTGGACCAACTCCTAAGTGACCATCTTGGTCTAGTTTTGGATACCAAGTTTTTGTAGAACCAACACCACCACTTAAAAATACTTTTGCTTCAAAATCGTCAAAAGAACTAAACACTTGGACTTCAATACTACTTGTAGTTGAAACACCACCAGTACCAGAAGCATTAACGACAACTGTATACGTATTTACACCACTAATACTATAACGATGAGTAATTTCTCCTGAAGGCACAACTTCTTGATTTCCATCACCAAATAGAAAGTTATAATTTAATGCATTATCAGCTGAAGCCTTAAATTTAACGAAACCACTTCCATCTCCAAAGGGGTTATCTATATCAGCTCCAATAACTTCTGCAGTAATTACCAAATTTGATGGTGCAACGATATCTCCCACTTCTGCCTCGTCATCTTGACAATTCACAAAAAATGCCATTGTAAGTAATAAGGTTGTTATTTTAATTATATTTTTCATATCAATTTTTCTTTATTGTTTTACAAGTTTATATTGCCAGAATACTCCACCACCTACATCTATATTGACATTCATAGTATTAGCATCTTCAAAAGTGACATTGTATGTTATAGAATCTGGCACAGCAACGTCTGGTAACTCTCCTTGATTATTCGCCTTAGCAAGTCCTATATATGAACCAGCACCATTTAAAGTAATAGTACCAGTAGCTTGATCATAAACATAAGTTGCAGGATTAGAACCATCATGAGGAGCAACAGGAGTTCCACAAGAATCGCCTCCACCTTGCCATCCTTCAATCCAACTCTCTGCACCAAGATCATTTGTAAATGATCCATCTGATCCAAAAACATAATTATCATCATAATAACATGCTCTTAAAATAACGCAGTCTGCATCACAATCAAAGAAACTAACATCTCCTACAGCTGGCCCAACACCTAAAGCACCTGCTTCTGGTGCCATTTGCCATGTTCCTGCTAAAGGATTAGTAGTAGCTCCTTCTCTTATCATTTTATATTGCCAGAAAACTCCTCCTCCAACATCTATATTTACATCCATTGAATTTGCTCCAGTTAGTGTTACATTATATGTAATTGAACTTGGTACAGCCACGTCAGGTAACTCTCCTTGATTATTCGCTTTTGCTAAACCTAGGTATGAACCAACACCATTTAGTGTTACTGTTCCTGCAGTTTCATTATATACATAAGTTGCAGCATTAGAACCATCATGCGGTGCAACAGGAGCTCCACATGCGTCACCTCCACCTTGCCATCCTTCAATCCAACTATCTGCACCAAGATCATTTGAAAATGATCCATCTGATCCAAATGTATAAGTATCATCATAATAACAAGCTCTTAGATCTACACAGTCTGCGTCACAATCAAAAAAGCTAACGTCTCCTACCGCTGGCCCAACACCCAATGATCCTGCAACTGGTGCCATTCTCCATGTTCCTTCTAAACCTTCTACAGTTGTTGTAGGTGCTCTATAGAAATAAACATTATCAATAAAGAAATCGAAAGTACCAACTGGGATACCAGAAAAAATTAATTGTTGAATAGAATTAATAGATGTCATACCTGCATCAGTAAAATCACTCATAGGAATATCAATTGATACCCATTCATTTTGAGGAAGGTCTTCAAAAACAATTTCTGCTTCAGTAGCAGTACCTCCTAAATCAACTAACTTGATTCGGAACGTTGTAGAATTGACACTCCAAAAATCTAAATGAAATGCATCCATCTGACTTGCATTAACGGCATCATCACCATAAAATTCTACTCCAACAAAATCAGCATCAGCATAAAACTTTGTATCATCTCCATCAATTTGAAGATCCGTTAATGTACTTGTACTCCAATCTGACCTCCAAGAACTCACATTTACATCAAGTTCATATGCATTACTGAACATTGAAAGAACGTCCGATTCTTGTCTAAAAGCTGGTGTAGGTGCCGAAACTAAAGGCTGTAGTATTTCAGTAACTACAAAATCTTCAGTATAAGAGACTGTTTCTACAGCTGCACTAAATGCTGTTACAGTAATTGTATACGTTCCTGCGTCATCATAAACAAATGACGTCGTATCTTCGATATTAGTCATAATTACAGTACTTGCAGGATCACCAAAATTTACTTCGTATGAAATTGCAAAATCAGCAGCTGCAGTAACATTTACTTGCTTTGAAACTGCCGCATCATTTTCAATAGTTACTATTAGATTTTCAGGAGCTTGAAAAGACACCACTATTGTTTGAACAATGGTAGTCGTTAATCCGTTTAAACCATTAGCGGTAATTGTAACTTCATATGTTCCTTCATCATAAGTGTGACTTATACTATTTCCTGGATTGATTCCATTTGCTGGTTCTGATGCATCACCAAATCCTACATTGAAGTTAGTTACACCTTCTCCTAAAGGAGTAATTGTAACTAAGCCCGTATTATCTTGTGTCACTACAACATTTGCAGACACATTTGTTGGAGCTACAATGCTATCAACAAAATCGTTACTGTCATCGTCCTGTGAACAACTGTAAATTGCGAGTACTACAAGACAAATACTAAATACATACTTTACTATTTTCATTTTCTCAATTTTTATTTTTTAATATCCTGAATTTTGTTCCCAGTTATTTCCAGCTAGTTCTATTTCTATTCTTGGAATAGGAAACAATACATTTTTAGCTGTAAATCCTGGTATAGAATTCGTTTGACCTGTTCTAACTTGGTCAAAAAAGCGATGTCCTTCTCCAACCAATTCTAAACGTCTTTCACTAAATATATCTTGGGTTAAATTACTCCCAGAAGTTTGAATGTCTTCTAATCCAGCTCTGTCTCTTACAAGATTGACATAATCCTTCGCTTTAGTATCGTCAAGTCCTCCTCTATTAAGTGCTTCTGCTGCCATTAATAAAACATCAGAATATCTTATCGCCCGATAATTATTGCTATGTGTTATATTTTGGTCGTTAGAATTTGCTTCAGCATAAGGAATATATTTTTTGTTATAATACCCTGTATAATCAAGTATATTACCAAAACTAAATGTAACATTTGGCCTTTCAATTACAAATGCGTCCATACTTAATATTGTAGCATCTCGTCTTAGATCTGCCGCAGAAAAGGCATTATATGTTTCTTCAGTTGGCGGATTAAAGGCAAAACCAAAAGCAAATGGCGAAAAGTTACCTCCTAAAAATCTAGGACCCATAAATCCGACGGCAACATTTCCTTCAACACATTGAAAACAATTAAAATCTCCACCTTCGCCTCCGAAATGTTGTACTTCAAAAACAGATTCGATATTGTTTTCATTAGAATTCAAAAAGATTGTTCCAAAATCATCTACCAGTTGATACTGACCAGAATTGATAACCTCTTCAAAAGCAATTGCTGATTCTTGGAATTTATCTTGATATAAGTATATTTTACCTAATAATGCTAGAGCAGCTCCCTTGGTTACTCTTCCATTTTGCGCCTGCTCCCATGGAAGATTAATAATTGCTGATTGTAAATCTGCTTCAAGTTGAGCATATACTTCTGCTTTAGGTGTTCGATCAATCGATTGTGATTCTTCAATCGAGATCCTACCATCTACATATAACGGTACATCTCCAAAAAACTTTACCAATTCAAAATAGTAATAAGATCTTAAGAATAGATTTTCAGCAAGTAATTGCTCTTTGCCTTCAAAATCAATATTATCTTGAAATTCTACAATATAATTTGCACGACTAATTCCGGCATACATCCACTGAAATATATCTCTCAATGCATCATTATCTGCAGTATGAATCATGTCATCAATTTGTTGCCATTCTAGAACATCTGTTGGAGTACCTCCTCCACATAAACTATTGTCTGATGCAATTTCTCCTAAGATATTATTAAGATAAGTTGTAGATAGTAAATCATAAACACCTACAAGTGCGTCTTCATAATCCTGTTGTGAATTGAAAAAATTCTCAGTATTTTCTTGTCCTTCCGGTAATATGTCTAAATAATCTTCACATGACATACATGTTATGATTAATACTATAGTTGTAATTTTTTTAATAGTCATATGTCTAAAATTAAAATGAAACATTGATTCCTGTTGTAAAAGTTCTTGTTTGAGGATACTGACCTAAATCTACACCTGCTCCTAATGGACTAGCGTTTGAGACATCTGGATTGTAGCCTCTATATTTTGTAAATGTGTAAAGATTATTTACTGAAACATAAATCCTAAATTTATCAAGATTTAGTTTTTCTGCTACTCCTTTTGGAAGTGTGTATCCTAATTGAACATTTTGAATTCTTAAATAAGAACCATCTTCTACGAAAAAGTCTGAAAATAAATAATTATTTGATGCTGTATTTGAAGCTCGAGGAACAGAATTTGATGTTCCTTCTCCAGTCCATCTGTTAAGATAAAAATTTGGTTTATTACTGTAAGTTAAAAAACGTTCATAACTACGAGCTACATCATTTCCTATTGAAGCATATAAAGATGTTCCAAAATCAATTTGCTTATAATTTACATTTAAATTAAATCCCATTGTAACATCGGGAATAGGATTACCAATAACTTGTTGATCATCACTACTACCAAATTCTATAACGCCATCACCATCAACATCTACATATCTAATATCACCTGGGCTCGCATTAACTTGAAATGGTGCATCAGAATTATTTATAACACCATCATTATTAGTATCGGTATTTAGAGCATCAATTTCTGCTTGGTTTTGATAAATCCCGTTCATTTTAAGTCCGTAAAACACACCAATCGGCAATCCCTCTTGGAATCGAGATGTTGTTTGATTTAATCCAAAAAGACCTCCAGGAATAAATCCTGCAGCATTATTAACTTTTAGCGCTTTGTTTTTAATACTTGTGAGTGTATAACCGACACTAAATTTAAGGTTATCATTAATATCATGTTTGAAATTTATACCTAAATCTATTCCTTTATTTTCAATTGTTCCTGCATTAACAAAAGGAGCAGAACTACCACCTGCAGTAGATCCTAGTAGACCTGAAACCTCAGGCACTAATAATAAATCTTCAGTAGTTTTTTTGTAATAGTCAACTGTCAATTTCAATTTATTATCAAACAGACTCATATCAAGCCCTATATTTGTTTGTGTATTTGTTTCCCATTTTAAATCAGGATTTGCTAATGCTCCAACTGCATTTCCAAATGATAATAAATCATTAAAAGGATAAGTTGCCTCTCCAGATGTTCCTTGCAAGAAACCTAGCCATCTATAATTACCTATTTTATCATTACCAGTAATTCCCCAACTTCCTCTAATTTTAAGTTTATTGATAAAATCTACCTTAAAGAAATCTTCTTTTGTTACCAACCAACCAGCAGATATTGAAGGAAAATTACCGACTCTATCATTAGGTCCAAATTTTGTAGATGCATCGCGTCTTATCATGGCAGACAATATATACTTCCCATCATAATCATATTGAACACGGCCAAACAATGAATACCATCTATTTTCATTTCTGCCATCAGAAGATGAAACTAAACTTGATGTTACTTCGCCATCAACAACTTCTATAATAGAATTTGTGTTTCCTAAATAGGCGTTATCCCAAGAGTCAGGCCCACTATTTAATGGTCCAGAACCAAAGATTCCTTTATAAACTTCACTTCTTATCGATGTACCTAGCAAAAAGTTAAAATTATGTTTGTCATTGAAAGACTTACTATAATCAACAAAATTCTCCCAGGTGTAGTCAAACGAATGTTGTGTGTTTTCAGCAACAGTACTATATAAATCTCTTGAGCCATCATCATTCCTATCTACGTCAAAGGCTTCAGGATTATTGGGATCTAACTGAACATTGTTTACTACTTTTCCTGCACCATAATATTGAAGAGGAAAATAAGATCTTCCGCCAAAGTTTGAATAATTAAAATTTAATCTAGATGTAACTTTTAAATTATCCTTGATATTATACTCTAGCTCTAATTTTCCAGTGAAACGATCTGCATAACCTTCATTATAGGTATTATCAATAAGCGCAAGTGGATTTATAATCTCGTTACCTTGGTCTTGTCCGATATATGAATAACCTCCAGAAATATTTGAAGGTGTAGTATTATCAAAAACAGGAGTTAAAGGAGAAGCATTCAAAGCATAATACAATGCAGAACCTCTTCCGCCAGTGGGAATACTCTTGCTTCTAATATTTGTGTATAATAGAAATGTATTTAGTTTTAATTTTTTAGAAATGTCATAGCCTAAATTATTTTTAATCGTCCATCTTTGATAATTAGATTTATCACTAGCAATAACACCATCTTGAGAAAAATAACTTGCACTAAAACCATAAGATGTAGTTTCTGATCCACCTGTAACACTTATATCTGTCTCTTATACACATCTGACG
>OJDV01000706.1_pt1 | contig 11175 bp, 13 predicted proteins | sample 1592911 | NCBI WGS metagenome assembly OJDV01 (sample SAMN05416860, study PRJEB24817) | seawater metagenome | isolation source: Sea water | place: Canada:Atlantic | collected 2013-11 | reverse complement strand
TCTAAAGTTAGAATAATTATTTATTCCGTAAGAGTGAGGAATAATGAAGCACAACTGGTTATATCCGGATAAATATACACATTATCCAGTGCTATTTTCTGGATATCCGGAACTTTTGTTCCAAACTATCCATGTCAATATATTGATTTATAATAGCTAGAAAACAAAATTTTAAAGATACCACCAAGCCCAATACATCAGCCCAAATTGTAATGGAATCCGTAAAACTAAAATCCATTTCGGTACTCCAGCACTTGCCTTTTCTCCAGATAACATATAAAAATGGACCAACAAAAACACAAACAACATAGCTATAATACCATAAACAGCTATAACTTTTAAAGCAGGAATACAAAGAGCAATTCCTAATCCAATTTCTACAATTCCACTCGCATACACCAACAATTTATGATGTGGTAAATAGCGAGGCATGATTCTCATATAAATCTTAGGCTTTATAAAATGCATCACACCTGCAACAACATACAAGAGCGGCATAACATATAAAAGCCAAGAACTATTCATCCTTGTAGACATTAAAAGTCATTCCAATACCATAATTGTTGAGATCTGTGCGCAGTAAACTCGATTCTATGCCATTGCCTTTTTTAAATTGTACCCAACTATTACCATGTATAAAAACGCGTTTAATATACGTGCGATAATCGTCTATCTCATCTGTAAAAGGAAGTAAAGGCCTAAAATTTGTCGGTATTTTAACAGTGCCTGTATTTGTTTTAATCTCTTTGTATTTCTTGTTAGGTAAGAGTTTGCCTTGAGCATCTGTATAACCCAATACTTGAACTGATACATAAAAACCATCTTCAGGAATAATTAAATCATGCTCCGAAACATCCAGCTTAAACTCATCTCCATTTTTTTCTGTGGCTCTAAAAACAATATTGGTGTAGGTGAGTGGTTCTCCCGGAATTCCGTTGTTGTTATCGTAAAACTTCACCTTAAACAACGTAGAAAAAGATCTTTTGTAGGCATTGCTACGCTTGCGTTTTTTCCAATCTCGAGATTCTAAAGTAATAGGAAATAATATTGAAGTTATCTTTTTTAGCTTTTCATCGTTATTAGGGAAAAATACAGCAATTTCACTTTCAATAGTTGGTAACCAACACTTGTAATAATCGTCATCTAAATACGGTTTTACTGTTTCCGTTTTAAACTTCCGATTCACAGTAGTTCTAATCACAACTTCGTCTAGAGTATTCGTTTCTATATCTAAATAAATCGACTTCGGAAGATTTACAGTTGCGATTACTTTTTCTTTAAAACCTAATGCCGAAATATAAAGCGAATCGACATCTGGATATAACTTTTTCGTAAAATAGAAAGAGCCTTCATCATCTGCAAAAATACCTTGACCATCACCAAATGAAATGGTAGCATACGATACAGGATAATCCGTTTCAATGCTAATCACTTTGGTTTGTGCAAAACCAGTAGCAACAGCACATAAGACGAGTACTGTGAAATATTTAGTTAACTGATGCAATCCAATTATCGATTTTAGTTTCTAATAAGGCTAAAGGAATACATCCTGATTCTAACACTTGATTGTGGAATTGAGCAATATCAAATTTATCACCTAATTCCTTTTCTGCTTTAGCACGTAATGCTAATATTTTTAGCTGACCAATCTTATAAGATAATGCTTGTCCTGGATTAGCCATATAACGTTCAATTTCTGAAGTGATACTTGCTTTACTTTCCGCTTCATTTGTAAGCGAATATTTAATCGCTTTTTCACGTGACCATCCTTTAGTATGAATTCCTGTATCCACAACCAAACGAATAGCACGATGCATTTCCATACTCAACATTCCGAAGTATTGGTATGGATCTGTATATAAGCCTAATTCTTTTCCTAAAGACTCACAATACAAAGCCCAACCTTCTCCATATGAACTATACCAAAGTGTTTTTCTAAAGTTTGGTAAGTCTTTATTTTCTTGTTGTAATGAAATTTGAAAGTGATGTCCCGGAATTGCTTCATGTAAAAACAATGCTTCATCAGAAAATACATTGTATTTTGTAGCATCAGGAATTGGTGTGTAAAAAATACCTGGACGCGATCCATCTATAGCACCTGAATTATATTCTGCACTTGCTGAAGCTTCACGAAACGCTTCCGTTTGACGTACCTCAAAAGCTGTGATTGGTTTTAAATCGAATAATTTTGCGATCTGAGGTTTCATAGTGTCATGAATTTCATTGAAATTATGAATAACACTAATAGGCTCATCAAAAGGCATTAATTCTTTGTTTTTACGAACATGATCGAAGAATGATATTATGTCACCTTCAAAGCCAACTTCTTTTTTAACGGCTTCCATTTCAGATAAAATACGCGCTACTTCTGTTAAGCCTAACTCATGAATTTCGTCAGCCGTCATTGCAGTAGTTGTGTATTTTTTTATTTGATGGTTATAGTAATCTTTACCATTTGGTATGTCTGAAATTCCACTCGTAGAACGACCAGCTTCTAAGTAAGTTGTACTCATGAAATCATGTAACTTTTTATAAGCAGGAACAATCTCATTTTTAATTTTAGAGACATAGTAGCCAGTGATTTCTTCTCTTTCTCCATCCGAAAATTGATCTGGAAAGTTTTTAATTGGAGTATAAAACAAGTGTGATTCCATATCTGTTGTTGCTAACGCTTCTAACTGCGGAAGCACCTTAACAATTAACGATTTTGGTAAGACATGTTTGATTTCAATACCTTTCTTCATTTTTTCTTCTGCTGAATTCATCCATTGCAAATAACCATCCACACGTTTTAACCAATTCATATAGTCTTCAGTGGTTTTAAACGGTTGAGAACCTGCTCCACTTGCTAACTGTCCAAAAGATAAATGAAGCGTCCACATTTGATTAATAGGAGTTAGGTCTTCATTGTAGCTAAAACCTTCAAGGTTCATATTACATTCCCAGATTAAAACTTGTTTACTTAATTGTTGACTTTTGGAAAGTTGAGCATCATCAAATGCAACAATTTTATAGTTGTATTTCTGGTAATATTCTTTTAATTCCTTGCTATAGTCATAAGACAAAAAGTTTGGTAAAAAATCGTTGTATCTATTATCTCCTGCAGAAGTAGCAATTAGAGGATTGAGTTTTAAGCCTTCTTCATAGTAGTTTTCTAATACGGTTTCAAAGGCAGCATTGGTTGGTGCTTCTATTTCAGTCGTATCAGTCACTGTAGTTTCTTTGTCTTTTTTACATGCCGAAAAGCATAAAACAATTACAATTAGCGCTATTAATTTTTTCATTTTAAGGATTTAATTTTCAAATTTAAAGCCTAAAGGTACATAATCTTGAAGTTAAAAAAAGCATAAAAAAAACTGCTATTCATTGAATAGCAGTTTTTAAAATTTGTTGGTTGATATACCTTTATTCCTTATCTAAATTTTTAGTCATATTGAATCCTAAAAATAATCCAAGTCCAGCCATAAAGAAAATCGTTGCAGGATAAACCGCTTCTTCATCAAGTGTTGTAAGGTTGTCTAAAAGAGATGCGATAAATACGCCAATACCAATTCCCATTAATAATAATGCAAAGTTAAGTATAAGTACTTTCCAGATTGGAGCGGTTTGTTGCTTACCTCTCATAAAAATACTGGCATCTACACCTTTTTCAATAAGTGCTAAGCGTTCTTTGTTTCTTGTTGAAAAATACAGGTAGAATACGCTAAAAATTGATCCAAAAATAATTCCAATGATTATTACTTCCATAATGTTGTTTTTTAATTGATTAAATTTATATGTTCTGAGCTTATGACGACAGATGTTTCGTTTTGGTTACACAATTATGAAAAAAAAGTTTTTTCCAATTTATTGTAACCATATAATCAATAGTGTCGTCTTACTATAAAATGACCACCAACGACCAAATACTCATCAATCAAATTGTTGAAGGCGACACTAATTCATTTACGATATTAGTAGATCGTTATAAGGACTTGGTGTTTACTTTAGCCCTACGTATGCTTAAGAATAGAGAAGAGGCAGAAGAGGTAGCTCAAGACACGTTTATAAAAACCTATAAGTCCCTTGAAAAGTTTAAAGGAGATGCGAAATTTTCAACATGGATTTATAGAGTAGCTTATAATAGCTGTCTTGATAGAATAAAAAAGAATAAAAAACATTTGAATAATGTTGAAATAAATGAATTTACAGAGCATCAAGTTGTAACCATAGATAATGCTTTAGATAATATGGAAACTAAAGAGCGAAAAGAAGCAATGCAGAGATGTATTAATACATTGCCTAGCGAAGAAAGTTTTTTATTGACCTTATATTATTTTGATGACTTATCTTTAGACGAAATTTCAAAGATTGTTGGGATTACAGCAAACTCTATAAAAGTGAAATTATTTAGAAGTCGAAAAAAATTGGCAACTATTTTAAAGTCGCAATTGGAACCAGAAATAATCGATTATTATGAAAGAGAACGCAGATAAACATTTAGACGACTTATCACGAAAAGTGATTGGTAAATCAGCAGTTGAAAGTCCATCGTTTGATTTTACACAAACGGTTATGTCTCAAGTAAAAGCACTTGGAACTTCTAGAGTAACTATGTATGTACCATTAATTTCAAAGCGTATTTGGTTCCTTCTTGGAGTTGGCATTGTATCTGTAATTGGTTATATTCTCTTTGGTACTTCTAACACTGAATCGACATGGTTTGGATCTTTAATATTAGATCGTTATGTTGATTTTAAAATCACAAATGCATTCTCAGGTTTTGATGTATCACCAACAATGTTATATATAGCTTTGCTTTTTGCGATTATGCTAGCCATTCAAATACCAATTTTAAAACATCAATTAGATAAGCGATTAGAATAAAATTAGTCTTTAAAATACCAAAAGGGAATTCTGCAAACGGAATGTTTAACAGTATCTCCTTCTTTTATTCGTTTCCTAAGGACTTTCAAAAGATGTTTGCCTTCTTCTAAATCTTTAATCCCTACAAAGGTTTCAAAACCTAAATCTTTTTGTTTGCTTTCAGATAAGATAAATTCTCCTTCGTAATCTGTACTATCAATTCTTACCGAATACACATCGTTTATTGTTTTAATATAGGCACCTCGTTGTTTGCTAATTGTTGACCAATTGGTTTCATTAACTGTAATAATACCACTTCTTAATCCTCGTCTATCATCTTCAGGTTTTAAATCTGTATTGAAGTTAAATACATTGTCTTCCACATTATCAGTAAGTTCCATAAATACATTTAAATATGGTGCTGTAATGACTTTTGATGTAATAGCAAATTCATCGATATGTTCGTTATCTTCTAACATGTCTAAGTAGCTAGTATGACTTGCGGAATTTTCCGAAGAGTAATTTACTTTATCAAAGTAGTTTGAAGGCTTATATTTAAATGAACTTAACATCAATATAGCAAAGTAAATAGGTAAAAGAACAAAGCTTAATCGTCTTCCAAATTTATTGTCTAAAAAATTATAGACTAATGGTCTATATAAAAATGATAAAGTAATAAAACTGAATACCCAGTAAATTGGAAAATAAAACTTAGAAATCCATTTCTTCTTTTTAAGCCAACCAAGTGTAATGAAATCTATAAAAGTTAGAATCATCCCAAAGAATAAAAATACAATTAGACTAATACCTACAATAAGTCTTAAAGTTTCAGGCAAAGCTTCGTTGTCAATAATTTTTGAAGCAATTAAAGCTAAAGAAACAATTGTGAATGTTATTGCTAAAACATAGAAGATTAGTAGGAATGATATTGCAAAAATAATACTGCAATAATTTTCTAAAGTAGCGACATACTTGTCAAACGAGCCTACTCTTTTCTTAAGATATTTTGTAAACTTTTCACTGTAGTTTAATGAGTCATAATCAATATCTCCAGAGACATATCGTAAGCCTAATGTTCCTATCCATAAACCTCGTAATACAACGTGTAAAAGTAAATTGAATAATAAAATACCGCATGAAATTAATGCAAGAGTTGATATAATTGCCCATACTAATTGTTGTTTAGATTGAGCAAGTTCAGCAGCAGCACTTAATGGTTCAAGAGCTGTAAATAATCCAAAAATGGCAAAACCAGATATAATTAATTCTAACTGCCAACTTTCTTCTTGTAGTCGTTGTAATAGTTTTTTAAACGCTGGATTATTATAATCAGAACTCATAGAGGTTGGATTTGAGATTAAAGATAACCACTTTTACCAAAATAAATTAAGAATTTTGAAACCCTAACTAAATTCTATCGTTATTGTTATAGAAAGCTAACCAAAACTGAATGTCAAAAACAAATCAAATTCTAATTATCAGATGCCAAAAGAGAGATCAAAAGGCTATGATGCAAATTTATGATTTATACTGTGATGCTATGTTTAATATAGCTTGTAGATATTTAAGTATTGAAGACGCAAAAGATGCCATGCAAGATGGTTTTTTAAAGGCGTTTACAAATATTCAGAATTATAAATCAGAATTCACATTTGGTGCTTGGCTAAAACGTATCATCATAAATACGTGTTTGGATGTTTTAAAGAAACGAAAAATTGAATTTTCAGATGTTGAGGTTGAAAGTGTACAGCTTTTAGATGATTCAGATTGGAGTTTTGATTCCAACATATCGAAAGAAAGCATTATAAAAGCCATTGACGAACTTAAACCAAAATATAAAGTGGTTGTCAGTTTGTATTTAGTTGAAGGTTATGATCATGAAGAGATTTCACACATTTTAGATATTCCTATTAAAACCTCACGTACTCATTTGAGACGAGGTAAATTGAAATTACAAGAACTTTTAAAAACGAATTACCATGAAGCAAGATATTAGAGGTTTATTTAAAAAGGATGATGCTTCTGGAGCACAATTACCAGATAATCATAGGGAAGAGTTTTATGATAAGCTTAAAGCCTCTCAATCAATAGGAGAATCAAAGCTAAACACGAGTTATGTATTGAAAGTTGCAGCAATTGTGATATTGGGTTTAGCATTTACACTTGTTATGTATAATTCTAAGGAAAACGTGAGTGATCAAATCGTAGAAGAATCATCAATAGAAATACAAATTGATGGTATAGAAAAACAATATCTCGCAAGTATTGATGAAGAATGGCAAAACTTTATAAGCATTGCTAATGATGATAAATTGGTGAAACGTTATAAAGAAAAACTTGATGATTTGGATAATGATTACAGTGAGATTTCAAGTCAATTTAAAGCAGATAATAATAATATTATAGTGATTGAAGCACTCGTTGATAATCTTAAAACCAGACTCCAATTATTAAAAGATATCCAAGAGCACATCAAATTATTAAATCAAAAAACTGAAGTTTATGAAACGACTAGCATTTAAAATATTGCTATTGATGCTCATCACATCAGGATCAATGTTTGCGCAGAAGAAAACCGTGTATACTAAGACCTTTTCTGCAGATACAAACACAACCGCAATTTTTAATTTTGAAAATGCAACTGTAGCAATTGAAGAATCTACAGATGGCAAAGTTCATTTTGATTATACACTTGAATTTGATGGTTATTCAAAAAAGGAAATTGAAGAAAAGTTGCAAAATGTTAGTGTAGAGGCAACTAAATTTGAAAACCATATCACATTGATTTCAACAAGTGTTACACAAAACTCAAGTGTTAGTTACGCCTATGATTCTCCTAATGGTTTAGTTTTAGACTATAAAGGTTCACAAATAGTAACTGATAGCATTGTTAGGAAATCTAGAGATTCTGTTGTTAAGGAAATTCGTCATAATAACTTCGGAAAGTTTAAAGCACCCTTTAAATATTTTGGAGATCGTTTTAAAACCCAAGATGAAAACGGGAAATTAAAAAACATTAGAAAAGGGAGTGTTAAGATACTAAGAAGTCAGTTTGTGATTAAAATCCCACCATACTTAAAACTCAAAATTAATGGTAAAGATGCACAAATTACAATGCGTGATGATAGTATGAATGAACTGTCTGTTGTTTTAAAACGCGGTTATTTTTATGCGAAACTATTAATGAATGAATACAATCTTTTTAAAATTGAAACTGCAAATTTAAGAGCTGAAAGTATTGTTGGAGGAACCTATGATTTCAATAATATTTCTAAAGGTTTGATTGGTAGTTTGCAGAATGTAAATATAACTTCCGAGTTTTCTAAAATCCAAATTGGAGAACTCAAAGAAAAAGTTTCAATTACCGATTTTAACAGTGAGTACTTTTTTTACAATTGGAATACAAATTTCAAACGTTTCGATCTGTTTTCAGAATATTCTAAAATTCATTTATTCTATCCACAAGACTGCGATTTTAGTATGAAAATGATGGGAAACAATACAAAAAGCATGTATGGAAGCGAGATTGAAATTATAATGCAACCGACAAGTAAAGGCGAAAAATATAATATGATGGAAAGAAAAGCCAAAGGTGAAGGCCACTTTTCTGGAGCCATAAATTTTGATATCATTCATGGTATTATCTACAATTATAACGACACATTCAGTAAAACCAAAAAGCAATAAACACATGAGAAATTTAATCACACTAGCTGTGGCATTAATTTGCTTCAGCACAATAAACGCGCAAAAAAGTGACATTAAACTGCAAACAAAATATGGCTCAGATAATAAGGATCTGCATAATTTGTTAAGATTTCAAGAAGTTGAAACTATCAAATTGACATTCACAGGTAATGATTTGAAAGGTAAAAATTATAGACTTTTAGTAAAAGAATACACTAATGGAAGTCTTGCTAAAACCGATACTATTATGGATAGCGGCAAATTTGATTACATTCCTGCAATTAGCGATTCGGTGTTTGAATTTAAGTACTATGTAAAAACTCAAGTCAATAATAAGATTAAAATGAACTTTATGTTCGATCGTTTTTCAACACCTAAACTCTATGATATAAAAGCAGCAGAAGATAAATACGCATTACATGATTTCTTGAAAACTAGCGATCCAATGCCAGTTAAATTAAATGAAAAGACATTAATCATGGGTTATTTTTTGCCATATGTTGACGACGAAAGCGGTTGGAAAAAGTACTGTGATGTCTCGGGAAGTAAACATAAACCTGAAGAATGGGGAATTGTCTTTAATATCCCAAATTATTATCTAATAGAAATTATGTTTGAATGAAGTAAATAGAACAAACTATTTGAATCAATTTGGTCTATAGGATCTAAATTAATACCAACGCTTCTTTTTCTTTTTAGAACCTTCACCTTTTCGTCCTTTTTTGTATTTGCTTCCTTGCTTTTTATGAACTATTGGTTTTGCTTTAGGATCTAAAGGATACGGATGATTGTCTTCAACAGGAATCTGAACATTGATCAATTGTTGTATAGTTTTAACGTAACTTTTTTCATCAGCAGAACAGAGAGAATACGATTTCCCAAAATTACCTGCTCGACCAGTTCTTCCTATACGATGTACATAAGTTTCCGGAACATTAGGTAAATCAAAATTGACAACAGCATCCAATTCATTGATATCAATACCACGAGCAGCAACATCTGTCGCTATTAAAATATTCACTTCAGCATGTTTGAATTTATTTAAAGCGGTTTGCCGTTCGCTTTGTGTTCGGTCACCATGAAGACGTTCTACGTCATAACCGTTATTGCTTAAGGTGGTTTCTAGTTTGTCAACGCCATATTTTGTGCGTCTGAAAATAAGAATCCGTTTTCCTTTGATTGTGTTTCGTAATAAATGCAAACAGAGTTCAACTTTGTTGCGCTTAGGAACATAATACAATATCTGACTTACATTTTTTGCTGCAGAGGACGTAGGAGTGACTTCAATGCGTTCTGGCGCATTTAAAATAGAATTTGCTAACTGTTCAACTTTAAAAGGCATTGTCGCAGAAAACAAAAGGTTTTGCCTCGTTTCAGGACATAAGCGTTCGATTTTTTTAACGTCATCAATGAATCCCATATCTAACATTAAATCAGCTTCATCTAAAACTAAAATCTCTATATAATCTAGATTTAAAACATCTTGTTTGTGTAAATCCAATAAACGTCCAGGAGTAGCTACCACAATATCTACACCCTTTTTTAGAATGTTAATTTGTGGTTCAATACCAGTTCCTCCAAAAACTACAGTAGTTCTTAAATTGGTATGCTTAGCATAGGTATTGAAGTTTTTACCAATTTGAGCTGCGAGTTCTCGTGTTGGACTAATAACTAATGCTCTTATTTTTTTTCCTTTTTTAGGAGCATCTTGTTTATCGAAGAGCAATTGCAAAATTGGTAAGGCAAAGGCAGCAGTTTTACCTGTTCCTGTTTGTGCTGAAGCAATGACATCTTTTTTGTCTAATACTAATGGAATAGTTCGCTCTTGAATAAGAGTAGGTTCAGTATAACCTGCTTCATCAATGGCTTTTACAATAACTTTATTAAGATTAAGCTCTTTAAATGACATTAATTATGTTTTTATAAACTTACAATAATTGCTGCGACTTGTGCAGTGAATTTTTAATACTATATTTTCGTCTTAAAATAACCTGAATGAATCCAAAAACTCACCAGTTTGTTTGTCGTTATGTCCAAGATAAGATATAGAATATACTCTGTTCTCTTTTTTGAAAACTTGAACTAATACATGTCCTTTAGCGCCTTTTTTAGACATGTTTTCATTTAGTCTTAGAACAAAATATTGACCATTTAGTCCATGTTGCTCGATGGGTTTTTCAAAATCCAATTCAAAGGAATCAGAAGCTTGATATATATAATTGATCATTGCTTGTTTAAGGATTTCCTCATCTGACATTTGTTTTATATAAGCTTCAGGATAGTCAATGTAATCTACAGCAAAAATTTTATTTAGTCCAAGAACTGTTCTGAAAGCATGGACTTCTAAGGTTTCATGTCCAAATTCTCTTTCAACTATAGAATAAACAGGTTCAGTAGGAAACTTTGCAATAAACTTGCCTGTTTTTGAAGCGTATTCTCCAGATTTCGTCTTATAAATAACCTCCGAATTACTCTCATTTCCACAAGAAAAACAGATAATTACAGTAAAAACAAACAAGAATAACTTTATAGTTTTTGACATTGCTTTAAATTAGTACATGCTCTTCACTTTCCTAAGTTTATCTTTCCAAGTTTGTAGGCTGTCTCTTATACACATCTCCGAGCCCACGAGACAGGCAGAAA
>OJDV01000704.1_pt1 | contig 11180 bp, 3 predicted proteins | sample 1592911 | NCBI WGS metagenome assembly OJDV01 (sample SAMN05416860, study PRJEB24817) | seawater metagenome | isolation source: Sea water | place: Canada:Atlantic | collected 2013-11 | reverse complement strand
CGAGATTTCTGCCTGTCTCGTGGGCTCGGAGATGTGTATAAGAGACAGGTCGACGACGAGCTCAAGCAGCTGATCGTCGATCGCCTCGTCCCCAGAGCGTTCCCGCTGTCTCGTCTGCCGGTCATCCCGAACTACGACATCCGTGAGTCACTCGACAGCGAGGGGCTCCCCTACCGTGAGTACCTCGGCGCGCACAAGCTGCTGCGCGCACGCGGCCGCGTGCGCATCAAGGCCTACTCGTTCGTGCGCCTGACACCGCCCTCGCGGCGTCAGCGACTGATCGCGCGCGCGCTCCGTGACATGGAGGCGCTCGAGAAGCTCGGCCCGAACCCCTACGTCGCCCGCGCCCACGAGCTCATCAGAGACGTCGACGACGAGCTCGTCTTCTACATCGTCCTTGAGTACGTGGGCCCCGAGACCCTCTATGGATGGCTCGATGCCTCCGAGTCCGAGCGCACGGACGACATGTGGGAGCTTGCCTACCACCTGCACAAGGGGGTCTCGTTCATGCACGAGTGCGACGTGGTCCACAAGAATCTACACCCTGGCTCCATCCGGCTCGACCCCGAGGGCCAGGTCCCCATCCGGATCGCCGACTTCGACTTCGCCCGCATGGCCAACTTCGACTCGATCGACGACGACCTCCCCACCGAGCTTGGGGAGGGCGCCTACCGCGCGCCCGAGCTCTGGGTCGACGACGCCACCTACGACGCCCGCGCCGACGTCTTCAGCCTCGGGGCGATCCTCTACGCGATGTATCGAGGCGAGCGCCTCGTCATCGGCTTCCAGGAGCTGCTCGACCCTGGCGCGGCCTGGCAACGTCGCCTCGAGCGGGTCGAGGATGTCGAGCTCCGCGCCGTCCTCTCTCGCATGCTGTGCGTGAATCCCGACGGTCGGGACGGCGCCCTCGCTGACGCGCTCGAACTCCTTGCTCGACGCTCCGGAGTCAAGTCCTGAAGGGATCAAAAAGAAATCTTTTTGGGGTTGACCCTGGTATTTTCGATGCTTAACATGCGCGACCTTCACTCCGTGCGCCGTAAATCCGTCGCGCGAGTGAGGTGGAGCAGGGTTGAGTGGAGCCCAGCTCAAGGTCCGAGTGGGCTCTCGGATCCAATTGCAAAGCGCGGGTGAGTCGTTGAGGGCGACACCATAGTCAGCAAGTTGAGGGGAGCGTGTCCCGCATGGAACAGGGGCCGTTCATCCCGTAGAGAAGAGTGCGCCGTATCGAAGGCCGAGAGGTCGAGGTCGATCCGCGGTGGCGCGATTTCTACGTTTCTTGCCTCCCTCGAGCCCTCGCGTGGACCTGGAACCGAGCACGATTTTAGAGTTGAACGAGAAGATACAGACGCACACGTAGCCCTGACGCGACCCGGCGCTCCTCCATGAGGAGGGCGCCCAGGGTCGGAGTTAGGGCCAGAGCATTCGGCCTCTACGCACGAACACCCAGGCAGGTCCACCTGCCTGAATGTTCGCGAGCGAGGGGCGAGGCGCCGCCAACGGCGGCGTCAACGTAACGGTCCGAAAGACCGCTGTTGAAGGAGAGACGATGGGTCACGTGATTAAGGAGAACTTCCGGCTCCGCAAGGACTACGGGTCGATCGACAAGATCGTCGACATCCCCAACCTTATCGATATCCAGCGGCGCTCCTACGAGGAGTTCCTCCAGCTCGATACGCCGAAGGACGAGCGCTCGGATATTGGGCTGCAGGAGGTCTTCTACAGCGTCTTCCCGATCAAGGATTTCAACGAGACGGCGAACCTCGAGTTCGTCAGCTACCACCTCGACAAGCCCAAGTACGACATCGACGAGTGCATGGCGCGTGGCATGACCTACGCCGCCCCGCTCAAGGTCGTCATCCGTCTCGTCATCTGGGACATCGACGAGGCCACGGGCAGCCGCTCCATCCATGACGTCAAGGAGAAGGAGGTCTTCTTCGGGGAGATCCCCCTCATGACCATGAAGGGCACCTTCATCGTCAACGGGACCGAGCGCGTCATCGTCAGCCAGCTGCACCGCTCGCCGGGCGCCTTCTTCGACCACGACAAGGGCAAGAGCCACTCGTCGGGCAAGTACCTCTACTCGGCCCGCGTGATCCCCTACCGCGGCTCCTGGCTCGACTTCGAGTTCGACGCCAAGGACATCCTGCACGTGCGCATCGACCGCAAGCGCAAGATGCCCGCGACCGTCCTGCTGCGTGCCCTCGGTTATTCGACCGAGGAGCTGCTCAACATGTACTACGACTTCGAGGACATCACCCTCGAGGACGGCATGTACTTCAAGTCGATCGACCTCGAGGTCCTCGCCGGACAGGTCGCCTCGCTCGAGGTCGTCGATCCCGACGGCAAGGTCATCGTCAAGAAGGGCAAGAAGTTCACGCGATCCGCGATCCGTAAGCTCGCCCGCGCCAAGATGACCCGCGTGCCCATCTCGCTCGTCGAGCTCGTGGGCAAGGTCGCCGCCGAGGACGTCTTCGACCCCTCCACCGGCGAGGTCATCCTCGAGTGCAACGAGGAGATCACCGAGAAGCTCGTCGACGAGCTCGCCGAGCGTGGCCTGAACGCCATCAAGGTCCTCTTCATCGACAACGTCAACTCGGGTCCCTACCTGAGGAACACGCTGATCGCCGACAAGGTCTCGAGCCCCGACGAGTCGATCCTCGAGATCTACCAGCGTCTGCGCCCGGGCGACCCCCCCACGCCGGAGCAGGCCCAGAACCTGTTCGACAACCTGTTCTTCAACCCCGAGCGCTACAACCTCTCCAAGGTCGGCCGCCTCAAGCTCAACTACAAGTTCCACCGCGCGACGGTGGAGCCCCTCGAGGAGCGTGAGCGCGAGATCATGGCGTCGCTCGCCGATGCCGAGGGCGACGACAAGGCCGTGGGCAAGTTCCAGGGTCAGCTCGACGAGATCCAGCGCGAGCTCGAGCCCTGGCGCATGCAGACGCTTCGTGAGGAGGACATCCTCGAGGCCGTCCGCTACCTCATCGAGCTCAAGAACGGCCGCGGCAACATCGACGACATCGATCACCTCGGCAACCGCCGAGTTCGTACCGTCGGTGAGCTGCTCGAGAACCAGTACCGCATCGGCCTGGTTCGTATGGAGCGTGGCATCAAAGAGCGCATGAGCATGTCGCAGGAGCTCGAGACGCTCATGCCCGACGACCTCATCAACGCCAAGCCCGTGAGCGCGGTCATCAAGGAGTACTTCGGCTCCAGCCAGCTCAGCCAGTTCATGGACCAGACGAACCCCCTGAGCGAGGTCACGCACAAGCGTCGCCTCTCCGCGCTCGGACCCGGAGGTCTGACCCGTGACCGCGCCGGCTTCGAAGTCCGCGACGTCCACGTCACTCACTACGGTCGCATCTGCCCCATCGAGACGCCCGAGGGTCCCAACATTGGACTCATCGCGTCGCTCTCGACCTACGGGCGCATCAACGAGTACGGCTTCATCGAGACGCCCTACCGTAAGGTCGAGAACGGCATCGCCTCACGCGACGTCCGCTACTACTCCGCGCTCGAGGAGCAGGACAACATCATCGCCCAGGCGAACTCCGAGCTCGGCCCCGACGGCACGTTCCTCAACGAGCAGGTCTCGGTGCGTCAGGCCGGTGACACCCGCACGGTCGGCCCCGAGGTCGTCACGCTGATGGACGTCTCGCCCAACCAGCTCGTCTCCGTGGGCGCCGGCCTCATCCCGTTCCTCGAGAACGATGACGCCAACCGCGCGCTCATGGGCTCGAACATGCAGCGCCAGGCCGTGCCGCTCCTTCGCACCGACGCCCCCCTCGTGGGAACCGGCATCGAGCGTAAGGTCGCGCAGGACTCCGGCGTCGCCATCACCGCACGTCACCCCGGCGTCGTCGAGTCCGTCGACGCCGAGCGTATCGTCGTGCGCCCCGACCAGTCCCCCGAGCAGCTCTTCGTCAAGCCTGACATCTACAAGCTGATGAAGTTCACCCGCTCGAACCAGGCCACGTGCATCAACCAGAAGCCGATCGTATCGGTGGGTGATCGCGTGGAGCTTGGCGAGGTGCTCGCCGACGGACCGTCGACGCAGCGCGGCGAGCTCGCGCTCGGTCGCAACGTCGTCGTCGCCTTCATGCCGTGGGGCGGTTACAACTTCGAGGACTCGATCCTCATCTCCGAGGCCCTCGTCAAGGAGGACCACTACACCTCGATCCACATCGAGGAGTTCGAGTGTGTCGCCCGTGACACCAAGCTCGGCGCCGAGGAGATCACCCGCGACATCCCGAACGTCGGTGAGGAGGCCCTCGCCGACCTCGACGCGTCCGGCATCGTGCGCATCGGCGCTGAGGTCTCTTCGGGAGACATCCTCGTCGGTAAGATCACGCCCAAGGGCGAGACGCAGCTCTCCCCCGAGGAGAAGCTGCTCCGTGCCATCTTCGGCGAGAAGGCCGGCGACGTCCGTGACACCTCGCTCAGGATGCCCCCGGGCGCCTCGGGTACGGTCATCGGAGCGCGAGTGTTCTCGCGCCAGGGCGCCGACAAGGACGCCCGCAGCCAGTCCATCGAGGACGCTGAGGAGGCGAAGCTCCTCAAGGATCAGAACGACGAGATCCGCATCCTCCGCGACGCGGCCTTCCGTAAGGTCCGCGACATCCTCCGCGGTCAGAAGCTCTCGCTCTCGCTCTACGACGAGTCGCGCAACGAGCTCATCGCCAAGGGCACCTCGCTCGACGACGACGTGCTCTCGACCGTGCCTCGCCGCTACTGGACCGACCTGGTCGTCGACGACGGCACGACCGACAAGCTCATGCAGATCCTGGGTGACGTCGAGGATCAGATCCTCGTCATCCGCATGAACTACGGCGAGAAGATCGAGAAGCTCCACAAGGGCGACGAGCTTCCCCCCGGCGTCATCAAGATGGTCAAGGTCTACGTGGCCATCAAGCGCAAGCTTCAGGTCGGCGACAAGATGGCCGGCCGCCACGGCAACAAGGGCGTCATCAGCCGCATCCTCCCGATCGAGGACATGCCGTTCCTCGAGGACGGACGCCAGGTCGAGATGGTCCTGAACCCGCTGGGCGTGCCCTCGCGCATGAACGTCGGGCAGATCCTCGAGACCCACCTCGGGTGGGCCGCGAAGGGTCTCGGTTGGCGCATCGCCGAGATGCTCGAGGAGGCCGGCAAGCCCGAGCGTCTTCGCAGCTACCTCGAGAAGGTGTTCGCCGACAACGGAGGCCACCTCGAGATCATCAAGGCCACCGACGACGACCAGCTCCGCGAGGTCGCCAAGACCATGCTGCGCGGCGTCCACGTCGCCACGCCGGTCTTCGACGGCGCCCCCGAGGAGCAGATCCGAGATCTGCTCGAGCTCGCGGGCTTCAAGCGCTCCGGCCAGTCCGTCCTCTATGACGGACGCACCGGTGAGGCCTTCTCCAACGACGTCACCGTCGGCGTCATGTACGTGCTCAAGCTCCACCACCTCGTCGACGACAAGATCCACGCCCGTTCGATCGGGCCGTACTCGCTCGTCACCCAGCAGCCGCTGGGTGGTAAGGCGCAGTTCGGTGGTCAGCGTCTCGGCGAGATGGAGGTCTGGGCGATCGAGGCGTATGGCGCCGCGTACACGCTCCAGGAGTTCCTCACGGTCAAGTCCGACGACGTGACCGGGCGTACCCGAATCTACGAGGCGATCGTCAAGGGCGACTTCTCGCTGGACCCGGGCCTGCCGGAGAGCTTCAACGTGCTCATCAAGGAGCTCCAGGCGCTGTGCCTGAACGTCGAGCTGCTCGAGAAGTACGCCTGACCCTACCGCCGCGCGCTCGCGCGGCGGAGCGCGTCTCTTTCGAGAGGCGCGCTCCGCCGCGACGGGCGAGGCGGCGTCCTGGGTGCCCGAATCAAAGACTTGAGAGATACATCGCGACGTGATTGCCACGCCGCGAGCGCAACGAGGAGATACACGTGAAGGACATCTTCAGCTTTTTCGAGAAGCCGAAAGATCCGCTTAGCTTCTCCGCGATCCGCATCGGAATCGCGAGCCCGGACAAGATCCGGGAGTGGAGCCACGGCGAGGTCAAGAAGCCGGAGACGATCAACTACCGTACGTTCAAGCCCGAGCGCGATGGACTCTTCTGCGCGAAGATCTTCGGGCCGGTCAAGGACTACGAGTGCCTGTGCGGCAAGTACAAGCGCATGAAGCACCGCGGTGTGGTCTGCGAGAAGTGCGGCGTCGAGGTGATCCAGTCGAAGGTGCGTCGTGAGCGCCTCGGCCACATCAACCTCGCCACGCCCGTCGCGCACATCTGGTTCCTCAAGAGCCTGCCCTCGCGTATCGGCAACCTGCTCGACATCACGCTCAAGGACCTCGAGAAGGTCCTCTACTGCGTGGCGTACATCGTGACCGATCCGGGTCTCACTCCCCTGTCCACGGGCGAGGTGATCTCGGAGCAGAAGTACATGCAGTACAAGGAGGACTTCGGCGACGTCTTCGAGGCGGAGATGGGCGCCGAGGCCATCAAGCAGCTGCTCTCCGGGATGGACATCCATCGCATCGGCGAGGAGCTCCGCGCCGAGATGAAGGAGGCCTCCAGTGAGGCCAAGCGCAAGCGCATCTCCAAGCGCCTCAAGATCATCGAGGCCGTGCGCGACTCGCTCAACCAGGCCGAGTGGCTCATCCTCGATGTCGTTCCCGTGCTCCCGCCGGACCTGCGTCCGCTGGTGCCTCTGGACGGCGGCCGCTTCGCGACCTCCGACCTGAACGACCTCTACCGCCGCGTGATCAACAGGAACAACCGACTCAAGCGACTGCTCGAGCTGCACGCTCCCGAGATCATCATCCGCAACGAGAAGCGCATGCTTCAGGAGGCCGTCGACGCGTTGTTCGACAACGGCCGCCGCGGCAAGACGATCACGGGGCCGAACAAGCGCCCGCTGAAGTCGCTCTCGGACATGATCAAGGGCAAGCAGGGTCGCTTCAGGCAGAACCTGCTCGGCAAGCGCGTGGACTACTCGGGTCGCTCGGTCATCGTGGCCGGCCCCGAGCTCAAGCTCCACCAGTGCGGCCTCCCCAAGAAGATGGCCCTCGAGCTCTTCAAGCCGTTCATCTACAACAAGCTCGAGGATCGTGGCTACGTCACGACCATCAAGAGCGCGAAGAAGATGGTCGAGAAGGAGAAGTCCGAGGTCTGGGACATCCTCGACGAGGTCATCAAGGAGCACCCCGTGCTCCTGAACCGCGCGCCGACGCTCCACCGTCTGGGCATCCAGGCGTTCGAGCCGGTGCTCGTCGAGGGCAAGGCCATCCGCGTCCACCCGCTCGTCTGCTCGGCCTACAACGCCGACTTCGACGGCGACCAGATGGCCGTCCACCTGCCGCTCTCTCTCGAGGCGCAGATGGAGTCGCGCGTGCTCCTGCTGAGCACGAACAACATCCTCTCGCCGGCCCACGGCTCGCCCATCATCGTGCCGTCTCAGGACATCGTCCTGGGCTGCTACTACATGACGCGTGAGCGCCCCTTCGCGAAGGGTTGCTACCGCGAGGACGACGAGGGTCACGCGACGCAGGGCGTCTACTCGAGCCATGAGGAGGTCCGCATGGCCTACGATCATGGCCAGCTCGACCTCCAGGCGTCCATCAAGGTCCGCCACGAGGCCGAGATGCACATGACCACCACCGGTCGCGTGCTCCTCTACGACATCATCCCCCGCGAGATCACCTTCGCGGAGGTGAACCGTCAGATGGACAAGAAGTCGCTGGGTAAGCTCATCGACATGGCGTACCGCCGCGCCGGCAGCAAGAAGACCGTCCTGCTCGCCGACGCGATGCGCACCATGGGCTACACCTACGCCACCAAGGCGGGCGTCTCCATCGCGATGAAGGATATGGTCATCCCCGAGAACAAGTGGGAGATCGTGGGCGGCTCGCGTGAAGAGGTCGCCGAGATCGAGGACCAGTACACCGAGGGTCTGATCACCGACGGTGAGCGCTACAACAAGGTCGTCGACATCTGGGCGAACTGCACCGAGCAGATCGCCGAGACGATGCTCGGTGACATCGAGAAGCAGGTCTTCGTCGACCCGCTCACTGGCGCGACGCAGAGCGCGTTGTCGTTCAACTCGATCTTCATCATGGCGAACTCGGGCGCCCGCGGCTCGGCGCAGCAGATGAGGCAGCTCTCCGGTATGCGTGGCCTCATGGCCAAGCCCTCCGGTGAGATCATCGAGACGCCCATCACGGCCAACTTCCGTGAGGGGCTGACCGTGCTCGAGTACTTCATCTCGACGCACGGCGCGCGTAAGGGCCTGGCGGATACGGCGCTCAAGACGGCGAACTCGGGTTACCTGACCCGTCGCCTCGTCGACGTCGCCAACGACTGCACCGTGCGCGAGTACGACTGCGGTACGCTCGACGGCATCGACGTCACCGCGCTCTACGAGGGCGGCGAGGTCATCGACACGCTCAAGAGCCGTATCCTCGGCCGCGTCGCGCTCGAGCCCATCTGGGATCAGAACGACAACATGCTCGTGGACTCCAACCAGGAGATCGGCGAGCCGGAGGCCGACGCCATCGAGGACGCGGGCATCGAGAAGATCCGCATCCGCTCGGGTCTGACGTGTCAGACGCTCGAGGGCGTGTGCGCGCTGTGTTACGGGCGTGACCTGTCGCGTGGTCGCCTCGTCAACGTGGGTGAGGCGGTCGGTACGATCGCCGCGCAGTCCATCGGCGAGCCTGGCACCCAGCTCACGATGCGTACGTTCCACATTGGTGGTGTGACGACCCTGTCCGTCGAGCAGTCGAACCATGAGGTTCGCCGCGGCGGTGAGGTCCGTTACCACAACATCAAGAGCGTCGAGAAGACGGAGGACGGCGTCGTCTTCCAGGCCGTGATGAGCCGCAACGGCGAGGTCACGATCCACGACGATCAGGGCCGCGAGCGCGAGCGTTACCCCATCGTGTACGGCGCCAAGCTGTTCTACGCCGAGGGTACGAAGATCGGTGAGGCCCAGACGCTTGCGGAGTGGGAGCCGTTCGCCACGCCGGTCCTCACGGACAAGCCGGGCTTCATCCACTTCGAGGACATCATCGAGGGCATCTCGATGGAGGAGCGCGTCGACCAGACCACGGGTCTGTCGCGTAAGGTCGTCACGGAGAGCCGCGACTCGTCGGTGCGTCCGCGCATCTCGGTCAGGGAGACCTCGAAGAAGAACTCCAAGGTCCTCTCGAGCTACTTCCTCCCGGTCGGCGCCGCGCTGTTCGTCAACGAGCAGCAGCAGGTCGAGCCGGGCCAGGTGCTCGCCAAGATCCCGCGTGAGACGACCAAGAACAAGGACATCACCGGCGGCCTCCCGCGTGTGGCGGAGCTGTTCGAGGCGCGTATCCCGAAGGAGAAGGCCATCATCTCCGAGATCGAGGGCGTCGTGTCCTTCGGCCGCGAGACCAAGGGCAAGCGTACCGTCATCGTGACGCCGGACATCGGCGACGCGAAGTCGTACCAGATCCCGAAGTCGCGCTACATCACGGTGCATGAGGGCGACCGCGTCCGTTCGGGCGAGCCGCTCATGGACGGCTCGGAGAACCCGCACGACATCCTCGCGGTCAAGGGCCGTAAGGAGCTGGCGAAGTACCTCGTGGACGAGATCCAGGAGGTCTACCGACTCCAGGGCGTGCGCATCAACGACAAGCACATCGAGATCATCGTGCGTCAGATGTTGGGCAAGGTCCGCATCGTGGAGGTCGGCGACACCGACTTCCTGACCGACGAGAGTGTCGATCGCCCGGTGTTCGAGCGCCTGAACAAGGCGATCATCGCCAAGGGAGGCCGCCCTGCGGTCGCGCAGGACCTCTTGCTCGGCATCACCAAGGCGTCGCTGTCGACCGAGAGCTTCATCTCGGCGTCGAGCTTCCAGGAGACCACGAAGGTCCTCACGGAGGCGTCGTTGGCATCCAAGGTCGACAAGCTGCTCGGCCTCAAGGAGAACGTGATCATGGGCCGCCTCATCCCTGCCGGTACGGGCGCGCCGCAGTACCAGAAGCTGCGTCACCAGGTAGACCGTCCCGACGAGCTGCCTCCCGAGATCGCCAAGAAGTACGGCTCGATCGACGAGGAGCTCGCCGCAGGCGAGTGACCCTCGGGGCGCTCAGCCGCCCCAACCAAAGAGAGCCAGCCTCATATGAGGCTGGCTCTCTTCGTTCTTGCGTATGTTGGGAGGAACGCGGAGCCCCTGGCGTCGACTCAGAAGGTCATTCGGAAGCCCGCGTAGGCGCCGTCTGGGCCTGCGGTGAGGACCGGGATCGCCGAGGCGGCCTCCTTCTTCTTGGCGTCGGAGTCGCCAGCGCCGGTGAGCAGGTCGAAGGCGACGAGCCCGACGCCCAGGATGGTGGCGCCGGTACCCACGCCGACGAGCAGGAGCCCGGTCTGACGGGTCTCCTCGGCCTCTTCGCGAGACTGTGTCGGGTCGCGAGCCTTCACGCGATCGAGCTGCTCCTGGTAGACGGAGCCGACGTAGGCGGAGCCGCCGAGGAGGCCGAGGCCGACGACGCCGACGCCGATGCCCGTGAACCCCAGCACCCCAAGGCCGCCGGAGTCGGAGGTCTTGCCGTCGCCGGGCCCCTTGGTGTCGCCCGGATCCTCGACGATGTTCTTGGCGAGCGCCACGGCGCGCGCGACGTCCTCTGAGGAGGAGAGCGAAGAGTCGATGACGAGGTAGCTCGCGAGCTTGGCGGAGTTGTAGACGGAGAGCTGAGGGGGGAGCTCGTGGGTCTGGGCGTCGCGCGCGTAAGAGATGGCGCGGTCGTACTTCTCGAGCCCCGCGTAGCACAGGGCGATGTTGACGAGGAACGCGCCGTTCCGGTCGATGTTGTAGCCCTTGTTGAACTGGATGATGGCCTTGCCGAACTCACCCTCGACGAGGAGCGCCTGGCCGGCCTCATAGCAGGCGCCGCCAGTCGAGCAGGACTGGGCGTACGCGTCCTGTGTGTAGGAGAGGGTCGCGAGGAGCGCGGCGCACACGAGGGCATGCGTGGGGGAGGGGGTTCTACCCATGGTCTAGACCTGATGACGCGTGATGTGGGACGGTGCGGATGGCGCCCCAAATGTAACGCGCGGTCGGTCGTGAAGACAGTAAAAAGGGGGAGCAGCCCGGTCGAGTCAGATGGGAGGGAGGCCGTAGACCTGTCTCTTATACACATCTCCGAGCCCACGAGACAGGCAGAAATC
>OJDV01000703.1_pt1 | contig 11181 bp, 9 predicted proteins | sample 1592911 | NCBI WGS metagenome assembly OJDV01 (sample SAMN05416860, study PRJEB24817) | seawater metagenome | isolation source: Sea water | place: Canada:Atlantic | collected 2013-11 | reverse complement strand
CCCTGCGAGGGGACCGCGGAGTGAGCGTGAGCGAACGGCCGCTGGGGGACCGTGTGGCAGTTCCACCCCCAGCCCTCTTCAAATCCGCGAACCCAAAGCCCCAAGAACAAACGCGAGTGCCGCCTGAGCAGGCTACCGCGTGCCGACCATGATCAACGCGACCACGGTGCAGTTGAACGTGCGCTCGTGGAAGTAGGTGTCCACGGCGTCGGCGACGTAGCGCAGGACGGGCTCGCGATCGCTCGAGCGGATCACGCCGATCCAGTGGGGGAAGAACGTCTCGCGGAGCACGGGCGACAGCAGGAGCTCGCGGCCGGAGTCGAACGCGAGCGACCACTCCATCCGGGTCATCTCGATGTCGGAGAGGCCGACCTGTCGGGCCATCGCGAGCAACGAGGAGTGATGGAGGAACTGCGCCTTGAGCCCGCGGATGCGCGCGACGGCGTCCTCGAGCTGGTGGGAGAGCAGCGCCTCGGTGAGCATATCGTCGAGCTCGGGGAACGCGTCGAGCGTGGGCACGGCGAGCAGGACGCGGCCGCCGCCCAGCGTGACACGCGAGAGCTCGGCGAGCGCGTCCTTGGCCTGGGTCGCGGTCACGACGCCGTGGACGCACATCGAGGCGGAGAAGACGTCGTCGGCGTAGGAGAGGTGGCTGACGCGTTGGGGCACGAAGAAGACGCGCCGACTGAGCTCCTCGTCGATGCGGCTGCGGGCCTGGTCGAGCATGGCGCGCGAGGGGTCCAACGCGATGACGCGCGTGTCCTCGGGGAGGTCCCTGGCCCAGCGCACGGGCGCCCAACCACAACGCGCCTCAGCCACGAGCACCGTCGAGCCTTGCGGCCGGGGGAGCTTCGACGCGCAGGCCCGCATGACCGGCTCCGTCCAGAGCTTCTCCATGATGGCCCGGTGTGCGAGGGCCTCCTGGTGTTCGATCTGGCTCACCCGGCGGCCCCCGCGAAGTGGTCCCAGCCGCGTACGTCGAGCGCTAACGGAGAGCCGTCCGGCCCGATCAGGCGCAGCCCCTCCTCCGCGCCGCGGACCTCGCCGAGGTCGTAGACGTCCCACTCGTACCTGCGCGCGAGCTCCCAGAGCTTGGGCATGCGCGCGGGCGGGACCGTGATGACGAGCTCGTAGTCGTCCCCGCCGCTCAAGATGTAACTCAGGACGTCGGCGCCGTGCTCGCGTTCGAGGCGCTCGAGCTCGGGGTGACGCGGGAGGCTGTGCGCCTCGACCCAGGCGCCAGCGCCGCTGGCGCGCAAGATCTTCTGGAGGTCCTGCGCGAGCCCGTCGCTCACGTCCATGAGCGCGGACGGGACGCCGTAGAGTCCGAGCATCGCGCCCTCGTGGACGCGCGCGATGGGGCGACGGTGGGCCTGGAGCAGCGCGGGGTAGTCCTCGGGTACGGCGCCCTCGAGGTCGCCGCGCAGGAGCGCGAGCCCCGCGGCCGCGAGGCCGAGGTGGCCGAGCACCGCGACGCGGTCGCCTGGCACCGCGCCGCTTCGGAGCACGGGGCCCGCCGGTGAGCACTCGCCCATCATCGTCACGGAGAGCACGAGCGGGCCGTCGGTGGCGGTGACGTCGCCGCCGCCCACGCCGACGTCGAAGCTGTCGGGCACGAGCTCGGAGCACGCCGCGTGGATGCCATCGAGCAGCTCGTCGAGGAACGACTCCTCGGTGTCGCGCGGGATGGTCAGGTTCATGAAGAAGACGCCCGGGCCCCCGCCCATCGCGGCGACGTCGCTCAGGTTGACCGCGATGAGCTTCCAGCCGATGTCGAAGGCCGAGCTCCACCTGCGGTCGAAGTGCACGCCCTCGACCATCGTGTCGGTCGTGACCATGTCGAAGCGGCCAGGATCGAGCACGGCGGCGTCGTCCCCGATCCCCAACGTGACGCCGTCAGGGCGCGTGAAGCGCGCCGCGATCTTTTCAATGAGCTCGAATTCACCATACATCGGGCCGATCCCCAGCACGCGAAAGACGGGCCGCTCGAGGGCGGCCCAAACACATGATCGCTGACGCCGTTACACTCGCACGATCGCGCCGAGAGCGCAATTTCGCTGGCTCAACCCACCTTGCCGGTGAACAGCCCCGCCACGAGCGCGATCACGGCCCCCCAGAACAGGATCGTCGCGGCGGTCAACGCCCAGCGCACCTTGCCGACGCCCTCCTCGAACTTCTTCGCGCTCACCTGCGCCTGCGCACGCGCGATCACGGCCCGAGACTGCACCTGGGTGGCCAGCTCGAGCAGGTGCCCCTCGGCGATCGCGTCGCCGGGGTTCTCGACGAGCCAGAACCTCAGCAGGCGAATCGCGTGGTCGTGGAGGCCCTCGTCGCGCGCGAACAACACGAAGTTCTCGGCGAGCTCGGCGCCCCAGTCCTCGCGCGCGGCCTCCCACAACAGCAACATCCGCTCGTGCGCCTGCTCGGAGCCCATCGGCGGGAGCTCCCAGGGCGCGGCCCCCGGCGCGTGGCGCGCGCCGTCGGCGTAGCCGAGGCCGCAGCGCGAACAGTGCGCCTCGTCGGGCGCCATCAGCGTCGCGCACTTGCGGCAACGCTGGCCATCACCCGGCTCGGGCAGGAGCTGAGTCATGGCGTCGCTCGAGAGCCAGTCCTCTTCCGGCTCGCGCTCGGCCTGCGCCCGCGCGACGACCTGAGAAACCGACAGGTCGAGGCCGTCGGACGACGCGTTCCCTCCCACCGCCGCGCCCGCAGACAGAGACGCGCCCACGTCGAGCTCGTTGGCGTGCCCGCAGCTGCCGCAAATCAGCGCGACGCCAGCGCCCGTCGGGCGCACCTCGGCCGCCGGTCCCACGTACCCACACTCACTGCAACGGATCTCCACGGTAACCTCCTCAGCTCGAACCGAGCCAGCCCCACGCCCACTCAGCGAGCGTCGGCATCACCAACGGGTTGGGCGAGAACGTGAGCACCAGGATGACCGCGCACGCCCACGCTGTCCACGCGCTCGAACCCCGGACGACCTCCCCGTCCGTGATGTCGGGGTGCGTCGGCCTCATCCAGAACAACAGCGCCGCGAGCATCAGCCATCCCGTGAACGCGAACAGCCCGAGCCCCAACAGCCCGACCCAGAGCGGCCACGCGATCGTGTTGTAGCGCTCGCCGAGCACCGAGTACGCGATGTGCCCGCCATCGAGCTGGCCGATCGGCGTGAGGTTGAGCGCGGTCAGCAGGCACCCGCCCCACCCTGCCATCGCCAGCGGGTGCAGGAACACGTCATGACCCTCCGGAATGTCGGGGAAGAAGAGCCACTCACCGAGCAGCAGCAGCAGCGTGTCCCCAAGACGGATCGCCTCCCCCGGGTCCTCGGGCAGCGGCCTGATCTCACTGAGCCACATCCCCGCGAGCAGCACCGGCACCGTCACCACGAACCCGGCGATCGGCCCCCACGCGCCGACCTCGAGCAGCGACTGCGCGCGCACGCGATCGATCGACATCTTGATGAACGCGCCGAAGGTCCCGAGGAACGGGATCACGCCCGCGCCCGGCCAGGGCACGCCAGGGATGAAGTAAGGGCGCGTCATCGACACGCCGTGGCGCAGCCCCATGAGGTAGTGGCCCATCTCGTGGGCGAACAGGATCGCCATGAGCCCGATGGCGTAGCCGGCCGCGCCCGCCTGGACGCCCGCGTCGCTCCACGCCGCGGCCCCCCAGGGGTCACCCCCCGCGAAGCTCACGCCCGCGAACCAGCACGTCCCGAGCGCGACGAAAAAGAGCGCGACGTGGACCCAGAGGGGGTGCGCAGTGAGCGCCTCCTCCTCCTCGTCCACGCCGCGCTCGTCGTGCTCGTCGTGCTCGGGGTCGTTCATGGTGTCAGTCGAAGAGGTTCTTGAGTCGGTCGAAGAAGGACTGCTTCTCCGGGTGGACGTCGTCCCCCGAGATCTCGGCGAACTCCACGAGCAGCTCGCGCTGGCGATCGGACAGACGCACGGGCGTCTCCACGACGACCTCGACGAGCTGATCGCCGCGTCCGCCGCCGTCGAGCCCCGGGAAGCCCTTCCCGCGGAGGCGGAAGACCTTGCCGGTCTGGGTGCCCTCGGGGATGGACATGTTGACCTTGCCGTCGAGCGTGGGGACCTCGACCTTGGCGCCGAGCGCCGCCTGAGTGAACCCGATGGGGACCACGCAGATGACGTCGCGGCCCTCACGCTCGAAGAGCGAGTGGTCCTCGAGTCGGATCACCACGTAGAGGTCGCCGCGCGGGCCGCCACCCTCCCCTGGAGCGCCCTTACCCGACCATCGGAGCTGCTGGCCGGTGTCGATGCCCGCGGGGATGTCGATCTCGAGTGTCTCGTCGCTGCGGATGAAGCGCTCGCCCTTACAGGTCCCGCACTTGTCGGTGATGATCATGCCCTCGCCGCCGCAGCGGGGGCAGGCGCGCTGCATGGCGAAGAAGCCCTGCTGCTGCCGCACGACGCCGGAGCCGGCGCACTGGGTGCACGTCTGGGGCTTGGTGCCAGGCTTGGCGCCGGTCGCGTCGCAGGTCTCGCACGGATCGTAGTGCGGGATCTCGACCTCGTGTTGGGCGCCGAACGCTGCGTCGGTGAAGCTCACCTCGAGCTCCATGCGGAAGTCCTGGCCGCGGCGCGCGCGCGAACGCCCGCCGCCGCCGCCACCACCGAAGCCGCCGCCGAAGACGCTGTTGAGCACGTCGAACAGGTCGCCCATGCCGCCGCCGCCGCCGAACGGGTTGCCGCCGCCGCCGAACGGGTTGCCGCCAGCCGAGCCGAAGCGATCGTAGGTCGCGCGCTTCTCGTCGTCGCTCAGGACCTCGTAGGCCGCGCTGACGCGCTTGAACGTCTCTTCCTTCACCGTATCGTCGGGGTGAAGGTCGGGGTGGTTCTCCTTGGCGAGGCGACGGTACGCGCGCTTGATGTCTTGCTGCGACGCGTCCTTGGCCACGCCCAGGATCTCGTACAGGTCGTTCTCCATGATCCGGAGTCCTCATGTGCCACGGGGAAATCGAGCGCCGCGCTGCGTTTGCGGCGCGGGCGCACGGATATATCAAAGGGAACGCGTGGGCGCGAGGCGCATTTCCGACGGCGCCCGGCCCGCGTCGGTGCGCCCGCGAGGACAGGTTCAGCCCTCGTCCTCGGGCGTGTACTGGTTCTCGTCCATGCTCGCGTACATCAGCTCGGCGATGCGGTACGCCGCGGCCTCAAGCGTGCTGATGATCGTGCCGAGCTCGCCGATGGTGGCGTCCTCGACGAGCGAGCCGATGGTCTCGACGTCCTGGGCGAGCTCGACGCGCTCACCGTCGGCGAGCAGGTCGCCGTAGTCCTCGATGGATCGGCGCGTGGAGTAGAGGAGCCCGAGCGCCTGGTTGCGCTTCTCGGCGAGCTCGGCGGCCTGGGCGTCGGAGGCCTCGTACTCGGCGGCCTCTTCGAGCATCCGATCGATGTCGCGGTCGGAGAGCCCGCCGTCGGCGACGATGCGGACCTCGTGCTTGATGCCGGTCCCCTTGTCCTTGGCGAGGATCTCGACGAGGCCGTTCTCGTCGATGTTGAAGGTGACCTCGATCTCGGGGACGCCGCGGGGCGCGGGGGGGATGCCCGTGAGCTCGAACTTGGCGAGCGACTTGTTCGCCGCGGCCATCCGACGCTCACCCTGGAGCACGTGGATGCGCACCATCGGCTGGTTGTCCTGGGCCGTGGTGAAGATGTCGGTGTAGTTGCACGGGATCGTGGTGTTGCGCTGGATGAGCGGAGTGAAGACGCCGCCCGCGGTCTCGAGCCCGAGCGTGAGCGGGGTGACGTCGAGCAGGAGCACGTCGGTGAGCTCACCGCGCACGATGCTCGACTGGACCGCCGCGCCCATGGCCACGACCTCGTCGGGGTTGACCGACATGTCCGGGGCCTTGCCGAAGTAATCGGTGACCGCAGCGCGGACCCTGGGCATACGGGTCATGCCGCCCACGAGCAGGACGACGTCGATGTCGGCCCGCATGATCCCGGCGTCCTCGAGGGCCTGCTTGCAGGGTTCGAGGGTGCGCTGGACGAGGTCGGCGACCATGTCCTCGTACTGGGACCGGGTGAGCTTGGCCTCGAGGTGCTTGGGCCCGGTGGCGTCGGCGTGGATGAACGGGAGGGAGATGTCGGTCTCCTCCTTGCTCGAGAGCTCGCACTTGGCGCCCTCGGCGACTTCCTTGAGGCGCTGGAGCGCCATCTTGTTCGACCGCAGGTCGACGCCGTGCTCGGCCTCGAACGACTCACAGAGCCAGTCGATGATGCGGTAGTCGAAGTCCTCGCCGCCCAGGAACGTGTCACCCGAGGTCGACAGGACACTGAAGACGCCGTCCGCGAGCTCGAGGATGGAGACGTCGAAGGTGCCCCCGCCCAGATCGTAGACCACGACCTTCTGATCGCCCAGGTCGCCCTTGCCCAGGCCGTACGCGAGCGCGGCGGCGGTGGGCTCGTTGACGATGCGCAGGACATGTAGCCCGGCGATGCGGCCGGCGTCGCGCGTGGCCTGACGCTGGGCGTCGTTGAAGTACGCGGGGACGGTGATCACGGCGTCGGTGACCTCTTCGCCCAGGAAGTCTTCGGCGGTCGAGCGGAGCTCGCGCAGGATGAAGGAGGAGACCTCGGCGGGCGAGTACGCCTTGCCGTCGATCTCGACCCACGCGTCGCCCTTGGGCGACGCGACCACGGTGTACGGGGCCTGCTCGATGACGCGCTTGACGTCTTCCTCCTCGAACCGGCGTCCGATCAGGCGCTTGACCGCGTAGACCGTATTTTGCGCGTTCGTCTCGGCCTGCCGCTTGGCGAGCTGACCCACCAGGCGCTGTCCGTTCTCGGTGAACGCCACGACCGACGGGGTCGTGCGACCGCCCTCGGAGTTAGGCACCACGACGCGCTCATCACCGTCGATGAAGCACACGCACGAGTTGGTCGTGCCCAGGTCGATCCCGATCGTCTTTCCCATCTCTGCTCTCGTCTGGGTCCGCCGGCGTCAGCCGACGGACCATTCGAATACTACGTGCTCGGACCTCACCAATAAGGTGAAGTCGCTCAGGCCTTAGCCTCGGAAACATCGTCACCCAGCGTGTCCTCGGTGGCCTCCTCCGAGGCATCCTCGGGCGCACCCTCGGGCGCATCCTCGGAGACATCATCGGAGGCCTCATCGGAGACGTCCTCAGGGTCGGTGGGATCATCCACGGGGGCGGGGTCCATCGGCGGCACGTCACTGAGCGTGGCTGCCTCGTCGGCCGCGGGGGGAACCTCCTCACCCACGTAGCGCGCGACGACCACGAGCGCGGCGCGAAGCAGCCTCTCGTGGATGAAGTACCCGCGCTGGAACTCCTCGACCACCGTACCCGTGGCGTGCTCGGTGGAGTCACGCTGCTGGACGGCCTCGTGGCGCTGAGGGTCGAACGCCTCGCCGAGCGAGTCGTAGCCCGTGACGCCGTTGCGCTCGAGCGCGGTGAGGATCTGGCGGTGGACCATGCGGACGCCCTCCGAGATGGAGGACTCCTCCTCGGTGCGGTCGGCGTGGGCGAGCGCGCGCTCGAGGTTGTCGACCGCCTGGAGCAGGTCGTTCACGAGAGACTTGGCCGCGTACTTCTTGGCCTCGGTCTTCTCTCGCTCGGCGCGCTTGCGGTAGTTGTCCTTGTCGGCGACCGCCCGCATCATCTTGTTGCGCAGGTCGTCGCGCTCGGTGGCCGAGGCCTCCTCCTGCTCGACGAGCCGGGCCTCGAGCTCCGCCACGCGCTCCTGCGCCGCGGCGGACTCCTCACGCGCGGAGCGCAGGGACGCGCCCAGCTGCTCCTGGATCGCGCGGAGCTGAGCGGGGTCGACCGGCTTCGCCGGCTTCTTCGCGCCGAGCCCCGGGAGCTTCGACGCCGGGATACCCGAGATCGGAGGGGCGACCGGCTTGGCCTTCGCCTCGCCGATGTCGATCACCTCCACGACCTCTTCGTCCTCGTCCTCGCCGCCATCGTCGTCCTCATCAGATCCGTCCGGAGGGAGGATCTCGAGCACAACGACCCCATCATCGGAGGAGTCGTCGGGCGTAGAGGCCTCATCGGAGGCATCCACGGCGTCCGCAGCCGAGTTCGGCGAATCGCCGCCCTCGGCCTCGTCCCCGTCGTGACCTTCGATCTCGGGCGCATCTTCCTGAGCCACGATCGTCTCCTCGGACTCCTGCTCGTTCATGTCGTCGTTCTGACTCAACGCCGTCTCCTTACACAGAACAAAACACGTGCGCTCGGGCTCACTTCCTCACACTCCACACCATTGGTGGCGTGAAGGCATATGAGGAGGTGTCGCCTCGATCGCGTGACCACTAATCGATTCAAACCGGCACAAAGCTACCGTCGCTCAAGCGCGCGGGCAAGTAGAATGGGCCCCAGGTACACATCCGCCGGGTCACTCCGAGAGAGCCCGCGCGGTCTGCTCGACGAGCGGTATGACGCTTCCATAGTCGAGTCGAGTGGGGCCGATCAAGCCGAGCGCACCAGTCGCGCCGCCGCGATCGTAGGAGCAAACCACGAGGCTGAGGTCTCCAGCGCCCTCCCAGCCGATCTCGGAGCCGATGAGCACGAGCGCCTCGCCCGAGTGCTGGTGCATGAGCTCGTCGAGCAGGCCGAGCACGCGCTCCTTCTCCTCGAGCAACCCCATGAGCTCGGCGAGCCGCTCGACGTCGCCGGTGAACTCCGCGTGCTCGAACAGGCGCATCTTGCCCTCGACGTGGACGTCGGGGCGAGCGACCTCGAGCGCGGCGCGGCCGAGCTCGAGCGCGTCGCGCACCGTGGCGTTGTAGGCGCGCTCGATCCGCTCGAGCTCGACGCGCACGCGCATGCGCACCTCGCTCAGCGTCAGCCCGAGCACGAGCTCGGACAGGTAGTTCTGCATGCGCAGGAGGTCGTGGGGCGCGACGTCGCGGTCCATGACGACCTCGCGGTGGTAGACGCGCCCGTCGTCGGTCACGAGCAGGACGACGACGTGGCCGTCTCTGCGCCCGGAAAGGTGGATGTCGCTGAGGCGAGCGGCGTCGAGGTTGGGCAGCGAGACGATGCTCGTGAGGCGCGCGACCTCGCTGAGCAGCGCGCCGGAGGCGCGCGTGACCTCCTCCATGGAGCTTCGCGCGCCAGGGTAGAGCCTGGCGCGCAGCGCCTTCTCGGTCAGCGGCGAGCGCATCCTGCGGGCGCGCAACCAGTCGACGTAGGCGCGCATGGCGAGCGCGGTGGGCACGCGGCCAGCCGAGGTGTGCCGCTGCTCGAGCATCCCCATCGACTCGAGCTCGCCCATCGCGTTACGCACCGTGGCGGAGCTCACCTCGAGCTTGCCCTGGCGCACCACCGCCGCGCTCGACATCGCCTCCCCGTGGGCGATGTATTCGCGCGCGACGACGAAGAGGATCCGCTCCTGTCTCGGTGTCAGCTTCGAGCTTCGCACATCGATCCTCTCGAAACTTGAAGTTGTCGGGCTCCCAAAGGTCAGGAGGAGCCCGAGTGGACAGGAGAAAACTAGATCCGGGCACGATCCGTGTCAAACCCCGCCCCATGGCCAGATTCGTTGACCACCTCGCGCGCCCGTCGTATGGTGTGCCACGAGGTCCCTACTCATGGCCCGCTTGACCGCGCGAACGCTCTCACCAGAGGCGAACACGCGGGGGCTCTCCCGAACAGAACGACACACGAGGAGATCGATGGACGCGGCGCGCAAGGTCATGCTCCTGGACGACAACATCATGGACGTCATGGAGGCCGAGGATTACCTGCGCGAAGGGGGTTACGACGTCGTCACGCTATCATCCCCCAACGGAGCGCTGTCCAAGATCGAGTACGAGCGTCCCGAGATCCTCCTGCTCGACCTGCACATGCCACGGCTGAACACTCAGGATCTCATCGACACCCTCCGGGCGTCCGAGGAGTACGAGGACATGGTCATCGTGCTGTTCAGCGACGAGGAGGCCGAGCAGCTCCAGGAGTTCTGCATCGAGCACGACATCAACGGCTACTTCTGCAAGTCGATGGACGTCAGCCAGATCGCGGCCTTCCTCGACAACTTCTACGAGTACTGACGTCAGGCCGCGCCGCCCTATCGGGGTGGCCGCCGCTCGCGTCGACACGACCCACACCATAGTTCGGCGTGCCCTTCGTCGGGGGGCGCCCACCCCGGAGAGGACCCGATGACTCAGAACCAAGGTGAGGAGCGCGCGAAGACTCCCACAGTCTGGCTGCTCGTTGACAACTCCGCGCGCGCGCTCGCGCTCGAGTCCGTCGCCACATTGCTCGACGCGCGCGGCGTGAGGGCCGAGATCGTCACGATCACCGAGGTCATCGGGTCGATGGCGCGCGAAGCGATCGCAGGCGGCGCCGAGCGCCTGCTGCGCGGCCTGCGCGTGGCCGTCCAGAGCCGGGGCGCCGACGAGGACCTCATCGGCGCGGTCCGCCGCGCTCGCCCCGACGTCCTCGTCGTCACCGACGCCCGCTACGTCCGCGCGCTCTCGGTGCTCGAGTCCGTCACCGGCATCGCCAGCCTCCAGCTCGGCGTCCTTCCCGACTACAACCTCAACGACGCCTGGCTCAACTCCGGCCTCCACGCCTTCGTGGTCCCCCACGACGAGCTCGCCGCGCGCCTCGAGCGCGCCGTGCCAACCGAGCGTGTCCTCGTGGCCGGCCCCGCCGTGTCGCCCGGCTTCGACGCCGAGGTCGACCGCGCCGCGCTCCGCTCCGAGTTCGGGTTCTCCGAGTCGGAGTCGCTCGTGCTCGTGCGCGCGGACACCTTCCCATCGGCCACGCTCGAGAAGCTCGTCTTCCAGTGCCGCCTCGTCGAGGGCGCGCGCTTCCTCTTCCACCACAACGGCGACGGCGCCGCCGCTGGCGCGCTGCGCCGCGCGGCCAACGAGCACGGCCTCCAGGCCATCATGTTCGGCAAGGTCGAGGACCCCGCGCGCTACTTCGCCGTCGCGGACTGCGCCATCGTCGCGCCCCAGGAGCCTCTGAGCGCCGAGCTCATCGCGCTCGGGCTCCCGCTCCTGCTCGTCGGCCCCGAGGGCGACCGCGGCGCGCACGTCTCGTTCCTCGAGTCGCACTCGATGGGCAAGCACGTTCCCGAGCTGCTCCGCCTGGGCTCCGAGATCGAGCGCTTCCTCGAGCCCGAGCGCCTCACCACGCACTCCGAGGCCGCGCGCTCCATCGGCCTGCCCCTGTCTCTTATA
>OJDV01000702.1_pt1 | contig 11187 bp, 5 predicted proteins | sample 1592911 | NCBI WGS metagenome assembly OJDV01 (sample SAMN05416860, study PRJEB24817) | seawater metagenome | isolation source: Sea water | place: Canada:Atlantic | collected 2013-11 | reverse complement strand
GAGTAGATCGTCGGCAGCGTCAGATGTGTATAAGAGACAGCCCCAAGGTCGTGGAGAAGGACCCCGAGCCCAAGAAGGATCCCAAGCCCAAGAGCAAGGACCTGCTCGACAAGATCAAGAGCAAGAACGACCCGAAGTCCACCAAGAAGAAGCTCGACAAGCTCTTTGATTAGTCATCCCCATGACACCCACGGATACGTACTCCATGAATCGAGCCTGCCTTCACGTCGCCGCAGCGATGACGCTCACGCTCGCGTCCGCGACCCCTGCGTTCGCACAGGTCCCCTCGCTGGACGACCTGGACGAGGATCAACAACGCCAGCTCGCCAACCTCTACGACCTCGCGGAGTCGAACGCGGAGGGCGGAGAGTGGCGCAAGTCGCTCGGGTACTTCCGGGACGCCTACGAGATGTTCCCCCACCCTCGCCTGCTCTACCAGATCGCCAGGTGCCACGATAAGCTCGGGGAGGAGGCGGCCGCGCTGACCGCCTACCGCCGGTTCGTCGCAGACCTGCCCGACGCCACCGAGGTGCCCGAGGCCAGGCGACGCATCGCATCCCTCCAGACCAAGCAAGCCGCCGAGTCCACGAGCCTGCGCATCAAGTCGACCCCCTCCGGCGCCGTGGTCTACCTCGACGACATCGCCAACGGCGCCGTCGGCACCACGCCCACGATCGACCTCCCCCTCGAGGCCAAGACCTACACGGTCATCGTGGAGATGGACGGCTACACGACCGCCGAGCGGACCGTCGAGCTCTCCTCCGGCGCCTCGCGCACCGAGGAGTTCTCGCTCGAGCGCGACCCGAACGCCGCCAAGCTCGATCCGGGTCCTGGCGGCTCCTCCAGAGGCCCCGGCGCCGCGCCCATCACGCTCGCTGTCGTCGGCGGCATCGGCGTCGCCAGCGCGATCGGGTTCGGCGTCCTCTGGTCCGGCGTCTCCGACCCGGAGGCGTGCCGCGCCGCCGGCTGCACCTCCGACGAGGCCGCCCTCTACGAGACCATGACCTACATCAGCGGCGGCGTGGCCATCCTGGGCATCGCCGGCGCGATCCTGCTGTGGAACAGCCCGAGCGGCATGCGCTCGGAGCGCCTCGACACCACGCCGCGCGTGGGCGCGTGGGCCACGTCCGGCGGCGGCGGCGTGAGCCTGCAGGGCCGCTTCTGAGATGATACGTGAGGAGGTCGGCGCGCTGGCTCCCGTCAGGGACCGGGCCAGCGCGCCAGGGATCAGGCCAGCGTCTCGAGGAAGTCGAGGCGGACGTTCTCTCCCATGCGGTCGATCAAGAACTTCTTGAACGACTTGCGGATCTGGACCTCGACCTGACGGATGCGCTCCTTGGAGACGCCCCAGTCACCGCCGAGCTCGACCAGGCTCTTCGGGGTCTCGGCGATCATGCGCTCGGTCCAGATCGCGAGCTCGCGGTCGTCGCCGATCTGCTTGCCGAAGTCGGCCATGACCTCGCGCAGCCGCACGTGGAACTCGTGCACGCCCGCGGCCTCCTCCGGGTCGATCCCACCGGACTGCATGAGCTCGCCGACGGTGGTCTTCTCGTGACCGGGGGCCTGGGCGTCCAGGAAGACCGGGGGCGCGTCGAGCTGCGCGGCCACGCGGACGACCTCCTTCTCGTCGACGTCGAGGTACTCCGCGATCAGCGCGGGCGACGGGTTGGCGTGGCCCTCCTTGATGAGGGCGCGTCGAGCCTTCTTGAGGTTGTAAAACAACTTACGACCCGCCCTCGAGCTCCCTATCTTGACCGGGTGGAGGTGGTTCATCAGGTAGTTCAGGATCATCGCGCGGATCCAGTACTGCGCGTAGCTCGTGAACTTCACGCCGCGGTACGGGTCGTAGCGGGTCACGGCCTCGGCCAGGCCGACGTTGCCCTCCTGGACCAGGTCGAGCAGGTTCGTCCACCGGCGCTGGTACTCACGCGCCAACTTGACCACCAGGCGAAGGTTCGTCAGCACGAGCATCTTCGCGGCGTTGAGGTCGCCGTCGTTGATGTAGCGCTCGGCGAGCTCCTGCTGCTCCCCGGCGGGCAACGGCTCGATGTAGTTGAGGCGCGCGAGGTACGCGGTCAACGGATCGGTGTTCGCGGTGAGCTGCATGTCCGAATCGCGCAGCATCGGCAGCGAGAGGTCTCCCAAGATCTCCTGGGCCTTGTCGTACGCCGCGCGGTTGCTGCGGTACTCGACCTCTTCTTCCTCGACCTCTTCTTCGTCGACAACGACGACCTCGATCGGCTCGTCGTTGCTCGTCGTCTCTTTCAAGGGTTGCTCCTCATGGAGTTCAGGGACCTGGGCAACACGTTGCGCCCTGCAACCGAACATGCGTGTGGTTCGTCGCATTTCAGATGCGCAACGGGCCGTATGGATTCGTCACCACACTACCACAACGCGGCCGGGGGCTCTCGTCGAGTCGTATGAAGATCGCGACTTCCGGGCCGTGAGCGCGCACGGAAACTAGTCGCTTCGGCGGCGCGGGCAAGGCGCCGGAGTTCTCCTGGCCATCTGACGCCCCGACGCTTGCTCGGGTTTCAAGGTATCGTATAGGTTTGCACGCCCCGCGCCATGGCGCGGCCCTTCGCAAAGACACGAGCGACGACGAGGCCCGCGCCATGAACAAGGCGACGCTGATCAAATACCTGGTGTTCTTCGGGATCGTCCTGGTCGGCGTGCTCGCCGACCAGTGGACGAAGTACTACGCCGAGGCTCGCCTGGCGACGCAACGCCCGGGACACTTCACCCACGAGATGGTCCTCGAGGTCCCCGACGCCGCCGCCGGGCAGGAGCTGAAGACCTACCTGACCGCCGAGCTCGCCTACAGCACGCCCGAGGAGGTCACGCGGATCGCCGCGCGCTCCACGCGCGACGGTGACGGGAAGCAGCTCGTGGCGACGTCGAAGCTCGAGGCGGGGCAGACCATCAAGATCTCGCGCCGCGAGGTCACCATCGTGGAGGGCTACTGGGACTTCCAGTACACCCGCAACCCCGGCGCCGCGTTCGGCTTCCTCGCCGATCAGAACTCGGAGTGGCGCCGCCCCTTCTTCATCGTCGTGAGCCTCTTCGCCGTCGGGGTCATCCTCTACATCCTGCTCGGCGTTCAGATTCAGCAGCAGCTCCTCATCTGGGGGCTCGCGCTGATCGCCGCGGGCGCGGTAGGAAACTTCATCGACCGCATCCGCTTCGGCTACGTCATCGACTTCATCCTCTGGAAGTACACCGACGCCAACCGGTGGCCGACGTTCAACGTCGCCGACGCGTTCATATGCGTCGGCGTCGGCTTCATGATCATCGAGATCATCCGCGACGGGATCCGCGAGCGCCGCGAGACGCAGCTCGCCGAGGCCCGACCCTCCGACGAGTCCCCTGGGAACACCACCGAAGACGAGGCTGTTGAGCCGACATGAATAGACAAAAGCTGATTCAATTCGCGGTGTTCTTCGGGATCGTCTTCGTCGGCGTGTTCGCCGACCAGTGGACGAAGTGGTACGCCGAGCAGCGCTTGGCGACGCAGCGCCCGGGACACTTCACACACGAGATGGTCCTCGAGGTCCCCGACGCCGCCGCCGGGCAGGCGCTCGAGACCTACCTGACCGCCGAGCTCACCTACAACACGCCCGAGGAGGTCACGCGGATCATCAACCGCTCGGTGATCGACCGGGACGGCAAGCGCCTGAACGCCGACACCACGCTCGAGGCGGGTCAGGAGATCCGAATCCTGCGCCGCACGGTCGTCATCGTGGAGGACTACTGGGACTTCCAGTACACCCGCAACCCCGGCGCCGCGTTCAGCTTCCTGGCCGATCAGGACCCGAAGTGGAAGCGCCCCTTCTTCATCCTGATGACGCTCGTGGCGCTCGCCACGATCCTCTACATCCTCGTCGGCCTCGAGAAGCACCAGAAGCTCATGCCGTGGGGGCTCGGGTTCATCGCCGCGGGCGCGGTCGGGAACTTCATCGACCGGCTCCGCTTCGACTACGTCATCGACTTCATCTTCTGGAAATACACCAACGAACACCCCTGGCCGATCTTCAACATCGCCGACTCCTGGATCTGGGTGGGCGTCGGGCTGATGGTCATCGAGATCGGCCTCGAGACCCGCCGCGAGCGCCGCGCCAAGGCCGCCGAGGCCGCAGGAGACTCGAGTGAGTCCGGCGCCTCCGACGAGGAGCTCGCCGCGCAGGCGTGAGCGTCGACGTACGCACGGAACGAGAGGCCCTGGAGACCCGCGCGGGTTTCCGGGGCCTCTTTCGCTCTGACCTCACGCGCCGTGTTTGCGCATGGTGGGAAACATCCCCATCTTGAACGCACGATCGAACACGTCGGCAGGAGACGAAGATGAAGATGAGCCTTGCGGTGATGGCCGCGCTCTCGTCGGTGGCGCTGAGCGCGGACGCCGAGGCGTCGAGGCGGTGGGTGGTCAACGGAGAGCTCGCGACCCGAGCCGACCTGCGCTCCACGGTCGCGCTGTTCGACACCGAGACCGTGGAGCCGTTCTGCACTGGCACGCTCATCGCGCCAGACGTCGTGATGACCGCGGGGCACTGCTTCGCCAACGAGGACGACTCCGCGTTCGTCGTCGCCGCCGCCGACTTCACCGTCTACGTCGGCGCGTTGGACGCGAACACCCTCGAGGAGGGCGCGGCGACCGGCACCTTCGGCGTCTCGGAGATCCACGTGGACTGCGGCTGGCTCGTGTACGACGCGGCCAACGTCGAGGACGAGTCGTCCTTCGGACGCTCGGATGACATCGCGTTCCTGTTGCTCGACCGCGAGGTCCCCGCCGCGCTCATGGCGCCGACCTCCCTCTTGCCCGAGGAGCTCTCGAGTGAGCTCGCCGTGGGCGCCGAGGTCATCGTGTCCGGCTACGGCATCTACGACCTCGACGCGGACGAGTCGGGCGTCCTTCACACCGGGCGCACCACCGTCGGCAAGATGAACGGCTACGAGATCCTCACGGCCCGCAGCGCCGACGGCCTCGGCACGGACAGTTGCTCGGGCGACTCCGGCGGTCCGCTCTACTTCGAGGCGAGCGACGGCGAGGTGTACGTGGTCGGCGTGGTCTCGCGCGGGACGAGCGACAGCGAGTTCGAGTGCGGCGACGGCGGCATCTACACGCGCCCCGAAGAGTACCTCGATCTCCTAAACAGGATCGACGGCGGCGAGGCGCCCTGGACGTGCGACGGCGGGACGCCGGTCGCCCCCGAGATCGATCCAGACCCCGAGCCCGAGCCCGAGCCCGAGCCCGAGCCCGAGCCGACGCCGAGCGAACCTCAGGAGGACGAGGGCTGCTGCGCGACCTCGGCCGCGAAGCCGGGTTCACCGGCGGCCGGGTTCGCGCTGGCGTTGTTCCTGGTCGGCGCGGTCGGTCGACGAAGGCACACTCGAAGTGTCGAGTGAGGTGCATTCGGAAGTGAACTCGGCCGCATCCAGGGCGGCGGCGAAGCGCTCATGATGGGTGTCATCCGTTGGAGGTTTCGCAAAGTTCTCGAACGGGACTCGGCAGGTATGCTAGGTCTCTTGCAGCTCTCCCCAACACACCTGTTCAGCGCGTCGTTCAGAGTCGACCCCAAAACACCCGAGTTCTTTCAGCAGGTCCATCCTGATTGTGAGGGACACGAGTGTCATGAGGTCCGTTCTTCGACAGGAGTACGTCCATGATGTTCAAACGAGACGCCCTCAGGGTGTTGTTCATCACGAGTCTGGCCTTCCTGACCTCATGCACGTCGTGTGGGTCGGAGGAGGAGCCCCCGGAGGCGCAGCTCCCGTTGCAGGTCGACTCGGGCTTCGACTTCGCCCTCCACTCCTTCCCCTTCGAGAACTTCGGGGGGAGCGGGCTGGCCCAACAGGTCAACCCCAGGGTCATGGAGCGGATGTTCGGGGCGGACGCGGTCTGCGTACCGGGCAGCGACCCGTGCGCGCTGACGATCGTGGCCGACCTGTGGATGAAGGGGACGAACGAGACGCTGGATCAGGGGCGCAGCGAGGGCTTCGCCATGCTGTCCCTGGGTTTCTTCAGCGGGGCGCTCGACCCCAACGACTTCGGCGCCGCGACCGTGGGCGAGCTCACGCTCCAGGACAACGTCGCGCTGCAAGAGGAGCTGGCATACTGGGCGGCGACGCAGGCCGTCCCGACGCCCGACCGCGAGGACATTCGCCGCGAAGCGAAGGACGTCCTCCCCTTCCTCGCGGAGGCGCTCGCGCCCGATACGGACAAGCACTACCGCCTGGCGATCGCCCAGCGGACCGCGGTCGGCTTCCAGCGCGGCCACGCGCTCACTCCCATCGGGTACTTCCGCGACCAGGAGGACGAGGGCCTCTACTGGCTGCGCGTCTACGACAACAACTTCCCCCAGCGCGAGCAGGTCATCGAGGTCCGCCCGGCGGAGAACACCTGGCGGTACGAGATCTCGGGGGTCGACGGCGCGCAGATCGTCTACGAGGGCTCGAACGAGACACGGAACTACCTGTACTTCGCGTCGGTCGAGTCCAGGTCGGGCACGCTCCCCTCCCCGTTCGGTGAAGGCGCCGAGTTCTTCACGCAGACGTACTCGGGCGTCACGATCGTGGCGAGCAACGAGGACGGCGAGGAGACGGGCATCCGCGATGGCGAAGTCCTCGAGGCCGAGGGCGACTGGGTCATGCCCGCCTTCTCCTCGTGCCCGCTGTGCGGAAACGCCGTGGCCATCGTCAATCAAGCCACGCGTGCCAGGGGCTTCAAGCCCAAGAATACGGTCACCATCTCATCGAGCCCGTCCGACAACACGAACGCGACGACGCGAGACGGAAAGGTCTCGATCCGCAACGTAGGCACGACGGGGATCGCGGTCGTCGAGAGCGACGACGCGAAGGTCGGCGACACCGCCTCGTTCGACGACGGTAACGTGACGTACACGTCCGAGACGAACTCGGGCGGCGTGAAGATCACCGCGACCAGAGTCAACGCAGACGGCTCGACGACGGTCGTGACCGTGACCGTGGCGGCGTCCACGGACGCCAGCGGGGTCGAGGTCTCGATCACGACCGGCGCCGACGGCAAGCCCAAGGTCAAGGTCGCGGGGCTCGAGGAGGGCGCCGGGGTCACGATCGAGGCGACGACGACGACGACCAACGGCGCCAAGACGACCAACACGTTCGACTACACCTCCAACGGAGAGGACGCCGAAGCCACGGTGGACCCGAACAGCACCACGGTCACGCTGGACACGAACCCCGCCGACGCGGCCATTTGCAGCAACGGGACGAAGAACAGCAGCGAGACCGACGTCGACTGCGGCGGCTCCTGCGGTGCCACGTGCGGCCGGCAGAAGGCGTGCGCCAACGACGGCGACTGCGTCTCGGGCTATTGCGAGGGCGGCGCCTGCGACGAGCTCGACGCGACGTGCACCAGCGGCACGCAGAGCCCCGGCGAAACCGACTCGGACTGTGGCGGTGACGTCTGCGGCCCCTGCACCGCGAAGGGTGGCGATGACGCCCCCTCGTGCGAGGTCGCGTCCGACTGCGACACGGCGTTCTGCACCGAGGGCAAGTGCCGCATCTCCTACCCCATCTACGTCGAGTTCGACCGCGCGCCCCCCGAGGGGAAGTACGAGTTCTATGCCAACATCGATGGGACGACGTCCTACATCTATGGCTCAACGACCGAAGGGACGCTGCGCTACAAGATCGGAGACGGCTACAACTACGACGTCGTCACCTCGAACTTCAGCTGCAACGCGAGCGCGGACACGTCCAGGTCCGCCGGGCCCACCGCGTCCGAGCCCGCCTTGGCCGAAGGCATCCTGAGCATGACGTGCCCGGCGGATGTCCGTAATCAAATGATCGTGTCCATCAAAACGAGCACCTTCTACCAGTTCTACACGTCACCAGACGGCTCGCCTCACCCCACGGGCCTCGAAATCCTGAGGGGTGACCCCATCAAGTTCGCCTACCGCGTGGACGGCGGACCCGTCCGAGTCGTCGACATCGGCGTCGCGGTGACGAACCTGGGCACCTACGAGAACTACTGGTCCTTTCGAGTCCTACGACAGCCACAATCGAGCCAGTACCCCGTCCGCGGCAATCGGCTCTCACGCATCAGCCTCAAGGGGGACACCAACAGCTTCACCAGGTGGGAGGGCCCGGGGTTCCAGGTCACCGTCCCGAACAACTTCCTGGACAAGGCGCTCTTGGTGATCTCGGAGACGGTCCCTTCATGTGGGGACCGGCAACACAACGGCAACGAGACCTCGTTCGATTGTGGAGGCTCGTGTGCCCCTTGTAGAGAGACCCTGACGTGCCTCCAGGACTCCGACTGCAAGGCGGGTCTGGCTTGCGCGGGGTACCAGTGCCAACCCTCTGGCACCTGCTCGGACGGCGTCAAGAACCAGGACGAGACGGACACGGACTGTGGCGGGAGCATATGCACGACGGAGTGCACCACGAACGCCGCGTGCCTGGCCGATGAAGACTGCGGCTCGGGGCTCGCCTGCACGAACAGGAGGTGCCTCTCTCCCTGCTCGAACAACGTGGTCAACGGAGACGAGACGGACGTCGACTGCGGCGGCGCGACGTGTTCGGCTCGCTGCTCCATCGGCGAGACGTGCGCGTCGGCGTCGGATTGCGTGACGGGCGACCTGTGCATCGAGAACCAGTGCGTGGCGGCCACGTGCGACAACGGCACTCAGGACGTCAATGAGACGAACGTCGACTGCGGCGGCCCGGACTGTCTCGTATGCGACGACGGCGAGGCCTGCGCTCAAGACTCCGACTGCGGCGCCGACAGCACGTGCGCCTCCAACGGCATCTGTGAGCCGCTGACGTGCTCCAACGGCCGGCTAGACCCGGGGGAGACGAGCAACGATTGCGGCGGCCTTGTGTGCCAGTCGAAATGCACGCAGGACAACGGCTGCGACATCGACCGCGACTGCGCGCCCGGGCTCGGTTGCTTCAACGAGACGCGCTGCATCCCGACCCAATGCCTCAACGGGGTGATCGACCCGGGCGAGGGAGGTGTCGACTGCGGTAACAACTCGGGCTGTGGCCTGTGCGACCTCGGAGACTCCTGCTCCAACGACCTCGATTGCATCAGCAGGAGCCCCTTCCACGTCACCAACCCGAGCGTGTGCGTCGACGCCGTGTGCCAGCGGAGCACGTGCCAGAATGGCGTGCTCGACGCGAACGAGACCGGCCTCGATTGCGGTGGTTCGAACTGCCCAGGGACCTGCGGACAGGGCCTTTCGTGTTCGTCGACGGTGGACTGCAACGACGGGCTCGACTGTGAGAACGGCGTCTGCTCGGGGGGCACGTGCGGAAACGGGGTCAAGGACTCGAGCGAGTCGGACGTCGACTGCGGCGGCGCGTCGAGCTGTGACCGCTGCCTCGTCGGCCGCGCGTGCACGCAGAGCTCGGACTGCGCGTCCGGGAGCGCGTGCTCGGACGACGTCTGCGTGGTCGCGGAGTGCGTCAACGGGACGAAGGACGCGAACGAAGCGGACGTCGACTGCGGCGGATCGTCGGGGTGCGGCGCATGCGCCGACGGCCTGGCGTGCACGCTCGCGGCGGATTGCCTGGCGGCCAGCGGCTGCACCAACAACCTCTGCGAGCCCGCGACGTGCGCCAACGGCGCGCTCGACGCCAACGAGACCGGCCTCGACTGCGGCGGCTCGGTGTGCGGCGCGCGCTGCGGATTCCAGGTCGGCTGCCTGGTGCCGACCGACTGCGGCTCGGGCCTCTCGTGCTCGAACAACGCCTGCTTCCCCACGGCCTGCCTGAACCTGACCAAGGACGCCGACGAGGCCGACGTCGACTGCGGCGGCGCCTCGCAGTGCCTGCGCTGCGATGACGGGAAGGCGTGCGGCGCCGACACCGACTGCACCACGGGCAGCGTGTGCGCGAGCGACGTCTGCGAGCCCGCCTACTGCGTGAACCTGGTCAGGGACGTGGACGAGTCGGACGTCGACTGCGGCGGCGCGACGTGTATGTCTCGCTGCCCCGTCGGCCTTGCCTGCGGCGCAGCTTCGGACTGCGAGCCGGGCGCCGCGTGCGCGGACAACCTCTGCGTGCCGCCGACGTGCGCCAACGGGTCGGTCGACCTGGACGAGGCGGACGTCGACTGCGGCGGACCGTCGCTGTGCTCGCGCTGCGACAACGGCAGCGCGTGCGTCCTGGGCACCGACTGCCAGGCGGGCAGCACCTGCCTCGACGACGTCTGCCAGAGCGCGCTCTGCGGCAACGCGTCCCAGGACGGCACCGAGACCGACGTCGACTGCGGCGGCCCCGACTGCTCCTCGCGCTGCGGGCTGAGCCAGTCTTGCGCGATCAACTCCGACTGCGAGGTCGGCACGTCGTGCGAGAACTCGGTGTGCGTCGAGGCGACCTGTTCGAACGGGCTCCAGGACATCGACGAGTCCGACACCGACTGCGGCGGGACATCCGCCTGCTCGAGGTGCAACCAGGGCCAGGCGTGTACCCAGGCGTCCGACTGCGCGAGCGACGCGCCGTGCGTGGGCAATGCGTGCGCGCCGCTGAGCTGCGCCAACGGCGTCCAGGACGGCACCGAGACAGGCGTCGACTGCGGAAACGCCGAGTGCGGCACGTGCGGTGGAGGCGGCGGTCAGGCGTGTACGTTCGACAGCGATTGCCCGGCGGACGACTGCGAATGCGGCGCGACCTCGGGCAGCTGCGCGGGCGACACGGGGACGTGCGGCTCGGGCCAGTACTTCGTCGACCAGCCGGTGACGGACGGCGCGACCGCCTCGGGCACCTACACCATCCCCGCGGGCTGCGATCAGCTCTTCGTGCAAGCGTGGGGCGCTGGCGGCGGCGGCGAGGATCAGATGGGCACGATCGCCACCCAGGGAGGAGGCGGCGGCTACGTCGACGGGACCATCTCGGTCACCCCTGGCGACACGGTCACGGTGTGGCTCGGTCAGGGCGGCGAGTCGGCGCTCACGCGAGGCGACGGCGCGGGGTCGTACCTCGGCACGTCGGCGCCCGGAGGGCTCGGCGGCGCGTCCTCGGGGTTCGGGCTGCCTGGAGGTGGCGGAGGCCTGACGAGCGTCGAGATCACGGGCGCGACGCCCCACTCGTGGTCCGTGCCCGCGGGCGCGGGTGGGTCACAATCGGGAGGCGCGCAGACGGTCACGGTCTTCGGGACCTGTCTCTTATACACATCTGACGCTGCCGACGATCTACTCTGTGTAGATC
>OJDV01000701.1_pt1 | contig 11194 bp, 5 predicted proteins | sample 1592911 | NCBI WGS metagenome assembly OJDV01 (sample SAMN05416860, study PRJEB24817) | seawater metagenome | isolation source: Sea water | place: Canada:Atlantic | collected 2013-11 | reverse complement strand
CGAGATTTCTGCCTGTCTCGTGGGCTCGGAGATGTGTATAAGAGACAGGCCCTGGGCCTCGAAGATCAGGTTGTTGCGGTTGTCGTAGCCCATGCGCCGGTGACCACGCACGAGCGTGTCGGCGACCATGAGCGGGTACTCCACGCGGGTGGTCTTGCCCGCGGGGTTGGTGCACTCGACCTTGTCGCACTCGGGGTCGAGGTCGTAGCGCCAGGTCACGAGGGTGTTCTCCCGGTCGCCCTCGTCCCAGCGCTCGCGCAGGCGGTTCAAGCCGTCGTAGGCGTGGCGCATCGTGACGCCGCGGGCGTCGGTGTTCGAGACGAGGTTGCCGAGGTCGTCGAAGGTGCGCGTCGTGGTGCCCGTGTTGGGGTTGGTGAGCTGGGTGACGCGGCCGGCCAGGTCGACGGTGAGCTCGTGGCGGTTGCCCGCCGGGTCGGCGTAGCCGGTGAACGAGCCGGTGTTGTCGTAGAAGGCCTGGTAGGTCGCGACCTCGTCACCAAGGTCGCGCTCGAGCGCGACCACGCGGCGCTGACCGTCGAAGTGACGGGTCGTCGGCGTGTCGTGATGCGGGCTGGCCGGGTCCATGTCCTCCGCGTCGAAGAAGCGCTGCTCAAGCGGGCTGTAGACGTACCGGTTCACGGACGCGGTGCCGTGGATCTCGGCGTCGGGGAGGGTGGTCTCGAGGGGGCGGAACTGCGCGTCGTAGCGCGTCTTCGTCGAGCGCACGCCGTCTGGCAGCGACATCTCGCACGCGGTCGTGGTCGCCTCGTAGGGCTGGAACGCCTCGACGACCGCGCCGCGCCGGTTGAAGACCTTGAACCCCGTCACGAGGTACGTGCCGTCCTCGAGCATGCTGCGCGACTGGACGTCCCGGCCCATTCCGTCGGCGCACGTCACCGTCTCGCGGTCGGGGGCGCCGCCGCGTTGGCTGCGCGTGCGCACGGTGACCTGGGAGACCGGATCGCCCAGCGCGTAGGAGACCTCCATCGCGGGGCTCCCGGGCTGATCGCCCGGGTCGAGGCGCGCGGACAGTCGGCCGAGCTCGTCGTAGATGATGGTGGTCTCGTTGCGAGGCGTCTGGGGCTCGTCGCCCTTCATGACGATCCAGTCGGCCTGGTAACTGACCTTCTGCCAGCGCTGATCGTAGCGGTTCTCGCGACGCAGCGTGTAGGGGAAGCCCTCGATGTCGAGGTTGCGGAGGTCTGTGGCAGAGAGGAAGCGCCCCGTCTCATCGTACGTGTAGGAGGTGCGGTGGACGTTCGCCTGCTCGAGCGAGCCGTTCGGGTCGATCGTCTCGACCGTGTTGCCCCTGGCGTCGCGGCGCTGGCGCGAGGACGTGATGAGCTTGCCGTCCTCGTCGACCTTGGTGACCTGACGGGTCGGATAGCCGTGGGTGAAGGAGCCCTCCTCCAGGCCCACGAAGTCCTCGCCGTCGTAGTACGACCAGGTCTCGGCGACGTCGCCGTCGGGGTCGACGTAGGTCTTCGTGTGGACGGGCAGGTTGAGGTTCCACGCGCTCTCGGGGCGCGCGAACGTCGTCTCGGTGTGCATCTCATCGCCCTCGACGGCGACCTCGCCCAGCGAGGTCGTCTTCGTCACGTTGCCGAAGCCGTCGTAGGCGTAGCTGGTCTCGAGCGTCTTCCAGTCGGACTCGGGCGCGCCCTCCTGGAGCAGGGTCGTGGAGGTCGTCGAGCAGACGAAGCGCACGGTCTTTCGGCCCAACGCCTCGAGCTCGGCTGGCGAAGGGACCTGCTCGAGCGGGCAGTCGGCGTACTCCGTCGAGCTGCGCTGGAGCGGGGTGTCGCCGGAGAAGGAGGACGACTCGACGAGCAACCCGTTGAAGTAGGGGTCGCGGTCGCCGATGTCGTAGGTCATCAGCGTGGTTCCTTCCTGCTGGAACTCGTCGCCGTTCTGACGTCTGCGGATCGTCTGGAAGCCTCGGTACTGTTTCTCGCGGCCGTCGTAGAAGCCGTCGCGGTAGGTGAAGTCGATGAGGTCGTGGAGTCCTGAGCCATCATCGCCTCCCGTGAGCGTGACGAAGTTGTCGGTCTGGTCGACCACGGCCATCGGGATCTGGAGCGACTTGCTCCACGCCTGTCCTGCAGCGCGCGCGCGCGCCTGCTGCTCGACGGCGGTGCCGTAGGAGACCTTCTGGACCGAGCCGATCCCGTTTTCGATGCGAGCGAGCAGGTTGGGCCGCTCGGGGAAGAGCTCGAGGTAGCGAACGTTCGAGCCCTCCATCCAGGTGACGTCTCGCGAGCCGTTGGCGTTCATGTCCGCGAAGAGCACCCGCGTGTTCACGCCGCGCGCCGGGATGTCGAAGCCGAGCGAGCCTGCGTCCAGCTCGACGAAGTCGTCGAAGCGGTCGCCCCGGTTGAGCGCGTAGCGCACGCTGGTGGGCGAGACGACGACGATGTCGTCGCGGCCGTCGCCGTTGAGATCCTCGAGCTCGGTGAACGCGAGCTCTTCCTGTCGGATGGTGCCCGAGCCGTCGATGCGCAGATCGCGCCAGTCGGTGAAGTTGCCCAGGCCCAGGTTGATCCGGTGGCGCAGGCGGTTGCCAGTGAGGATCTGGACGGCGTCGGACATGCCGTCGCCGTTGACGTCGCTCATCTGGAGGTTGGCGTCGGCGAAGCCCACGCCGAACGGGCTCACGCTGGGCACGCCCGAGGTCGTGAAGGAGTCGCCCGTGTTCTCGATGATCCGCGTGACCTGACCCGAAGAGATGAGCAGGTCGATCTTCTTGTCGCCGTTGTAGTCGAAGAACCTCGCGTTGGCGAAGTCGGTGCCCACCAGCGGGCTGACGTCGATGTCGGTGCCCGGCGCGATCCAGTCGTCGGCGTCGGGGTCCTTCAGGAGGAAGGCCCCGGTGGCCGTGTTCGTCAGGTCGGAGTACCCGTCACCGTTGATGTCGAGCGTCTGCACGCGCCCTGCGCCGCCCAGGCGAAGGAACCCCGAGGTGCCCACGGCCGAGGCCACGGCCTGAGGCTCGAACCCGTGGGAGAAGGTGCCCGCGTCGGGGTCGTAGGTGAGCTGGCTGACGTAGAACTGGTGTGCCCCGACGAGGGAGGTGTCCAGGACGTCGGGGAGCGCGTCGCCGTTGATGTCGATGAGCGTGGAGAACCCGGAGTTCAGGTCCACGCCGCCAGGCACGTCGCCCATGTTCACCAGGTACGGCCGATCTCCGCACTCGGCCTCGCACTCGACGCCCAGCGCCTTCTGGTAGGCGAACGAGAACCCGATCGGGTTCTGCACACCGCCGGCCTTGCCGCCGAGGCCATACTCGGTCACCCCGCTCATGCGCGTGAAGCCGCCGGTCTCGTCGAGGGTCTCGTAGCCGAGCTCGTACTCTCGGATGAGCTCCTGCCTGGCGAAGATCGAGATCCCCTCGAGCCGGTGCGCCAGGATCTCCTCGAACCCGCCGCCGGCGTCGATGAGGGACTCACCGCGCGCGCCGTAGCTCAACGTGGCGGCGTAGGTCGGCTCCCCGTCCACGAACAGCCAGGACGCCCGTGACATAAGCGCTCGCGTGGAGCCCTCGGGGCGGGTGTACTCGTAGACGACCTTGTTGCCGAAGGGGTCGTGCATCTCCACGAGGTGGTACTTGAACGCGCCCCCAGCGCCGTTCTCCGTGCGCGCAGTCACCGCGCGTCCGCCCGACGAGTCGGCGCCGAAATACCCCACGTTTCCATCGGGATACTCGACCTTCCAGTAGTCGTTGGCGTCGTCGCCAGCGTTGACCCAGGTGTAGCGCTTGAAGCCCTTCTCGAAGCGCTCTCGGTACACGAAGTCGTCGCCCGAGTCGTCGATGAGCACGAGCTCCATCCCGCCGTCGGCGGCCATCAGGTCGCCGGTCCCGTAGCGCGGGTTGCCGCGCGAGGTCATGCGCTCGATGATCGGCGCCTGCATCGACCAGCCGATCCCCACGACGTCCGCCGGAGAGGACGACGAGTAGCTCAAGCTCAGGTCTGGCTGCATGCCGTTGATGCCCGAGGGCACCTTCACACCCACAGAGTAGCGCATCGACCCCATGTTCGGGTTGATCTCGACGTTCTCTCCAACTCCCTCGAGTGATCCGGGGCCTGCCGGCAAGCTCACGCGGTCGTCGCTCACGCCTGTCTGCCCCCACGCAATCGTCGGAGCCCCGCAAAGCACGGAGAGCGCACCCACCAGAATCTGTCCAGTCCTGTTCATCTCTTCCTCTCGTCGTATTCGGTCCACACCGAGCACCCGTTCGAGGTGCCGTGAGCTACCTTGACGACGCCTGAGCCCGACCACTTCCCAACAAAACACGACGGCGCGCTCCCAGATGGCCCGTTCGTGCGTTGTGGCTTTCACTGAACGTGGTGGTGACGCACAATGTGAGCCCGTTGTTCCAGAGCCGTATGGATGCCATGCGACATTTCATTCTGAGGGTCGAGCGAGCCCCCTCGTCTGGCGAGGTCGACGTCGGAGAGGTCTTCGAGGTCGCGTCCGAGGAGCTCGTCGTCGGGCGGGCGACGCACGCTCACGTCCGCCTGAACGATCCGAGCGTCTCGTCGCACCACGTCACGTTGCGCGCGCGCGACGGGGGGTTCGTGCTGCACAACTCGAGCGAGCGGGGTTCGACGTGGGTCGACAAGCGCGCGTTGGCGCATGACGAGGAGGTCCACGTGGAGGAGGTCGCGTGGCTCCAGCTCGGGAACATCCTGCTCCACGTCTCGCTCGCCGCCCACACGACGCCCGTGGCGATCGCCTACTCCCTCCCTCCTTCACTGGGGCACGTGTCGGAGTCACGGATCGAGGTCTTCCTCGACGTCAAGGCGGGCCTCCACCCGAGCGTCCACCTCATGGGGCATGAGCAGTCGCTCTTTCCCATGGCGTTGCGGCTGCTCTGGAGGCTTTGCCAGGACGCTGGCGAGGTCGTGACGCACGACGACCTAAAGGACGCGCTCTCCCCAACCTCGACCACTGGCGGGATGAACCTGCCCCAGAACATCACCTACCTGCGCAACATGTTCGAGGAGGCCCTCGACATCGGAGAGCTCATCGAAGATGACCTGCGCGATGAGCTCTCGGGGAGGTTGAGCGACGCGCGCGTGGCGGACATGTCCCGGCGCGCGCTCTTACGCACGCTCATCCAGAGCGTCCGCGGCCGAGGGTACCGCCTGAACATCTCCCCTGATCGGGTCAACACATCCGCCGAATGACCGCCGAACGAGGCCAGTCACGCCGCCTTCGTGGACGACGAGGGGGCGTCGCGCCACTCCGACAGGAGCCGCGCCAGGTGCTTGCGGCCTCGCCCGACGCGAGACATCACCGTGCCCTCGGGGATGTCCAGGACGCGCGCGATCTCCTTGTACGAGAGGCCCTCGAAGTCTCGAAGCTCGACGGCCATCGCGTAGAGGTCGGGGACCTGACGCAGCGCCTTGCGCACGGCCTCGATCGCGTCATGACGGATGACCTCGTCGAGCGGAGAGCCCAATGGGGACACGATCCGATCGTCGAACGTGTCCTCGAGGTCGCTCATCGGCATGATGCGTCGACGTCGGGCCTGCTTGCGCGCCCTCTCGTTGTGGAGGTTCACGAGGATCGTGAACAGCCATGGTCGCACCCGCTCCGGGTCATGGAGTGAGTCGATTCGATCCCACCCACGCAGCAACGTGTCCTGGACGAGGTCTTCCGCGTCAGCCTGTGAGCGCGTGCGCCTCAACGCGAACCCATAGAGCGGCTGGAGGTGAGGAGCGACGAGGCTCTCGAAGGTCTCCACGCGAATCTTCGACTTCTTCTCTGCCATCTTCATCACCTTCAATCCGTCTCGAATCGTCTCGGCGCGTGTCATCGTGCGCCGCTCGATCGAAAACATGACCGTTGGTGACATAGAGAGGTAATTCGAAGATTCGAAGCCTTGTCGAACCAAGGTTCAAGCTGTTGATTCAAAACACATAATCACCCATCTCGCGGAGCGTTTCGCGGACTCGCCGCCGCCGTCTCAGCGGGGCTCTTGTACCCGAAACACGCCTTGGGACGGTGCTCTACGAGGCCATCGGAGTCCCCAGGTCCCACCATGACCACGGAGTGCTTCCCGTCGTTCCAACCCACGAGCGTGTGCGGCGTCGAGACGCTCGACCAAACCCCCGTACGCCAGACCGAGTCCTGAATCTCTTTGGGTGTGTTGAACGTCTCCTGGTCGAGCAGGATCTGGACGACCGTCTCGCCGCGACGCCGGTAGGCCACCATGAGGCCGCGACGCCCCGCGATCTCGGTCGCCTTGAACCCCACGAAGCTGAGCTCGCCGCGGGCGTCCTCCAGGTCGTGGTAGGACCAACCCAACGCGGCGACCTCGTCCGCGAGCTCGCCCTCCTGCGATCCACCCCAACGCACCTTGCCCTGCTCGGCGGCCTGATACCGTGCGATCACGTCGCGCACGACCTCCGGGGGTCGCTCATCCAGCCAGGACGCCGCGTACCACGCAGCCCCCCCGGCGAGCGCGAGGGCGGCCGCGACGAGGAAACCCCTGCGCGTCCCTGTGGGCGCTCCCTGGGTGGGCTCCTCGGCGCTCGCTGGGGCATCGAGATCGTCCGGGTCCTCGAAGGCGAAGAGCGGGATGACGAGGGCGCCCTCTCCGCCCGCATCACCCCGTTCGGAGGAGGTGTCGCGGGCGTGGCTCCTCAACGCCGCGCTCAGGCGACCCCTCGCGGCCCGCGAGAGCTCAGGAGGCTCGAGCGCGCGCAGCTGCGCTCGCGTTGCGGCCTGGGACGAGTACTCGTCCCGCCACTCCAGGTCACGGGACACTCTGCGCTCGACCTCGTCACGGAGGCGCTCATCGAGCTCGTCGTCGATGAAGCCCGCGACGAGGTCACTTCGATCTTCAGCCTCACCCATGATGATCCTCCGAGGGGTCGGGTCCCCTGCGCTTCCGTTCCAGCACCGACGCAGCCAGGATCGCTCTGCCTCGCGCGATGCGCGACATGACCGTGCGTCGTGGCACGTCGAGGACCAGCGCGATCTCGCCGTACGTCAGCCCCTCACGATCCCGAAGCTCCAGGACCACGGCGTACGAGGCAGGGACCCGCTCGAGCGCGACGTGGAGTGAATCGACCGCGTCCTCGGCCGACACGCCACCGGGCGACGGGCGGCGCCCGAGGGTCACCTCCAGGGCGCTCTCGTCGCAGATGCCCAACAAGATAGAATAGAGCCAGGGTCTGACGCGCGCGTGATCGCGCAAGGACTCGACGTGATCCCACGCTCGGAGCACCGTGGCATGGACGATCTCCTCCGCCTGATCAGGCGCGCCAGCGCATGCACACGCGAACGCGTACAGCCCCCCGAGGTAGGGTTCGATCATGGCCTCGAACGCGTCGACGTTCATGACCTTCATCTGGACGAGTCCTGCGATCGTGGTGCCCTCGGGTCAGAGACGTGATGCGGGCGAACTCAGAGCGCCTCGCGACGTTGAAGATCCGTCTGACTCACTCGGGGTCGTGTGGCCCATACGAGCTGTGATGGGGCGACGCGGTGAACGCTTCCCCAAAAGTCCAAACGAGACGCGTCTTTGAAGAACCGAAGGGGGGCGGATCGTCAGGGAGGCGAACGGGCGGTGACGAGATCGAGCGAAGCAGACGTGATCTCGAGGACTCAATCGTCGCTTCGAGGAGGCGACGGAGGCCACCACGCGAGCTCGAGGAGCCCTGGAGGAGCCGAGGCTTCGAGCGCTGCGAGTTCGGCGCGCGCGTCGCCGTCGTCCTCCCCCCGCGCGCGCGCAATCATCGCCTCGAGGCGCCACAGGGTCATCAGCTCGAGGGTCAGGCCCTCGGTCTCACACAGCTCGCCGGCCCAGTCGAGCTCCTCGCGCGCGCGCTCGACGTCGCCGCGTTCGAGCGCGAAGCGCGCGTAGAGCAGCCCGAGCCGCACGTCCGAGAGCCGGTCGTACCCGCGCAAGGCGCGGAGCGCGTCGAGCTCGGACGGCTCGAGCGTGCCCCGTGAGAACTTCACGCACGCGCCCAGCACACACCAGAACAGCTCGCGTCGAGGGTGCACGCCGGCCTGGCGCGAGGAGACCTCGTCCTCGACGATCTCGAGCACGCGATCGTGCGCGCCGCACAGGTAGAGCGTGTGCGCGTTCAGCTTCGAGAGCACGGGACGAAAGTAGGCGTCCAGAGACTCGGGGGTCGCGGCCTGAGCCGCGTCGAGCGCGACCTTCGCCCCGGTGACGTCGCCGCCGAGCGCGAGCACGAGCGCGCGCAGGTAAATCCCAGGGAGGTTCTTGTAGTAGTACTCCGGCCCCGTGTAGTACGCGACGTAGACGTCGGCGTGAGCATTCGACGACGCCAGGTCTCCACGAGTCGACGCGATCCAGGCCAACCAGAAACGCGACGCCATGGTCGTCTTCTCAACGCAGTAGGGCGGCGCGCGGTCGGCGAGGCGGGCGAATATCTTCCAGGACTCGCTCAGCCTGCCGAGGTAGTGGAGGCAGATCGCCATCGACTCCTCGCAGGTGCTCTCGCGTGCGTAGCCGCCATGGCGACGGTAGTGCTCGACGACGTCGACGAGGAGCTCGAGCTCCTCGTCGCACCGGCCCATGTAACGCAGGACCGATCCCATGGACCAGGACACGAGCATTTGCATGGGCGAGCCGAGCGACTGGTAGATCTCCCGAGCCTCGATGGCGTGCTCCAGCGCTTCTTCGGACCTCCCCATCGAGTTCTCCGTCACGAACAGGTTGAGCAACGTGTCGGCGACCCTCAACGGGTTGGGGATGGACCGGAACGACGCGAGCGCCGACAGGTACTCTTCGTGCGCGCGATCGTTGTCACCGAGCATCGCGTACGCCACCCCCCTCGCCTTGCGCAGCTGCGCGGCGAGCTCGAGGTCGTCGAGGTCGCGCGCGCTCGCGCACGCCTCGAACTCCACCAGGGCGCCCGAGGCGTCGCCCGCGCACAAGCACGTGCGTCCGCGCATGAGATGCCAGCGCGGCGCGAGGTCCTCGGGGAGCCCCGGTCGCACGTCATCGAGCAGCTCGAAGGCGGCCCCGTGGATCCTGTTGGCGAACATACAGGACACGATCACGCGCTCGGCGAGCGCGAAGCGCCGGCGCGCGTCGTCGCTCAGCGACGACGCCGCGAGCAGGTGACGGCGCGCGACGTTGACGTCGTGGTCCTCGAGCGCGGCCTCTCCGGCGCGCTCATAGGCGCGAGAGGCGAGGTCGCGTCGACCCGAGACCTCGAGCAGACGTGCCCGGGCGTCCAGGTCCAGATCCAGGTGTTCGAGCGCGTGTGCGCTGGCGCTGGCGCGCTCGTCGTCGTCCATCGCGGCCGCGACGACCTCGGCCATCGATGGGTTGCCCCACTCGACCACCTCGACGCGCTCGAGCACCATGCCCGACTCGAGCGCCTCTTCGAGCGCGAGCGCGTCGGGGAACGCGTCGCGCGCCAGCGCGCGCCCTGCGACCGCGAGGAGCGCGCACGCCGACCGGGCCCGGGGGGGCAGGCGCTCGAAGCGCTCGCGCAGCAGGGCCGCGACCGCGTCAGGCGTGGACAGGCGATCGAGCTCGGCGTAGAGCGTGCCTTCGGGCATGTCGAACCGACACGCGCCGTCGTTGTCGAACGCGAGCAGCTCCTCGTCGCGCAGCGCGCGCAGGTGCTCCAGGACCAACCACGGGTTGCCCCCCGAGCGCGTCGAGATGAACGCGTCGAGGGCCTCGGGGACGCGCATGCCACCCAGCGCGCTCCGGATCATGCGCTCTTGCTGGGGCGCGTCGAGCGGCTCCATCACCAAGACCCGATCGTAGCGCTGGGCGTCGAGCTCCTCCCGGGAGCACACGATCATCCAGAGCTGGCCGTGGGTGAGCAGGTGCTCGAGCGCGTACACGGAGCGCTCCGAGAGGCGCTCGGCGTCCTCGACGACGAGCAACCGGTCGCTCGAGACCGCCGCGTGCAACCCCTCGGCGGCCTTGAGAGGGTCTCTGGGGGTCTCGTCTTCGGGCACCAGCTCGGAGAACACGCCGAGCACGCCGCGCTCCTGCCTCGATGACGTGACGACCTCGAGCCCTGCCCAGCGCGCGCGCCGCACCATCTCGAAGGCCACGCTGGACTTGCCCGAGCCCGGCGGGCCCGTGAGCCCCCACGCTCGCGGCTCCCCCACCGCGAGCGCGGCCTCCCACTGCTCGAGGCCGGCGTCGACCCCCTCGAGCGCCGGCGCCACGAGGTAGGGTCTGGGCGGACGAGGTGGCACGGACGCGGGCACCCCACACGCGACGAGCGCCTCGAGGACGGCGAACGCGTGCCCGGGCCGCCGCGACGCCTGCTTGGAGAGCAATCTCGTCACCACGCGCCCCAGCTCGATCGGGAGCTCGCCTGGCAGGCGCGCCGGGCGCGAGCGCAGGTGCCCCTGGACGACCTCGTCGCGGGTCCCTCGAAACGGCGGCGCGCCCGTGAGCTGCTCGTAGAGCAGGCACCCGAGCGCGTACAGGTCCGAGCGCGCGTCGAGCCGCGCGCCCTCGAGCGCCTCCGGGCTCGTGTACGCGAGCGTCCCCGCGCGCGTCCCGGCCCGCTCGAGGTCCTCGAGCCCAGGCCGGTGACCGAAGCGGGTCACCAGCCCGAAGTCGATCAACGTGAGGTGCCCCGCCGCGTCGACCATCAGGTTGTTCGGGGACAGGTCCGAGTGCACCCAGCCCAGCCCGTGCAGGTGCGCGAGCGCGTGGCACAACCCCACGAAGGGCCCCAGCCGCGTGACGAGCTCGTCCTCACTCAGCAAACCCGGGTGGGCAAGCGGCAGCGGCGCGCCCTCGGCGACATCGAGCGCGAGCCAGCCAGGCCCTCGCTCCACCAGGCCCATGATGTTCGGGTGGTCGAGACCCTCGAGCACCTCGCCCTCACGCTCCAGCGCGACCTCCGCGTACGCCTCACCCCGGGGCACCTTCAGGATCACCTCCTGGCCCGTCTCCTCGTGGCGCCCCCGGTACACCGCGCCCATGCCTCCTCGAGACACCGTCTCCAAGACCTCATAGGGACCCACCGACGCGCGCTCGGGCTCGGATTCGCTCATCGAAGACACCCTCGGGGCAGTGGACGTATGGGGTACGCGAGACGCGACATCCTCGTCGACGATTGCCCAGCGTGTCGAGCCCGCGCGCGTCGAACATCAGGGCAATCGCACTCCTCGTCGGGTAGAGGCTGCGGGAAGGTTCGCGGGTGGGGAGCTGTCTCTTATACAC
>OJDV01000700.1_pt1 | contig 11223 bp, 8 predicted proteins | sample 1592911 | NCBI WGS metagenome assembly OJDV01 (sample SAMN05416860, study PRJEB24817) | seawater metagenome | isolation source: Sea water | place: Canada:Atlantic | collected 2013-11 | reverse complement strand
TCTACACAGAGTAGATCGTCGGCAGCGTCAGATGTGTATAAGAGACAGGCACAACTGCATTCTCGCAAATAAAAATCAGACCTGGTGTAAGAGCTGGTGCAAATTTTGCAAATTTAACCAATACAGAATACGATACTAAAACTGATGCGTATTTTGGTGCTTTTGCAGCTGTTCAATTTGTACATTTTTACACACTTCAACCTGAAATAAATTACTCAAGACAAGGTGCTAAATCAAATGTTTCGGGATTTGATGATATTGAAGTTCAATATATTGGTTTTACTTTAGCTAACAAATTTTCACCCTTTAAAGATATTGGTGTACATGCGATTCTTGGTCCAAGTATAAACATTAAAGTAGGTGACAACATAAATGGCAATGCTGAAGTTTTTGATTTTTTGTTTTTTGGAGGGATCGGTTATGATTTTCCATTCGGCTTAGGCATTGAAGCTAGATATAATCTTGGAATAATTGATATTTTAGGAAATGCTTTTGACTTCGATGATGATGATGATTATTATGATGATGACGATTACTATTATGAAGATATAGTATTAAACACGGTATTTCAAGTAGGTGTAACTTATAAGTTCGATTTTTAATGAATAAGCTAGAAGGATTATATAACTTAGATAATTTAACCGTTGATGACACTAAAGCAACAGCTAATATCACGATTAACAAAGACCATATTGTTTTTAACGGACATTTCCCTGAAAACCCAGTAATGCCAGGTGTTTGTATGATGCAAATCATTAAAGAAATTACGGAAAAGATTGTCGATAAAAAGCTCTTTATGCAATCTGCAAGTAATATTAAATTTATGGCAATAATTAACCCTTTTATTACTCCAGAATTAGAATTACAACTTGAAATTATTGAATCAGATCAAGGTTATAAAGTTAAAAACATTTCAAAATTTGAAGATACTGTTGCATTAAAGTCTACCACTAATTTTATAGTGAAATAAATATGAAGTTTTTAAATGTACTCCTATTAGTAATAAGTATAAATGTGTTATCAGTAGATCTTAACACTGCTAGAAACGCCTATAAAGAAGCTGCTCAAGACACTACTAAAATCGAGGCTTTTAGCAAACTACTTTCAAACATATCTAAAAAAGATGATATTGCCTTAGTAGCATACAAAGGAGCTTCAATAACTCTATTAGCTAAAAGAGAGAAAAAAATAAAGGACAAGAAAAACCGATTTGTAGAAGGCGTTTCTTATGTTGAATATGCTATAGAAAAAGCACCAAATAACATAGAAATTCGTTTTGTTAGGCTAGGAATTCAAGAAAACACACCAAAAATTTTAAAGTATAAAGATAATATTGAGGAAGATAAACTGTTTCTTTTAAAGCAGTTTAAAGACATCAGTTCTTCTAATTTGCGACATCACATTAAAGACTATATTTTACAGTCTAAAGCTTTTAGCGATGAAGAAAAATTAGTAATTTCGAATCAATAATGCTTTAATGTTTCAATGAAGTGAGCAACCAGCTGATCAATCAAAAAATTTCAGATTTAAACGTATGTGTACTAATTCCAACATACAATAACGCCCTTACTTTAAAGCGCGTTATTGATGGTGTTTTACAATTTACACAACATATTATTGTTGTTAATGATGGAGCAACTGATTCTACCTCTAAAATTCTTGAAGGCTATTCTAATCTTGAACAAATTCATTTCACCGAAAACAAAGGCAAAGGTCAGGCTTTAAGATCAGGATTCAAACATGCTGAACGTTTAGATTATAAGTATGTGATAACCATAGATTCTGATGGACAACATTTTCCAAAAGATATTCCCGCTTTTATCGATACATTAGAAAATGCCGAAAACAAAAACCTATTACTCATTGGTGCTCGAAATATGAGCCAAGAAAGTATACCAAAGAAAAGTAGTTTCGGTAATAAGTTTTCTAACTTTTGGTTTTGGGTTGAAACTGGCATAAAATTACAAGACACGCAATCTGGATTTAGATTGTATCCTATTCATCATTTTAAAAACCTCAAATTTTACACCAATAAGTTTGAATTTGAAATCGAAGCAATAGTTAAAGCAGCTTGGAATGGCACAGAGGTAAAAAACATTCCGATACACATTTTGTATGATGAAACAGAACGTGTTTCTCACTTTAGACCTTTTAAAGATTTTACGCGAATCAGCATCTTAAACACATGGTTGGTTATCGTTACCATTTTCTATATAAAACCACGAGATTTATTCCGGAAATTAAAAAAAAAGGGCATTAAACGTTTTATAGTCGAAAATGTTCTTGGCAGTAATGATTCGCCTAAAAAAAAAGCGTTATCAATCGCTTTAGGTATCTTTATTGGTATTACTCCTCTTTGGGGATTACACACAATACTTGTGCTGGGTTTAGCTGTAATTTTAAACTTAAATAAAGCTATTGCATTTGCGTTTTCAAATGTAAGCCTTCCTCCTTTTATTCCATTTATTGTGTTTGGGAGTTTTATACTCGGCAACTCTATTTTAGGACAAAATGAAACTTATAACATGGCGACGATTACAACCGATCTTGAAATTTTAAAACATCTTAAAACGTATATTATTGGAAGTTTTACTTTAGCAACTATTTCCTCAATAACATTAGGAATACTAAGCTATTTTATTTTTTTAATTTTTCAGAAAAAAAAAGCAAACTTGACTAATGCATAATTTCTTTTATAGCACATATCAATATTTTAAATCGAGGAAATGGCTCGGTTTTGGTGTTTTAGGACTTCTGTTTGTAGTTTTACTATTTGCTGCTTCAAAAATTCAGTTTGAAGAAGACATCACCAAATTAATCCCGACAAACAAAGACAATGCAGAATTGCAGAATGTTTTAAAAAACGTCAATTTTACGGATAAAATTATTGTCAATATCACCAAAGGAAATGATGGTTCGGTTGATGATTTAACTAATTATGCGTCTCAGTTTATAGATAGCATTAATAAATCCTCAAGCCAATATATAAAACAGATTCAAGGCAAAGTTGATAACGATGACATCAAAGAAACAGCAAGTTTTATTTATCAAAATCTTCCACTCTTTTTAAATAAAAACGACTACAAAATCATTGTCAATAAAATTGAAAAAGATAGCATTGATGCGACGACCTTAAAGAATTATAAAACGTTGATCTCTCCTTCGGGAATTATTGCTAAAGATTTTATTTTAAAAGACCCTTTGGGATTATCATTCATAGCCTTAAAAAAACTACAAGACCTAAGTTTTGGCGACGATTTCACATTACAAAATGGGTTTCTAGTAAGTAAAGATGAAAAACACATTCTATTGTTTATCACTCCTGCATTAGATGCAAACGAAACTTCAGAAAACACCATATTTGTTGAAAATCTATACGAAACAAATGCCAAATTAAATTCCAGTTTTATAGGTAAAGTTAGTAGCGAATATTTTGGAGGCACTGTAATTGCTGTCGCCAATGCTAATCAGATAAAAAGTGACATTCAGCTCACCATTAGTATTGCTTTAACCATTTTGCTACTCATATTTATACTATTCTATAGAAAATTAACGGTTCCAATCATACTATTTGTTCCAACGATTTTTGGTGGACTTTTAGCTATTGTAATTCTATTTTTAATTAGAGAAAAAATATCAGCCATTTCATTAGGAATTGGTTCCATTTTACTTGGTGTAACTTTAGACTACTCATTGCATATTCTTACGCATATTAGAAGCAACAATAATGTGAAAGATTTGTACAAAGAGATTGCTAAGCCTATTTTAATGAGTAGCACAACGACAGCTTTGGCATTTTTATGTTTGTTGTTTATAAACTCGCAAGCATTACAAGATTTAGGAATTTTTGCTGCCATTAGCGTTATGGGAGCATCGTTTTTCGCTTTGATTTTCATTCCGCAAGTGTATAAAGACCAATCTGAAAAACGTAAAAAAACGACTATTTTAGATAAAATTGCCTCCTATAATATTCATAAAAACAAATGGGTTGTTATTGTCCTTTTTGTTTTTTTCGTTGGAAGTCTATTCACCTACAATACCGTTATTTTTAATAAGGATTTAAGTCAGATGAATTATCTTCCTAATGATTTAAAGAACGCAGAATTACGACTAGACAAACTAATTAACAGCACCTCAAAATCCATTTACATCGCAGCATATGGTAATTCTGAAGAAAGCACACTAGAAGTTAACGACCATATTTTAGAAAAGCTTCAAAAGCTAAAAGATGAAAGCAAACTTATAGACTTTAGTTCTATTGGAACTTTCGTGCATTCAAAAAAGCAGCAAAACCAACAAATTGAACAATGGAATTCTTTTTGGGATGCCAACACGATTCAAAATACCAAACAAAACATTATAGAAAGTGGAACAACTTTAGGTTTTAAACCAGGAACCTTCAAGAGTTTTTATACCCTTTTAAACACCAATTTTAAGCCTTTAGAAATTGAAGACTACAAAACTATAAACACATTTTCAGTTGATGACTATATTACTACAAAGGGTAATTATACAACCATTACCACTTTAGTAAAAGTTGAAAATGGTAACACAATAATTGATGCCTTTAAAAATGAAGCTAAAACTTTAGTGATTGATAGAAAACAAATGAACGAAACCTTTTTAGGCAACTTAAAAACTGATTTCAATAGCCTTATTGGTTATTCGTTAGTTGTGGTTATCATTCTTTTGTTACTATTTTACAAGAGCCTTTCATTAACCTTGGTTACAGGAATTCCTATTTGTTTAACTTGGCTATTGACAGTTGGCATTATGGGCTTATTTCATTTAGAATTCAACATATTTAACATCATTATTTCAACATTTATTTTTGGCTTAGGTATCGATTATAGCATTTTTATAACCAATGGATTATTACATGAATACGCAACAGGTGAAAAATCTTTAGCTACACATAAAACGTCCATTTTACTATCAGTAATCACAACAATTTTAGGAGTTGGTGTATTAATTTTCGCTAAGCATCCAGCTTTATATTCGATATCTATAGTATGCTTAATAGGTATTTTATCTGCTGTTCTTATTGCATTTACCATTCAGCCATTACTCTTCAATTTATTTATTGGTAGTAAAACAAAGCGTCCTATAACCTTAGGATTATTAATCTACTCTATTCTGTCGTTTAGTTATTTTGGATTTGGAGGTCTCATGATTTCCCTGATAAGTGCAACCTTGCTAAAAATCATTCCAGTAAGTAAAAAAGTAAAAATGAAATGGTTTCATAAAGTGGTTTCAAAGTTTATGAAATCGGTTTTATATACCAACCCATATTTAAGAAAGAGAGTTATAAATCTTGAGAACCAAACGTTTGAAAAACCATCCATAATAATTGCCAATCATATGTCTTTTTTAGACATTTTAGCGGTTGGTATGCTCCATCCAAAAATTATATTTCTGGTAAACGATTGGGTTTACAATTCGCCTATTTTTGGCAAAGCAGTTAGAGCCGCTGGCTTTTATCCTGTGTCTAGTGGCATTGAGAAAAGTGTGTCTCATTTACAAGAAAAAGTAAATCAAGGCTATAGTTTAATGATATTTCCTGAAGGAACAAGGTCATCAACCAACAAGATAAGACGTTTTCATAAAGGTGCATTTTATTTAGCTGAACAATTAAATTTAGATATAATTCCTGTACTGATTCATGGTAATTCTGAGGTGAATCCAAAAGGTAGCGCCTTAATAAGAAACGGATATATTACTTTAAAAATATTGAAGAGCATTCCAATTGAAAATAAAACATTTGGTGAAACCTATAAACAGCGTACAAAAAGCATAAGTACCCATTTTAAACAACAATTTTTGGTGTTTCGTAAAGAAAAAGAATTCGACACTTACTTTCATAAAATGGTAATAGATGAGTACAGATATAAAGGTGATGAAATTTACCAAACGGTTAAAAAAGACCTCAACACTTATAAGGAAACTTATAACAGTATTTTATGGGCAATTGATCAAAAATCCGAAATCATTCATATATCAAAAGATTCTGGTCAACTCGATTTTCTGTTAGCTTTAAATGGTATCGATAGAAAAATATTTTCTTATATTGAAAAGGATTCCGTTAGAACCGTTCTTCAAAATAGTTTTATAACAAATAAGAACCATAATCTTAATTTTGAGAATACTATAGAAGACACTTTAATAAATACAGGAAACACATTAATTTTAAACACTAATAACTTATCTCAAGAACAAATAAACAGCGTATTGAATAACACGATTAATCTTGTGATTTTATTGAAAGAAAGCCGAAATTTGTATTCTAAATGGATTACTGAATTAGGTTTTAAGTCGATTCAAAAGAATGAAAATCTTAGTATTTTCAAACGATAAAAAAATATTAAAAAACACATGAAACGAGCATGTTAAAAGCATTATCATTATTAATGAATGATAAATAGCGAACAACATGTGACATTTACAAAATAATAAGATTAACACATGAAATCACATTATGACGTTGTAATAGTTGGAAGTGGATTAGGCGGCTTGGTTTCTGCCATCATTCTAGCCATGGAAGGCAAAAGTGTTTGTGTGCTCGAAAAAAACAATCAATATGGTGGTAATTTACAGACGTTTGTAAGAAACAAAACCATTTTTGATACTGGAGTGCATTATATCGGTGGACTAAATGAAGGGCAAAATCTGTATCAATACTTTAAATATATTGATATTTTAGATCTAATAACCTTAAAGAAATTAGACGAAAAAGGATTTGATATTGTAACGTTTGATAATGACCCAATAGAATATAAGCACGCTCAGAGTTACGAAAAGTTTATTGAAGTTTTAGTTGAAGAATTTCCGGAAGAAGAACCTGCAATAGTAGCTTATTGCAACAAATTAAAAGAAACCTGTGATAGCTTTCCTTTATATAACCTTAAACAAGGCAAACCCTATTATGATGATACTGCTACTTTTCAACTAGAGGCAAAAGCATATATAAATTCACTTACTGAAAATAAAAAATTACAAGCTGTACTTGCGGGAACAAACTTTTTATATGCAGGTGATGGAGAACGTACACCATTTTATGTTCATGCATTAACCGTCAATTCATATATAGAAAGCTCTTACAGATGTGTAAATGGTGGTAGTCAGATAACCAAGGCATTAATCAAAAGACTAAAAGAACACGGAGGAGAAACCTATAAACATCATGAAGTTGTTGATTTTGGTTTTGACGATGGTAAAATCACTTCCGCAATTTGTTCCAATGGTAAAGAAATAAAAGGGGATTTGTTTATTTCTAATATTGAACCTAAATTGACCTTAAAGCTTGTAGGTGAAGATAAATTTAGAAAATCTTATACTAATAGAGTTAATAAAATTGAAAGTACAATTGCTGCGTTCAGCCTATATATAGTTTTAAAACCAAATTCATTTAAGTACCAAAATAAAAATTTCTATCACTTTAGAGATCCTGATAAGGTTTGGGATGTTCACAAATACACTGAAGACAGTTGGCCAGAAGGTTATATGATGTCTATGGCAATTAAGAAAAACATGGAGGAATATGGAGATAATATTACCGTCATGACTTATATGCATTATGATGAAGTTAAACCTTGGGTCGAGACATTTAATACCGTTGCAAATAAAAATGAAAGGGGGCAAACCTATGAACAATTCAAGGCTGAAAAAGCTGAAAAATTAATAGTAGAGTTAGAACTAAAATTTCCAAATATAAGAGATTGTATTCAAGAGATGTACACATCTACACCTTTGTCTTATCGAGATTACATTGGCAGTAATAGAGGTTCTATGTATGGCTATGTTAAAGATGTTAATAGACCAATGCAATCTTTTATATCGCCAAAAACAAAAATTAATAACCTTATGTTTACGGGTCAAAGTCTAAATATGCATGGTATTTTAGGTGTTACCATAGGAGCTGTTATGACTTGCTCCATGATTTTAGGCAAAGACTATTTATTAAATAAAGTTTTAAAAGCCAATAACGAACCAGAAATTACAGTAAATAAGGTTTAATAATATGTTGTTAAAGAAAGTATATTGGTTTTATTTATTCTCATTCCTGTTTTTAGCAACATCATGTGGTGTATCAAAATCTCTTAGTGATGTACCAGATGTAAGTGCTTATAGTGCTGTTATTTCTGAACGCATAAAAACATCAGATTCTACATTCTCTATAGGAAACAATCATCTTAATAAAAACAAACAAGGTTCATGGGAACTTTATGTGGAAGGCAATCCATACGAAATAGGCTTAGTCACAGGAAGTCTTACACAAGAGTTATTTCACAAACAAGAAGCTTCTTTTTTATCGAAGATTGACGAGTTAGTGCCTTCAAAGACAAAACAAGCCATATTACGAAAGTTTTTAGCTTGGTATAATAGAAAATTGTATCTCAATGTTCCTTTAGAGTATAAAACTGAAATCTATGGACTTTCAAAATATGCCTCAAATAGCTATAATCATATTGCGGAGCCGTATTTAAGAGTTCTTTATTTTCATGGAGCACATGATATTGGTCATGCTTTGCAAGATTTGGCATTAGTCGGCTGCTCGTCTTTTGCTGCTTGGGATGAAAAAACTGAGGATGGTAGTTTAATTATTGGTCGAAATTTTGATTTTTACGCTGGAGATGAATTTGCAAAGGAAAAGATAATAGCATTTATAAACCCAACCGAAGGTCATAAATTCATGTCTGTCACTTGGGCAGGAATGGTGGGAGTTCTTTCTGGAATGAATGAACATGGATTAACCGTTACTATAAATGCTGGAAAATCTAAAGTTCCTTTAATTGCTAAAACACCTATTTCAATTTTAAATCGTGAAATATTACAATATGCATCAACAATTGATGAAGCCATTGCGATTGCTAAAAAGCGGCAAGTATTTGTGTCAGAATCTATATTTATAGGAAGTGCAAAAGACAAGAAAGCGGTATTAATTGAAGTGTCACCAAATAATTTTGGAGTTTACGATGTCGCCAATTCTAATCAATTAATATGCTCTAATCATTTTCAAAGTGATGCGTATGCCAATGATAAAAAAAATCTAAAACATATAGAGGAAAGTCATTCGCAATACCGCTACAACCGCATGGAAGAGTTACTCAACCAACATGCAAAACTAACACCAGAAATTGCCGTTGATATATTGAGAAATAAAGAAGGGTTAGATAGTAAAGCCATTGGTTATGGGAACGAAAAAGCACTGAATCAATTATTAGCGCATCATTCCATAGTTTTTAAACCAGAGCAAGGTTTGGTTTGGGTGTCTTCAAACCCTTATCAATTGGGAGAATTTGTGGCTTACGATTTAAACGAGGTGTTTAAAAACCCAAATAAAGTATCTCTTTCTAACGCAGAACTCAATATTGAAAAGGATGACTTTCAATTTACTAAAGCCTATACAAATTACGAAGCGTATAGAATACTTAGAGCACAAGTGCTTTCTTCTATTGATGACAAAAAAACCATAGATTCACAAATCCTTTCTGATTTACAAACTTTAAATCCAGAGTATTGGGAAACGTATTATATCGTTGGCAGCTATTATTATAAAAAAGGTTATTTTACAGCTGCTTTAAATTCATTCGAAAAAGCTAAAACTAAAGAAATCACAACAGTTCCTGACCAAGAACAAGTCGACAAGTACATTAGAAAATTAAAAAGAAAGTTAAATAGATGATTCCAGATATAGAACTAGCATCAAAAGCTGAAATAAACAACTTTCAAATTGAAAAATTAAAAGAGCTTTTAAGTTATTTAAATATTAATTCCGCTTTTTATAAACGGTTGTTCAAAACACATAAAATTGATATAGATAACATTTGTTCACTTGAAGAATTAGCCACAATTCCAACCACATCAAAAGACGATTTACAACAGTACAATGATGATTTTATTTGTGTGCCTAAAAACAAAATTGTTGACTATGTGACGACTTCTGGGACTTTAGGTGAACCTGTGATTTTTGCACTAACTGATAAAGATTTAGATCGCTTAGCATATAACGAGGCTATTTCTTTTGCCTGTGCAGGTGTCACACCAGAAGATGTTATTCAGTTAATGACAACAATCGACAGACGATTTATGGCTGGACTAGCTTATTTTTTAGGAGCACGAAAACTTGGAGCAGGAATTATTAGAGTTGGAAACGGAATTCCGGAATTACAATGGGATTCAATTTTAAAGTTTAAACCAACCTATATTATTGCTGTGCCTTCATTTTTATTAAAGCTTATTGAATTTGCGAAGCAACATAGCATAGATATTAATGCTTCAGGAATTAAAGGTGCTATTTGCATTGGAGAATCGCTTAGAGAGCAAGATTTTTCATTGAATACTTTATCAAAAAAAATAAAGGAAAATTGGGATATTGCTTTGTATTCCACTTATGCTTCTACGGAAATGAGCACGGCTTTTAACGAATGTGAAGCACAACAAGGAGGACATCATCATCCAGAACTCATTATAACCGAAATTTTAGATGATAATAATCAACCAGTTCCTGAAGGTGAAGTCGGCGAATTGGCTATAACTACTTTAGGAGTTGAAGGCATGCCATTACTCCGATTTAAAACAGGAGATATTGTAAAATCACATAACGAAAAATGTAGTTGTGGGAGAAACACCAACCGATTAGGACCTGTAATTGGCAGAAAAAAACAGATGATAAAATATAAAGGCACAACGATTTATCCTCCTGCCATGCATAATGTTTTAAACGATTTCAGTCAAGTTGAAACTTATATTATAGAATTGTCTCATAACGCTATTGGAACTGATGAAATCCTTATTAAAATAGCAACGACAGAAGCAACTGAAAAATTACTAAAAAATATAAAAGACCACTTTAGAGCAAAATTAAGAGTTCTTCCTAAAATTGAATTTTGTGATAAAAAAGAAATTCAAAAATTACAATTTCCCAAAATGAGTAGAAAACCTATGATGGTTATTGATTTCCGGAAGTGATTTGGCTTCGCCATAACCAATATCAACCTATTTTTAAATCAAAAAAGTCGAAACTTTCGTTTCGACTTTTCATCTGTACTGAAGACGGGACTTGAACCCGTACGTCCCAAGGGACATTGGATTTTAAGTCCAACGTGTCTACCAATTCCACCACTTCAGCGTTTTAGTCTCGACGGACTAAATTGGTATATTTTTAAGCGTAGAGCGAAAGACGGGATTTGAACCCGCGACCCCCACCTTGGCAAGGTGATGCTC
>OJDV01000699.1_pt1 | contig 11226 bp, 11 predicted proteins | sample 1592911 | NCBI WGS metagenome assembly OJDV01 (sample SAMN05416860, study PRJEB24817) | seawater metagenome | isolation source: Sea water | place: Canada:Atlantic | collected 2013-11 | reverse complement strand
CAATCACTCTTCAAAGTTAAATTGCCATCTGTCTCAAACTATTTGATGACGGACATTTACGCATAAGCTGCATGCCCACAGAGGCCCCAAACTTATGGGCAATAGCGGGGTGCCGTTTTTTAACTGCCTCCAACACCTCAGACAGCGATATCTTCTTTGGAATGGTCTTTCTGACACCCTGAGGTATACGCCCTAGAGGCTTGCTGGTATTAATAACCGCCTGAATAACCTTCTTGATCCCAGGCCTGCAGCTGGTGGGGATGTTATACTCTGACAGGTCGTAAAGATCACCCTCTGGAGGGACTGCCCCCTCTAACCCATAGAGTAGCAATAGCCCCATCTGGCCATAGTCCAACTCAGCAATGATATTATCATCAATGATAATGCCTTCCAAGCGTTCAGAGTGCTTTAATCTCTGCCAAAACCCACCATACAGCCTGCCACCTTGGGCAAAGTCAGCATTGTTGAATATCCGCTTTAGACAACGATCATACAAGTCGGTGTTCGGGATGCTGCATTCAATATCAGCCTGCCCTAACCACTTGTTTATGACTTGAAGTTGTTGCCTTTGATTTATGGTTTCTTCTGTATCCACGTATTCAACCAGCTCACCAGGCTTATTATCCCTCTGCTTTGGTCCGCGCAGTAAGATCACCTCTGCCTCTGTGGATCGTCCAATATCTGCGAAGGTAAGGTTGATTTTCTTAATGCTGCTTAGTATCTTTCTACCTGCTGACAGGGTTGTCTGTTTCCCACTAACTGTAACGGTTTGAAACTCATTTTTAAGGGTGTATTGGCGCTTTCCTGGGGTGATCACAACAAACCCCATTTCCTCTGCTGCCATTACGTTTAATTCATCAGGAAGCGTTTTACCTAGGGCCGCAGCTTTGTATCTAGAAGCCTTACTCAGAACCTGATTGCTTTGTGTGACATGCACCCGACCGCCTGCAACTTCCAACTCACGGTAGACCAGATCACACACGATAGCTTCTACCCTGCCCTGATAGCTGACCTGGGATTTTGTATTGCGCTTTCGTTTACGGGTCTTGTAGTATTCCTCATACCCGCCCATCTGGTTTATTACTTCTGCCACGACTTCCTTCATGGCATCGGATGCACAGCACCTATACGGATTGAAGGGTCGAGCCGTTTCATAAATCTGTCTCATGTTCCACTCCTCCGTGGCCATAGGCGGTATAGGCCTTTTGGAAAGGTTCGGATAAGCCAACCAATGTTTTTACTGTAGAATATCATCAGATTGATCGCTCATTATCATGGGCAATAAATCACAGAAAATCATACACCTACAGGTGTAAATATAAAATTACCCAATGTACGCTTTGACCCACCATTATACGACATTCGTGGCGATCGCAGTCTACAACACTAAGGGCGGGAAGGAGCCGTTCGCTGTAAGCGCACCAACGACGGTCAACTGGCTAAAAGCAGACTTTCGATTGATAACCGCATTATTAGATATTATCGAGATCGCGGGTCGTGAGTAATCTGCTTTGATCCACCTCTCCGTCCTGCAGTTAATTGAAGTGGTGTCCAATAATTATCGATTTCCAATTCCCCGTGCTATTTTTACGCGACCAAAGCCGATCGGCCTTGGATTTTTAAAATTATAGGTAAGGAAAAAAGATGTTTGCTCGTGTTACCCATTACAAGATGAAGCCCGGTTCAAAGGACGCTACGACTGCGATCATGAATTCGCTGAAAAGCCAGATCATGGAAATGCCAGGGATGCATAATTTTATCAATGTCGCGAATGAGGATGGCAGTGGTTACATCATCGCAGTGGTTGAGAGCGAGGCTACTTCGAATGCTAACGCCTCAAAAGTGGCAGAACTATGGGGCGCATTTTCCGACTATATGGAGGCAGCCCCAAAAGCTGTCGGCTATGACGTCGTTGCGAATTGGACTAATTAGACGGCTACTGTATTAGCGCACTTCATGGCGCAAGCAATAATGCGTCGTGTTGGGGGAACACCTTTTTGTTCCTCCATCACAAAGGGCAAAGAACAAGGGTTTGATGAGTGATCTTCAACTGTCGATCGAAAGACGCTGGGATATGAAACTTCCGCAGAGCGTTTTAATACATGTGTTGCATTGATCAGTTGAAACCACCGCCCAAACAAGGCATTCAATAATTGGGCCCGCACCTACGATGCGAGCCCTTAGGGAGCGTTCATTTAAATAAACAATAACATGAAAATTTACAGGTTACCTTTTGCTATTTCATCAGCGATACGATCTGCTTGACGAATAGCCAAAGCTACAATTGTCAATGTTGGGTTCTCTGAAGCACCTGTTGTGAATTGAGAGCCATCAGATACGAACAAGTTTTCGATATCATGCGTTTGGCCCCATTTGTTCACAACACCGTCCTGAGCTTTTGCCGACATCCGGTTGGTGCCCAAGTTGTGCGTGGACGGATATGGTGGCGTTGGCATCACACGTGTGGCACCAACAGCTTCATACACGGCTTGGCCTTGTTGATAGGCATGTTCACGCATTGCAATGTCATTTGGGTGATCCGAGAAATGCACATTCGCAACAGGCAAGCCATGCTGATCTTTGACATCCATATTCAACGTCACACGGTTACTTTCTTGTGGCATATCTTCGCCAACGATCCACATGCCAGCCATGTTTTCATAGCCATCTAGTGCCGTTGTAAACCCACGACCCCATGCACCCGGATTAAGGAACGCCGCCATGAATGGTAGGCCAAGGGACAATGTTTCCATTTCATAACCACCGACGAAGCCGCGCGATGGATCGTGGCGCGATTCATCTTGGATAATGCCAGCCATGGTCGTACCACGCCACATTTTCACAGGTTGATCAAACAAGGCATATACAGACCCTGTCATGTGACGCATATAGTTTTTACCAACCATACCAGAGGAGTTCGCCAAACCATCTGGGAACATGCTGCTTGCAGAGTTTAGCAACATGCGCGGGCTTTCAAACGAGTTGCCTGCAACACAAACCACACGGGCTTTTTGCATTTGCAAGTTGCCATCTGGATCAAAGTATTCGACGCCTGTGACCTTACCTGTGTCATCATGCAAGATCCGCGCAACATGAGATTTTTCACGGACTTCCATATTGCCAGTGGCCTCACCACGTGGGATATCGGTATAGGCCGATGACCATTTTGCACCCCACTTACAGCCTTGAAAACAAAAGCCTGTTTGTTGGCAGATCGCGCGGTCATCATAGTCTGTGCTGTTCACGGCCATACGGCCTGTGTGAACTTCTTTATAGCCTAGTGCTTTGGCGCCTTTTTCAAAAACTTTATAGTTGTTGTTGCCCGGCAATCCAGGGCGACCACCCGTACGGGTCACACCTAATTTATCCTCGGCTTTGGTGTAATAAGGTTCTAGGTCCGCCAATGTGATCGGCCAATCCAACAGGTTTGCTCCTTCTACATCCCCATATTCCGTTTTCGCGCGAAGTTCGTGATCTTGGAAGCGCAATGATGCACCAGCCCAGTGTGTCGTTGACCCACCAACTGCTTTTACAATCCATGCAGGCAGGCCAGAGAAGTCCTTAGAAACGCGCCAATCCCCACTTGTTGTACGTGCATCCGTCCAAGCAAGTTGCCCAAAGCTGTCCCATTCGTCATTCACATAATCTTCTGGCAGGTAACGACCGCCTGCTTCTAATGCGACAACTTTAACGCCTTTTTGGGCTAACTCATTAGAGAGAACACCACCACCAGCACCTGTGCCTATTACGACTACTACGTCACCGTCATTCAGTTCAAATTTTGCCATTGTATCTCTCCCTTACAGCCAATTGATGTCGTCAAAACCGCGATGTAAATAACCGCCTTTTGAGAACGACTCGCCTTCGTAACCGAAGATCGGCCAGACATCTTTTTGGTTGTAGAGGCCCGTAACAAGGCCGCCGCGAATAGCTTGGAAAAATCCACCATCTTCTATTTGCTTGAGTAAATCGACGCGATTGTCTTCCCATTTGGTTTCAATATAACTGTTGGCACCAGCGGCCTTTGCCATTGCATCTAATGCAGCAACCCCTTCAGAAACCATGGTTATACTGCCTTCAGAATCATAACCTTTCACAGCAGTCACATAGTACTCATCACCCACTTTATCGTGTGGATAAATATCACGTGCCATTTGGATCAGCGTCGCCATTTCATGCTCTGAAATGGTTGTAACCTCTGTCGCCCATGCGCCATCAGGTGCTGCAACAATACCGCCCCCAAAGACCACCAACGTACCTACCGCTGCTGTACGAGACAGCAATTCACGACGGGTCATCGTTTTTCTATTCGTTTGTTTTGTCATTTTATTCCTCCATTGTGTAACGAGTGTTATTGGTAGCGTCCGTGACGTTGCATCACTTCAATTTCATAGCCATCAGGGTCAGTTACGAAAAAGAACCGCGCCAACAGTTCATCGTTATTTTTGAAATCAACTAACTTTCTGGGCGCATACCCAGCTTGTTCAAATCGCGTGTGCTCTGCGTCTAAATCTTCAACAACAAATGCTAAATGACCGTAGCCATTTCCAAGATCATACGGCGTGTCTTGGCCCTTGTTGATCGTCAATTCTAATTCAAAGTCGTTCTCTGAATTTTTTAGATAAACTAGCGTAAACCCGTCAAAGTCCAAACGCTGTGATATATCTAAATCAAAAGCATTTTTGTAAAATGCAACCGAGCGCGTTTCATCACTGACACGCACCATTGTGTGTACTGCTTTGGCCATCAATCCTCCTAATCAAGATAGTCCTTGATATTGGATAGATTATATTACCAATCTTAGATCGTGGTAGTATCCCAGTACTACGTGCAATATATTTATATTTAGGCCGCTTCTTCGGAGGCTTGAACTTTGACCTGCTCAAGCTCACCTAACTGTATAAGGCACGCACAGCGCAAAAGGGATGTAAAATTTGGAGTTTCACCACGCAATTCCAATACTTCAGAATGTAATTTTGAAATGAATGCTGGTGTTGAAAGGTTTTCTTTTTCAGCGATTGTATCAACGATTTTCCAAAAGGATTTTTCTAGACGGATGCTCGTACTTTGTCCATTCAAACGCATCCTGCGTGTTTGAGACTCGTATCGTTTGGGGTCTTGACCCGCAAAGACTTGGCACATCCTTAGTTTCTCCATTACTCAGGTACCAAACTGCGCACAAAGAACAAATCTGTCAATATTCATTTTTAGAACCGCGGGTTTGCCCCGCTGAGAAGCCGTTTAGGTAATACAGACACACAATTGTTGAGCAATGTCTGCTTTCTTTATGTACTACAGGTAAATTGATGATCATCTGGGCGTAAGTGTCACCAAGGGAGTGATAGAGTGTGGACTTGCCAACTCGCTGAATAAGATGCTTTGGAACGTTCCTTTTGTACTGGTAAGCACCCCAGCTACGTTGACGAACATACTTAGGAAGTTTCTTGGTATTTTTCTTTGTAATTTGTCAGGTCTCCTTCCCCATAAACCTCAACAGTTTGACTGTATAAAATCAGACAGGCAGCGACACTTTTTGGTTCGAATATGACTAAAGTGGTACGTAAAACGGTTCGCAAAATGGTTCAATAAACCCTTATATTACAAGGTTTTCCATAAAAACAAGATGATTTTGAGTAGAAAGTGGTGCCCTCACACGGAGCCTTGCCGACCCTTTAACCCTATGTTTTAATGTTACTTTTATTAACCAAAGGGTTCGCAAATCGCCCGAAAGCGGTTCGCAAAATGGTTCACGGTTGGTTCATCAATATTTGATCGTCTGTGCTTGGTATTTACCGCCACCCTGAAGTGGAATTATCTCTTTATTTTCTGGGAGATAGTAAGTTACTCAGACGAACAGATTGAGTTCCTATGAGTGGCTACCTCTGAATATATATTGACGGTTAGCAAAGGGAACAAAATTCGTGAAAGATGCGATGGTGAAGTCATTTGGGCACCTCCCTCACCCGTCATATTTGCCTCTAAGAGGTATCTTTGGATACGTTTAGCCAGTTCTTCTTCATTCACATTTTGACACTAAGGGCAGTAAGCAGACCTTCGCTGCAAGTGTAAAAAATTGTGTCACTGAAACCCTAATTTGATCTGTAGTTGCGTGAGCTCTATGTGCTTTAGGAGAAGTGGGCTGGTCAGCAAAGAAACGTTGATCCTGTGAGTTTAATACGCCCTGCAAGGCTCCAATAGTGAATCGTTGATGCATTGAAACCCTTTGATAAGGGAAAATGGTATTCCGATCGTGATGAGTGATGCTCACATGTCACAATAAAAGCGTATGCTTGAAACGGCAACTAGAGCGTTAAATTCGCGACCAATTGCCAGTATACCTATTCGGCGTAGGTATTTTGGGTCGAACGCCGTGTCTACTTTATGCGCGATAAATGTTGCAAACGGTACTTTAACGGTTTGCCATACTTGCTGGATACAAATGTCTGTTCGAAAAGATTGCCAGGGGCGCGTCAACTGGTCTGTGCGCAGCCTGATATCATAGTTCTGATCGTTCCCACAAACCGTCAACTCTATGCCGTCCCATTCGCTTACATTAATACCGGATCCATTCTTGCGCAGATCAAACGCCATTTGTATAAAACCTCCATTATTATCTAGGGATACGTTGCCACGTAACACGGTTGCCTTGCGCCCTTCAAAGACCTCTTGAGAGACTGTGCCATTTGAAATACCACCCATCACTGTGTCGGCAACGAATTCCCATTTTGGATGAAGTTGCATTTTATTTGCTTCCATTTTTCTGTTTTATGCACTGCAGGCACGAGTGCCAATATCGTTTATTAAGCACCATCAGATGTGGGGTCTGCGCCAGTTTTATGCGTAACACATACCGATACTCTTAAATAGAGTGCCCCAAGATCATTGCAACTGGGCACCTCCCTCACCTTTGCGCTGAGACAGCAAGACAGACAAAAACCTTTACTGATGGGGCCAATTTTTAGTCCTGTTGAGCTGTTGGTCCCTTAGGTTTTGTGCTTGTGTGCCCACCTCCAGATGTTCTGGATGGATGCAGAGGCGGTTACAGGTGTAAACATAAAAATACCAAATGTACGCTTTGACCCGCCCTTATACGACTTTCGTGGCGATCGCAGTCTACGACACTAAGGGCGGTAAGCGGAAGTTCCTTGCAAGTGCGAATACACCCTGAAGATTATCTAAAGCCGCCATTCAACCCATAAATGCTGAAAACTACCAGGCAATGGCAGCAAGGAGCTCAAATCATCAACTTTCGTCACAAAGACTACTATCCGCTGTTGCAGAAAGGTCCAATATATGAGGAAGGCAATGAGCTACTGTTGGAGTAACCATTCCACGAATGCATCAGCACTTTTGTTCGCGCGTACCTGACGCGGTCTGACTAAGAAATACCCGTAGGACACCAACTCAATATCAGAAAGGTGGACAAGCTGTCCTTCGCCTAACTCGCGGTCGACGAATGCATCATTTAGGGCGATACCTTGTCCGTCAATTACGGCCTGAACTCGGACATTAGGATCAGGGATGATTAATGTATCTTTACGGGTTTGTCGGGGTAATTCCGCCGCATCGAACCAGTCGGACCAAGCATTGCTTTCATCGTGATCACGTAGCAGTGTGAATGCGGAAAAAGCGCGCTTCAGGCCCAGTTTTTTTACCATCTGATAGGCTTGCGCGTTTCCAACTGGCCAAGCGGGCATAGACATTAGCGGTGAAATTTCAGCGTCATCCCATAGGCCATTGCCCCAACGGATTGCAAGATCCACACCTTGGTTTTCTAGATTGAACAGTTGCGTCATAGGTTGAATGCGCAACTGAATATCGGGGTATTTCTGCATAAACGTCATCAATCGCGGTGACAGCCATCTGGATGCGAAATAGCTCGACATTCCAACGGTCAGGGACTGTGCCGTTGGCGTTTTCAAGGCTAACAACACTTGCTCGATGTCGTGGTAGTGCCCGCGTGTTGCGCCCAACAATTGCTGCCCTTTCAGCGTTAAATCCACCCCCCGTGGGGTACGTAGAAACAAATCAAACCCTAAACTCGCCTCTAAGGTTTTGACTTGATAACTGATAGCGCCCTTTGTCAGATGCAGTTTTTCTGCAGCATCTGAAAAGCTCTTACACTGTGCAACCTCGGTGAAAAGCCGCAATGTATCGTGGTGTTTGAAGGTGATACTCATAGCAGAGTGTATAAATAAATTGAACGACATGTACAGAAAATTTCAATTGATATCCATACTGATAGGGCTACACCCAATTTAGGGAGGATGTTTGAGTTGGAAAATATTGATGTATCTGTGCAACCAAAACTACGGGCTGCTGTGCGTCGCGGCCGTGCTTCACGGCGAGCAGAAACGCAGGTTGTCCGGTCTCCGCGAACACGTAAAATACAGCCTTATGGCCTATTAACCGAAAGTTCACTTTTGGCGATTGAAGATCAGGCCAACTGGATTTTGCAAAACATCGGTGTCGAATTCCGCGGCGACAAAATCGCCCTCGCCCTGTTCGCAGATGCAGGTGCGACAGTTGTAGGGGAGCGAGTTACATTTAAGCCGGGCCTTGCAAGGCAACTTTGCGCAACTGCACCAGCGCAGTTTAAGCTGCACGCCCGTGATCCGACCAATACCGTTACACTTGGTGGGGACAATGTCGTGTTGATGCCCGGCTATGGATCGCCATTTGTCAGTGATTTAGAGATGGGCCGCAGATACGCAACGCTGAATGATTTTCAGAACTTTGTAAAATTGACCTACAGCACACCGTGGCTGCACCATTCGGGTGGCACTGTATGTGAACCCACGGATGTACCGGTCAACAAGCGTCACCTTGATATGGTGCTGGCACATCTGACGCTGTCGTCCAAGCCGTTCATGGGCGGAGTCACATCGCCCGAACGCGCGCAAGACAGTATCGAAATGGCGCGTCTGGTTTTTGGCAGTGACTTTATGACAGAAAATGCAGTGATGCAGGGCAACGTCAATGTAAATTCCCCCCTAATCTATGATGACACGATGTCTGGGGCGTTACGCGTTTATGCCGAGGCCAATCAATGTGTTTGTATATCGCCTGCGATTTTTGCAGGGGCAATGGGGCCGTTGTCACCAGCGGCAGTTGCCGCGCAAACCTTGGCCGAGGCGATGGTTGGTATCGCCTTGACGCAGTTGGTGCGCGTTGGATGCCCCGTTGTATTTGGCAGCTTTCATTCAACAATGAATTTGAAATCTGGCGCACTTACATTTGGATCACCCGAGGCCAACCTTGCAACGATGGCGATATCCCAACTGGGGCGTCGTTTGAACGTTCCAATGCGGTCGGGCGGTGGGCAAGTTTCAGCGTCAAACGCGGCAGATGGGCAGGCAATGCAAGACAGTACAGGTGCGATGTGGGCGACTCTTTTGTCAGGCACACATCAGGTCTGGCATGCGGCAGGTTGGTTAGAGGGTGGTTTGGTAATGTCATATGAAAAATTCATTATGGACCTTGATCATTGTGGTGCCATGATGACGATGTTGCAGGGATTTAACACCGACGAAGAAGCCTTTGGTCAGGATGCGTATCATGAGACGGGGCCGGGGGAAAATTTCCTGTCGACGCAACATACGTTGCGCCATTTTGCGACAGCAAACTATCAGTCTGAAATCCCCGAAGCTGGCCCGTTTGAAACATGGGCAGAAAATGGCAGCATGACAACGGATCAGCGTGCAACGGCGCGTTGGAAACAGATGCTTAATGATTACAAACCACCGCCAATGGACGATATAGTCCGTGCGGCACTCACTGAATTTGTGGCAAAACGCAAAGCGTCGATGCCCGATGAATGGTACTAGAAAAGGAACAACCATGACCGAAGAACTTAGCCGCACATCCGCACTCGCATCACGCCACACAGCCCTTGGATCAGGGCTTGAAGATTGGAACGGGATGGGAACCGCGTGGACCTATAATACCGATCCTAATGACGAACACGATGCTGTGCGCGAAGCCGTTGGCATGTTCGACATGTCACCGCTGAAAAAAGTATTTGTGCGCGGCCCTGACGCCGCCGCTACGTTGGATCACCTGACCACACGCGATATCTCAAAAATAGCACCGGGGTCGGCGGCATATCTGTGCGTCTTGACTGAAAAAGGCGGCATGGCTGATGATGCAATCGTGTCCAATAACGGCGATGATGAATGGATGATTATCCATGGATCAGGTGACACGATGGCATTGCTCGAAGCCTCTGCCGTAGGGTGCGATGTGAAGGTTGAATTTACGGATGACCTTCATGATCTTTCGGTTCAGGGTCCTAAATCATGTGATCTTTTGAATACGCATTGTGATATCAACCTGCCTGATCTTGCGTATTTCCAACACGCCGCAGCGATTCTGTTTGGTCATCCATGTCGTCTGTCGCGCACAGGTTATTCAGGCGAACAAGGCTATGAAATTTTCGTGGATGCCGCAGTTATCGGTGATATTTGGGATAAGCTGGTGGATAAAGGTGTTATGCCATGTTCTTTCACAGCATTGGACAAGGTTCGCATTGAAGCAGGGTTGCTGTTCTACGGCTATGACATGACCGAGAGTAACACACCTTGGGAAGTTGGTCTTGGCTTTGCTGTCAGCAAGAATCAGGGCGATTTCCGCGGTAAAGATGCTGCTATGGCCGCGAAAGGCAACGAGGCCATAAGAAATGTTTGCCTCGATATTGATCGATCAGACATGGTTGCTGGCGGTGAAGCTTTATCTTTAGAAGGTGCAGATGTGGGTATCATCAACAGCCCATGTTATTCTCATCGGATGGGCAAATCGTTGGCGCTGGCACACATCAATCCAAACATCAAAGTAGGGACAGTGTTAAAGGTAACTGGTGATGGGATCGACACGACTGCAACTGTCGTTTCAAGTCCGATCTACGACCCATCCAAAAGCCGCACTCACGCTTAGGCCAGTTAATATTTGGGCTTGCCGATGCCCAAGCGTTTATCGCTTGGGCAAATAATGGATAAGGTAAAAAGCAGATGTTCCCTAGTGTACTCTAATTGGCAGCTTTGTCCCCCATAGCAAAAGTTGAGGCACTACAGAGACACGATTGCTGGGCAATGTCTGCTTTCGGGAAATTACAACCTTGCAATTTAACTACACTCGAAAGGCAGGTTTGGGCCGAAAGCAGACTTGGTAACTATGGGCGGGAAGGAGCCGTTCATGCGGTCGCTAACTTTTAGGCCCAATTTTCGAAAG
>OJDV01000698.1_pt1 | contig 11263 bp, 10 predicted proteins | sample 1592911 | NCBI WGS metagenome assembly OJDV01 (sample SAMN05416860, study PRJEB24817) | seawater metagenome | isolation source: Sea water | place: Canada:Atlantic | collected 2013-11 | reverse complement strand
AGATTTCTGCCTGTCTCGTGGGCTCGGAGATGTGTATAAGAGACAGGTTATAACATTATTACCATTATGAATTAATGTTTTTTTATAGTTTAAAAAATCGTATTTATATATATTTCCATTGTCCGTTGCAAAATAAAGCATATTGTCTTTATAAAGTAATTTTCTAGATAAAGAATTTAAATTTATTTCTATGGTTTTATAGTATTCAGGCCTGTCTTTGTAGTCAATGAATATGATTTTATTTGTAGTGAGACTTAAAACGAATAGTTTTGCTTCTTCGAGAAGTAAGAAATCAAGTATTTTCCCTTTTTTGTAGAAAAATTCAGCTTCAAATTCTCCTAGTTTTTTATTATAAACTCTTACACTTGATACAGTGTCTACTAATTCATTGGCAACGGTAATAATAGTATTGGAGTTTTCTTTCGCTTTTATTTTTAGCCCATAACCTCCAATAAAATAATTCTTTGACGATTTAGTTTTAGTATCAAAGAGAAACGCATTTCTTTTTTTTATGTAAAAAATAGAGTCCTTAAAAACCTCAAAATCTCGTATTACGAAATCTGATTCAATAACAGTTTCGGCCTCTTGTGCTCTATATTGTTGTATAAAGAGAACCTGAACTATGACAAATATAAATATTGATCTAACTTTCTGCATTTTCTAAAGCAACTAAATAGTAGTTATAAAAGAGAGTTGTATATACAATTCCATGATGTCTGTCTAGTATGTTTTCAATATAAAAGACCATTAAGATTATTATAAAAAAACCAAAACCCTCTCTAATGTCAAGTCTTTTTGTTCGAGGGTTAACTTTTCTAAAAACATTAATAACGAATAAAAACAAAACTAGAAAACCAAAAACTCCAAACCTCATTAAAATAGATAAAAATTGATTATGACTATTTAAGTCTGAGTCTAAATAATAATATTTTCCGTTTATAAAATGATTGTAATTTAATAGGTCTTTTTCAGAGAGCGTGAGGTTTCCAAAAATAGGATTGTTTTCAAAAACTTGAAAAGACACTTCCCAGATTTGAAGTCTAAAATCTAAAGCCCTTTCATAATTTACATTGACTTTATTAATGAAAGCAGATATTACGAAAAGGATTAAAACTAAGAAAAAGATATAATAGCCGGTGTTTTTTTTAGATAATTCCGGTAGTGAGTGAATTAAAAATAAAAATAAAAAAACAAACATGGACACTTTACTATCGAGCAAATACATTAAACCAAGTGAAAGGGCTGCTAAAAACACATACAGTGCTTTTAAGGCTATATTGGCGTTTGATTTTCTTATAAATATTTGTACCACACTATAATTCACAAATGTAAGTACAAACATCGATAAATAGGTGTGGTGCAAATCAAGAAGGTTTTCAAAAGCGTACTTATCAAAGGTCAAATTATATAATACCGCCGAAAAAAATACGTAAAGAATAGATATGGCAACTCCCAAAAAAAGTGCATAAATAAGAATTTTATTTTCTCTCTTATTTCTTAAAAGTATAGGTGTTAGAAAGAATAATGCAAAGTGCATGTATTGCTTTTCAAAATGGAAAAAATTATAATAGATGTCTGACTGCAAAATTGAATTTATCTCAATGAATGTAAAGAAACAAAGGCCAATTATTGATGAGTGTTTTAAGGCTTTAGTTGCAAAAAGTTTATCTCTTTTTAACGCAACCTGAATGAGTTTTAAAGCAATTGATAAAACAAATGTAAATGTGCTCAGATTTATAGACAGTGGCAAAAGAAGTATTGAAAGTGTAAACACAAAAAAAGACATGTCCTTTTTATGTATCGTTTCTTTTAATATTACGCTAGATTCTTTCAGCATCTGCTAATTAGATTTAGAAAAGAATTTCTGTTTATATACTTCTATTAAGAAAAGCGGTGTTGAATATAGATATCTTTTAGTTAGGCGCCATGCAGTAAAGCTCCTATAAAGCCATTCTAGTTTTAAACCAATTATCCACTTTGGTGCTCTTTTTTTGGTTTCAGCTATAAAGTCAAATACAGCTCCAATAGAGCATATTACATTAGCATTAATTTTATCTTTATTATCTAGAACCCATTTTTCTTGCTTTGGTGCTGTCATCCCAACGAAAACCACATGAGGTTGAAAAGTATTGATTTTAGAAATCATTTCTTTATTGTCTTCGCCTGAAAAAGAAGCTTTAAAAGGAGGTGAAAAAAAGCCGAATGTAATATTTGGGTGTGTTTTAGTTAGTTTGGCTTTCATCAAATCAAGGGTCTCTTGGCTTGAACCTATATAAAAACACTTTAAGTGTTCCTCTTCTGATATATTTAGCAAGTGATCGTGAATATCTGCACCTGCTATTTTTTTGATTTTTTCGTTCTGATTTTTTTTGGCCATCAAAACAATACCTTCGCCATCGGGAAGTAAAATATCACTTTTTATTAATGCTTGCTCAAATTTCGAATCGTTCTTTGCAACTATATAAGAGTGTGCATTAATCGTATTAATAATAACTCGTTTTTTGTCATCAATATTAATGTCTACAAGGTTAGACGCATAAATATTATAGTTTTTTATTTTTATTGATTTCAATCTTGATTCTTAAATTATGATAATAGGGAGCAACTCCTTGTGGCAAATATAATTAGTTAATAACTTATGCCATTACTTAAAAATAGATAATTTCAATTAATTTTTAGACCATTTGTCTATTACTTTCGACTTGTCTTGTAGATAAAAATTTTGGAAAAAGTCAGAGTTAACTATTTGACTAATCGCTTTCTGGTCTAGTTTTATGTTATTTTTAATGTTATTATACGTACTCGCGTAGAACTTATTGTCACTAACATTTGACTTTTGAAGTTGCATAGGAGCGTCAAGACTTAGAAGATCTTTAATAGCCACTGGAAAAACCGAGTCTAGGTCTTCCATTTTTAATAACAAAAGGTGATTGTGATTGTTTTGTGAAATGACATATTTGTTATCGTAATCAAACTTTTGGGCAAATACATCTATTCCAAAATTACCTTTGATCTCAAGATCAAACCAATCTTTAAGTTCTTTACAAATATCCGTTTCAAATTTTTCCTGGAGTATTTTTTGAGCAATGTTTATATCGATTTCTAACTTTTTGTTTTCCAATATATCTTTATATTGATCTGTATTTTGAAAAAAAGAAGATATTTCCCTGGAAATTGGTTCTCTTATGATGCTTATAATGAATAGTTTTCCTGTATAAGTTTTGAATTTTTTTCTTAAAATTTTCGAAATAATTAAATGTAATGGTTTTGATTTTCGATTAGAATGAATATGATCTCTAATTGACTTCTCTATTCCTTCTTTTGAAAAATTATGAATGTGAAAAACTTGATTCGGAGCTTCGTTTTTTAACGTATAGTAAACACTTGTAGAACCAACTTTTCCTGGTGTTAAAATAATAATTGGTGGTTTGTTAAAACGTATAGTTTTGAATTTAATTAGATATACTAATTCAACTAGTGAACTTAAGTATTTAGCAATAAATCTACGAAATCGAATTTTTAAATTCATTCACTTATTATTATTTACCGAGAGATTTTTTAAAGATATTATCTAATCTCTTTCCATACATTTCTACTGTAAATTCTTTTTTATATTTTTCATTTCCAGCATTACCCATTTCAATTTGCAATGAAGGGCTTTTTATTAATATTTCCAATTTATCAGCTAAACCTTTTGCATCTTTTTGTTTTACTATAAATCCAGTTTTATTATCGTCAATTATATCTCTAACTCCACCTTCAGGACAAGAAATCACTGGTAAACTATATTGCATCGCTTCTAAAAGGACTAAAGGGAAGCACTCGTTAGGGTAATGTGTTGGAAAAGCAAAAATATGAGCGTTTTGAAATGCGTCATGCTTTTCCATATCATATTTCTTTCCAGCGTAATGTACTTTGTTTTCTAGTTTAAGCTTTTCAATTTCTGATTGAAGTTCTTCAGCTTTTATATCGCCAATATTACCAACATAAGTACAGCGAAAATCCAATCCTCTTTCGTCTAAATGTTTACATGCATTAAGTAAAGTATAAACACCTTTAGATTCTATTAAGTTAGATAAGAATAAAATTTCTGTTGGGCTGTTTTCTGATTTTAATTCTCTTTTCTTTATCTCATGGGTAACCTTAGGAATTCCGTTATGGCAATATTGGACTTCATCAAGACTCACATACTTCTGAATGTCTTCATAAATCCATTTCGAACCTAAAACAATATCTACCTTTTTTAATACTCTCTTATATAAAAAGTTATCTAAAAATTTATGCTGATGATTTTTTATGCCTTTGTTATGAAAGTGATACACTAATTTTGCTCCTTTAAGTTTTAACATAAAAACGATTAAAGCGTCTTTATAGAAGCCCATTCCATTAGAGGTTAAACTTATGTACACTAAATCTGGTTTATAAGAATTGTAAGTTGAAAAACAGCTCTTGAAAAGGTTAATGAAATTTGACAGTTTACTAAATGTTATTCTCTTTCTTTCTTTAAACGTCTTGGTCGTTCCTAAATTAATATATTTAGTTTCGTAATTTGAGTTAATTATTTTACTATCAACTATAAATTGGCCTAACATTGCTGCGCCATGAATAGGTGGAGGAAGGTGAAGTATAAATAGTATTTTCTGTTGTTTCATATAAAGTTTAAATTTAAAAAATTACTCATTGAGTAACTTCTTTTTTTAAAGTAATTGTGCTAAAATCTCTATTTTCTATTTAGGACAAATTTAATTATTTCCAGACCTAATTTGCAACCAATAGCGATGGTACTTGTAAACAAATTCATTCCCGAGTTTCTTCTAGCAATATAAGACTCTTTAAGAACGTCTTTAAGTGGGATTTGTCCGCTTACACCACCAAGCCTAAAGTTTACGGTTGGCTTGTTGATATAGGTAAATTGATCTTTGTTTTTTAGATATGAAGTTAGCGTAAATTGATAATCTGAATATACCTTTAAGCTCGTGTTATAATTGTATTCTTTATATACTTTTGGTGACACAAACATAGATGGGTGATTATATGTCATTGCAAAGTATTTGAATTTAATTACAGAAGGGTTAAATGCAAATACCTTTTTTTCTCCATCAGGATAGACATCATACCTGTCTGAATGAAAAATTCTTTTATCTGGGTTTTTAAGATATTTATTAACTGTTGTTTCTACTGCATCTACCTCATACCAGTCATCACTATTAATCATGCCTATAAGCTCTCCTTTTGCCTTACTGATACCTTTATTCATGGCGTCATAAAGACCTCTGTCAGGTTCGCTAATCCAATGGTCAACATTTGCTTCATTCGCTTTAATTAAGTCCACAGTTCCATCTGTAGAACCACCATCAATAATTATATATTCAATATTCGGGTATGTTTGATTTGCAACACTATCAATAGTTTGTTGAAGATATTTTATCCCGTTAAAAACTACCGTTACAATGCTTATTAGGGGCTGTTCTGTCATTTAATTTTTAGTTTACTTTCAATCTCTTCATTGGTCATCATTCTATTCTTCTTACTTAAAACAGTTCCTATTGACATCCACAATAAAATAAATGTAGGAGTGAAAGCTGGTCTAAAAGAAATTAAACTTAACAAGGTAAGTGACAAGATGAAGAGTCCAAGTCGCTTAACAAAGTTGTTATTTGATTTAAAAATGGCTAAATAAACAGAAGATAACATTAAACCAAAGTTTAACAATAATAATAAAAATCCACCTTTTAAAATCATTTGGAGGTATCCTACTTCTACTGTAATTCGAGTTGGGTTATCTAGTGCAAACCAATATTCTCCAATATGCTCAAAATACCTCAATACCTTGCTAAAAAATGGGCTGTAATAGGTTCCTAATGAACCCTTTCCGAAAATCTTTTCAACAGTATTCAAATCAGTTAGTAATTCTGTAAACAAAAATGTTCTTGAATCTTTAAACTCTATTATTTTATTAATAAGCAATGAAATATTTTCGTACCCATAAGTAAAGACCAAAACCATCAGTATAGTAAATCCAATTATAATATACTTGAATACTGTTTTTTTTATTTTAACATGCTTGAGTTTCGTTATTAACAAGAAGAAAAAAACAAGTGTTAAAAAAATAAACTCGATTCTTTGCTCGGTAAATACCGCAACAACAATGTAAAGTATAAAACTAAAATATATAGTTATTCGTCTTGTTATATTAAATCTATAGACACCTATTAGGAGCAAAAAGTTGATTGGTCTTAATAACCATGTCCACTCTGTTTTTAGCTTTCCTGCCATGGCGTTATATTGAAATAAAAACAAAATTGAAAACAACATTAATCCAAACATAAACTGTACAGATTTAAAGACTGGGTTCCAATTTTCAAGTTTAATTCCTAAAATTAATACTACTGGAACAAGCCAAGCTAAGCCCATATAAACATTTCCGAAGTTTGTAACCCAATCTTGAAGGTTAAGAGTGAACCCTCTTAATATGGTTATTAAGCTCCAAAAAAATAAAAGATAAAAAAGTGTCCTTGAAGATCTAGAAAGCTCGTTTAATAAACCTCTATTTCTGTAACCAACATAAAGAATAGTAACTACAGAAAACAACAGAAAACTTGTTATCGCCAATTTCTCAAAGTTCAGACCGTTTGGTCTAAACAGAAAAAGAAAGAAAACGTATAACGCATTACTGCATATTGCGTATTTAAGTAGCTTTTGTTCTGTGATAAACATGTTATTCTTTTATGAAAGGTATTTCTTTTTAATCCAGCTAAATTTCTTGCTGAATACTAAAGTCAATTTAAATTTTCTAGTTAGAAAGTTGTTGAAATAATCAAAACAGTCCTTTATTATTAAATGATTGTTTTTTGAATCTAACCCTTTAATTTCTTTTGCTATGTTTTCTTTACTATATCCTTGAGTCCTTAAGTCTTTATCGTTTATTTCATTTAACAACCACAAGGCATATTTCTTTCTAATACTAGAATTAAACACTTTTTCCCAAGTAGTTAAGCTCTTATTAGATATCGTTGAATATTTTTTAACACCTGTGGGATCTCCTAAGGAACCTTTAGTATCTTGAGTATGAAAATCATTTAAAATTGAATGATTTAAATCAAGATCGAGATAGTCTGTTATGTGTTTTAATTCGGTTTCAAAATTAGCAACAAGCTTTTCGTAATTAACAGCTATACTTTTATCTTTGTGCTTATTATATCCTTCACTCAACAATTGAGTACCAAGTACAATATCGTCATACGATGATCTAATTTTATTAAATCTATTATTTCCCCAAGTTTTCACAACTGATGCATAGGCCTGTATTGGGTTTCTAAATAAAAAAATGAATTTTGCTTCAGGGAATAAGTTGACTATCTCATCAATAATCAAATAGTAACGAGGTGTTTTATCTAAAAAATAGCGCTCATTATTTTGACACTGTTTTGAATATAAATCTAATATAAATGTTTTAAGCGATTCGTTGTAATCTATCTCTTTATTAGGTAGATTATTTATAAAATCCTTTACCGCCCAATAGGTTGTTAAACTTGAATATTCTGAAAGGGTTCCTTTTTCTTTTAGTAAATACATTTGTGGTAAAAGCACCCAAGGTTCTGCAACACTACAAACATCTTCATGAGACATCAATACTCTTTGTAAAAGTGTTGAGCCAGATCGTGGAAGTGAAAATATAAATATAGGTGCTTGCATTTTATTCTACTTTACTAAAAACGGAATATAAAAGGTCCAAAAACCAAGTCGCTTTTTTATAATAATCACTAAGGTAACATTCCAAAATACCATAGCAATTGAACTTGATAAAGCTGCTCCATTTATACCGTATTTAGGTATAAGCAAGAAGTTTAATATCAGATTAATAATAAAGGCGACAATAATAACGTATTGATATGTTTTTTGATTGTCTGTCATTTGCATTAAATGACCAACAGAGCCAGAAATTGAATTTATAAAACGTCCAGCACATAACAATATTAACACAATATAGCCAGAAACAAATTCAGGCCCAAAAATGCCTAAAATAGTTTTTGGTAATAGTATGAAAATTAATAAAATTGGCGCCGAAGTTATAAACATTATTTTAGTTGACTTTTGAACAACTTCTTTAAGTCCTTTAAAATCTTTTTTAGAGAAAAACTCAGCAAATTTCGGACTGGATATTGAGTTTACTGAAGCTAATGCAATAAGCGTAATAGACGCCAGTTTAAGTGCTGAGCTATAGATTCCAATATCTTTAGGAGCTTTATAATATGATAGCATTAGAATATCTGTCCATCCCATTAATAGTGCAAATGAACTTGACAACATCATAGGAAATGAAAGGTAGATTATTTCTTTAAAACTATAAGTCTTACTTGAAAGCTCGCTATTGCCGTCTTTGATAGATTTCGAAAAGAAAAACAATGCTATTGAAGCAACAACAAGCGTACAAAGAATTGCATATATATATATTTCAAAAATCTTAGCATCAATTTCTAAAAAATAGAAAACACACAATAATATCAAAAACATAAAGCTCAATAATGCTGATTTGAAGAGCATAAACTGAATAATACGCTTATACGATTGAAAAACAACACTTAATAAAATCAGAAATGCCATCGGCAAAACTGCAATTCGAACTAAAAGCAGATAAGGTTCGAATCCTTTTTGCCTTAGTACACTATTTGTGATAAAATCGGAATAATAATTTATTCCTAAAATAACAACTACAGAAAGTATGATTGTGATAGACGAGGCTTTTAAAAGAACCCTAAATATGCTTACCTTAGTGTTGTTTTGCTTAAGTTCGGTAAGCAAACGAATTATCGAATTGTCAAATCCAAAAACTGGAATAACTACAGCAATACTTAGAACAGTAAATCCTAGCGTATATATTCCCCATGCCTCAGCACCAAAGAATCTGGTAATAAACAGCATCGAGAGATAAGTGAACAGCATTCCTGCTATCTTTACAAAAAATGCAGAAGAGCTACCTTTAATTAGCTCTTTTAAATTTTTATCATTCGTGTGAAATATTTTCATCTTACCTCTGCTCCTATTTCAATATCTTTTTAATTCTGTAAAACGAAGTTATTATTCAACGATGTTAAGTTCTATTTTATCCCTTGAATCTTATCAATATATAGCTTCCTTAAAACTAAGATTGGATTATGTGTACCATCTACTCGTTTCGTTTTAAAAACTTTTGAATTTTCGTCATAATCAACAAATTTATTAGTCATGAAAAAGTCTAAAACAGCTTCAGAAGAAATATTGTAATTTAAATCTCCAAATGAAAGGTTGATGCTATTTATTTTAACCTCTTTAATAGATTTTGCTCCAAACGAAATACCTAAGAAGTTGTCTGGTGTAATGTTTTCAGGCATTTCGAAACGGATTTTTTTAGACGTTTCATTCGCGTTTATTTTTTGAGTAATATATAAGTCCATAAATTGACCATTATTCAAAAACGTATTTATAGACATTAACCTCATATCTTCTGGAACTGAAGTTTCTAAATCTATTTCGAGTATTAAGGTCTTACTTTTTTTTGCTTCTTGCTGTGTGCTTTCTGTTGCTTTATTATCCTCTTTTTTAGTTTTATTAGGTTCGCTTTGGCATGATAATAATACCATTGTAAATAGTAGTACAAATACTTTTTTCATTTTTTTAAGGCTTTAAAAATTAAACGATCATACCAGCCGCAACAGTTTCATTTGTAGCATCATCTACAAGAATAATACTTCCAGTAGTTCTGTTTTCTCTGTAAGAATCAATCATCAAAGGTTTGGTTGTTCTTATTTTAACTTTAGATATATCATTCATGCCTAATTCTTTGTCATGACTGTTTCTCTCTAAGGTGTTAATATCGAATTTATAGACCACCTCTTTAATCATTGCCTTTTGCTCGTTTGAAGTATGCCTAATACTATATTTAGCTCTAGGCTTTGCATTATCCTTGTGAAGCCAGCATAGCATAACTTCAATATCTTGTGACGCCTCTGGTTTGTTGTTAGACCTTACTATCATGTCTCCTCTGCTAATATCAATATCATCATCGAGAGTTACCGAAACAGACATTGGAGCATAAGCTTCCTCTAATGGTTTATCTAAGGTGTCTATACTTTTTATAGTAGATGTAAATCCAGATGGCATGACTGTAACGTCATCTCCAACTCTAAGAATACCACTAGCAACTCTTCCTGCATATCCTCGATAATCTCTATGAGTTTCATTTTGTGGTCTTAAAACGGTTTGTACAGGAAAACGAGTATCTACTTTATTAATATCACTACTAATATGCATGGTCTCTAAGGTGTGTAATAAAGGAGCGCCTTGATACCAATCCATGTTTTTAGATCGGTTTACAACATTGTCACCTAATAAAGCGCTAATTGGAATAAAACGCACATCAGTAACTAGCATCTTAGAAGAAAACTCCTCAAATTCATTAATTACTTTATTGTAAGCTTCTTCTGAAAAATCCACCAAATCCATTTTGTTCACACATACAATAACGTGAGGAATCTGTAACAAAGAAGCAATAAATGAATGTCGTCTTGTTTGTTCAATTACACCATGACGTGCATCAACCAAAATAATTGCCGCATTAGCTGTTGATGCTCCAGTAACCATATTTCGTGTATATTGAATATGACCAGGTGTATCAGCAATTATAAATTTACGCTTTGGTGTTGTGAAATACCTATAAGCAACATCTATTGTTATCCCTTGTTCTCTTTCATCTTTTAAACCATCAGTAAAAAGTGCTAAATCGACTCCATCGTGTCCTTTCTTTTTACTCGTGTTTTCTATCGCTTGCAATTGATCTTCAAAAATTGATTTTGAATCATAAAGTAAACGGCCTATTAATGTGCTTTTTCCATCATCTACACTTCCTGCTGTAGTGAAACGTAATAGTTGATTGTTATCAATCTGCATTTTTTATAAATTTTAAATCTTTTATAGTCAAGAATTTTGAGGCTTTTTTAGTCCCTTTATCTAAAAAAAACACATCAAATTTTGAAATCACTGATGTATCAATTAAGACTCGAGCAAATATAAACTTATCTTTGTTAATATCTATAACCTTTAAAGGAAAGCCATTCACGTTTTTATTATCTTCAGTTATCTCTCCTTTATAATATCTTACAAATCCAGTATACTTATCCAACTCATTTTCTTTGAAAAGATTGCCTTCTAATTTCATTAAAAAGACAAATCTATTATCACCTTCTTCAAAATATCCTAATTCGTTTACTTTAATTTCTTTATTAAA
>OJDV01000697.1_pt1 | contig 11265 bp, 8 predicted proteins | sample 1592911 | NCBI WGS metagenome assembly OJDV01 (sample SAMN05416860, study PRJEB24817) | seawater metagenome | isolation source: Sea water | place: Canada:Atlantic | collected 2013-11 | reverse complement strand
GGCAGCGTCAGATGTGTATAAGAGACAGGGTTAATCATCTTTTGTCTTGGGGATAGTTTTCCTCCTGCCATTTTAATTTCTTTTTAAGAATTAATAATTTAATTACAGTTAAAAACCACCTTAGTTTTTACCACCCATTGCAGATAACATACCTCCGTAAACTCCATTTAATGAAGAAAGATTGGTAGCTAAATTTTCCATTTGATTTTTTAGCTGCTCAGCATTTTCTGCTACTCGTTCATTTACTTCAGTTTGACGACTAGTAGATTCTACTTGAACTTTATATAAACTATTTAAAGATTCCATTTGTGCAGCAGCTAATGCCATCTCTTCACTATATTTTTTAGTAGAGCTCATAGCTTCTGTAGTTGGTACCATATCTTTAGCAGCTCCTTCAAAAGAACGGATACTTTCAGAAAGACTACCCATTAATTCAGAATCAATACGAGCATCTTTAAGCATTTCGTCTAATTTTTTAGATAGCATTCCATCAGCATCTTGAGCAGCAGCAGCAGCTTTTTTGTTTTTACCCATGCCTCCTGCTAATTCAGGATATACTAATGACCAATCTAAATCATCATCTACTGGTTCGAATGCAGAAATTGCAAAAATTAATGCTTCAGTAATAAGTCCTACTGCTAATAAAAAGGCTCCATTTAAACTCATAAATCCTAGGTTAATTTCCCAGTGAAGAATTTTAAATAATGCTCCAATAATTACAATAGAGGCTCCTAGACCGTAGGCCATATTAAATAATTTCTTTGTAGATCTTGATTGTGCCATAATAGTGTTTGTTTTATAAGTTTAAGTTAAGTTTTGGTTTAATAATAAGTTTTGCAAATTTTAACGAGCGTCTCCTAATTTTTCGTTTAATACAACGTCGGTACCCATATAATCTTGAACAGTTCTGAAGCCAATATAACTTCTAGCTGAATCAGCATATTCGTAATCTCTAGAACTCACTTGTAAGAAGTAAGCGATATCTTTCCAAGATCCTCCACGAACTACCTTACGTAAATTTTTCGAGTCGTTCACATTCGGGTTCATATTAGAAGAAAAGTCATAAGAAGATGGATCGTATGATGAATCTACCCATTCTGATACATTCCCTGCCATATTATAAAGATTATAATCATTAGGCTCATAAGATTTTGCTTCAACTGTATATAATGCTTGATCGGCTGCATAGTCACCACGTAGTGGTTTAAAGTTAGCTCTAAAACATCCTCGATCGTTTTTAGTATAAGGTCCACCCCAAGGATAAGACGCAGATTCTAATCCACCACGAGCAGCATATTCCCATTCTGCTTCACTAGGCAATCTAAACGAGTTAATGTGTTGACGTCTTCTAGATTTTTGATAAGAATTTTTATATAAAGTTCTCCAAGCTGTAAAAGCTTTAGCTTGTCTCCAATTAACTCCAACTACAGGGTAATCACCATATGCTTGGTGCCAAAAGTAATCGTTGTGCATTGGTTCGTTATAGGAATAGTTGTAATCTTTAATCCAAACTGTTGTATCTGGATAAATATTAACTTCTTCCTTGATAATAAAGTCTTTTCTACGCTTACTGTCATCTCTTGCGGCAGCTTGCATATCCATATAAGTATATTGGAAATTTAATTTTTCAACATCTATAGTACGTTGCCCATTATAAGCTTCTTCAGCAGGAATGTACATCGTATCCATCACTTCACTGTAATATTCATCAGGATAATTAGCAGTATCCCATTGGATATCTGGCTGGCTGTTTATTTTTCTTCCTGCATAAAAATCATCTCCCATTCCGAAATAATTATCATACATATATTGATCGTAAGGAGTCATTTCCTCATTCTCTTGATCAACAAAAGCAAACTCTCCAATTCCTTCATCACCTGGTGTAGCACCAACTTCATCAGCTAATATGGCAAGTTTAAGTCTAATTGTAGAATCTCTAACCCAATAAACGAATTGGCGATATTCTGCATTTGTGATTTCAGTTTCGTCCATGTAGAAAGAACGAACCGTAACAGTTTTAGTTGGGGCATCGTTAACGGCAACAAAATCATCATCTGATTTACCCATTATAAACGATCCTCCTGGAACAAGTGTCATACCAAATGGCTTCTCTGGATGCCATTTTTTTCCTTGTGTTCCTACCAATTCTCCACGATCACTGGTATTACAACTATATAATGTAAGAATAATCGCAGTAAATGCAATAAGCTTTTTCATAGGTATTTAGGTTAAATTATCGAGATTTAAGGGCGTAAACCTATTTATAAAATATTTAAAAAACAACATATTTCTTAAAAAACCCTTAATTAAATCGATTTTAAATTAGTTTGCTTGTACTTATAATTCATTTTTTCGGCGGGCTTTCATCCACCTTTCAGGTATTTCCTGATCACATGCACTCAAATAATCGCCATAAGTGCAAGGTAATAACGTTTCTCTTTTTAATTTATTATTAACATTTGAAAAAAAAGGTAATTCTATCCACCATCTACCTGTTTTATTACTTTTTTTAAATATTAACACTTCATCTTCAATTGGCACTTTGTAGGTTGTATAATGCTTTTCATCACTAAACTCATCATCTGATACCCTAAAATTAAATCCTTCAACAAAATACCAAAATACTTGCGCAATTAACATAGCAGCACTTTTAGAATTTTCAAAATCTTTTAATTCATAAATCCCAAAAGATGTTACTTTATTACTAATCCCTGCATAACGTGCTATTGCACAAATCTCCCTACCATCAAATCCGTTTGGACTTTCACTGTTTTTATAACTCAAATCGGAGCTTTTTATTGTTCCAATATCTAAAAATACCATATCAGCATCTCTTAATATTGGTTCTACCAATTTGATATCTGCAGTAACCTCTCCGAGACGGTATCCATCGAAATATAATTTTTCCATAAGATTGATTTCTTCTGGAGAATTAAAATAAGATTGATAACCAATATTACTATAGTTAAACAAGCTATACGGCTTATCTACAATAATTTTACCTACAAAAGACTTATTTGTAATGGGCTGATCTGCATCACCCAAATCAAATCTACTGTCAATATTGGCAATATTTACCATATTACCCAAACTATCATAAGATCTATATTGAGAATAAGCCAAATCCTGACTACCACAAAGCAAAAGAGGTGTGATGCCTTTTTTTAAAAGCTCCTCCATTACGGTCTTCATAGCAAAATGAGAATCTTGAACAGAGTCCCCTTTTTCTATATCACCTATATCGATTATATCATAAGACCAGTTTCCAGGATACAAAGAGTAAAAGGACTTTCTAATAGCATCAAAAGATAACTCCTCTCCTATAAAATCAATATCGTTCCTGTTTTCTTTAACTCCTAAAATTGCAAACTTTACATTTTTTAAATCAGGTAATTCACCCTCATTACCATAAACTGCAATATTTTTTCCAAGAACGCCATTAGGTAAAACTTCTCTGTGAGCAAGAACGGCTTTAGAAACGGGAGTTAAAAATTCTATCATTATTTTTTCTTAGTTGCTGGCTTCTTTTTGGCTGCTGGTTTTTTCTTAGCTGCGGCTTTTCGTTTTGGTTTCTTTTTTTCAAAAATATCCAAAGCTTGCTCTAAGGTCATTTTTTCAGCTTTTGTAGTCTTAGGAAGCTCAATTTTAGTTTTTCCTTTAATTAGATTAAAACGACCCCAACGCGCCTTTTCTAATCTAATACCTTCATCAGTCCAATCATGAATCAACTTATCAATTTCCTTTTGCTTTTTAGTTTCGATTAACTCAATGATATCATTATCTGTAAGGTTATCAAAATCATATTTTTTATTGACATTGATAAACATACCATTCCACTTTATAAATGGTCCAAATCGTCCTGTACCTTTTTGTACTGGAAACTCTTCATACTCATAAATTGGTGCATCTGCCTTTCTTTTTTCTTCAATCAGTTCTTTAGCCGCATCCATTTCAAGATCTAAAGGATCCATTCCTTTTGGTAGTGATATGAATTTTGAATCAAACTTAATATAGGGTCCAAATCGTCCATTATTTACCTGAACGTCATGTCCATTATACTTTCCAAGATCTTTTGGAAGTTTAAACAAATCCATCACCTCATCGAAGGTAACTTGATGTAATTGCTGATCTGGACGTAAGCTTGCAAATTTCTTTTCTTCATCATCTGGAGCTCCAATTTGAGCCATAGGACCAAATTTTCCTAAACGCACTAAAACCGTTCTTCCAGATTGAGGGTCCTTACCTAAAATTCGCTCTCCACTTTCTCTATCTGCATTTTCTGTTACATCCTCAATTTGGGGGTGGAATTTTTTATAAAATTCCTTCATCATATTAGACCACTCTTCGTTTCCTTCAGCTATATTATCAAAATCTTCTTCAACTTTAGCTGTAAAATGGTAATCTAGTATATATTCAAAATGTTCTACTAAGAAATCATTAACAATCATTCCAATATCGGTAGGTACTAATTTTCCTTTATCAGAGCCAATCACTTCCGTAAGCATATTATCTTTTACCGCTTCTGTTAAAGTTAATTGCAAATAGCTTCGCTCTACTCCTTCTATCGTTCCTTTCTCCACATAGTTTCGATTGATAATTGTCGAAATTGTTGGAGCATAGGTAGACGGTCTACCAATCCCTAATTCTTCCATTTGCTTCACTAAAGAAGCTTCCGTAAATCTATAAGGAGGTCTTGAAAAACGCTGTGTTGCTGTGATATAATTTTTTAATAAGGCATCACCAACTGTTAAAACTGGCAACATACCTTCTTGTTCTTCATCTTCTAAATCGGTACCTTCTAAATACACTTTTAAGAATCCATCAAACTTGATCATTTCTCCATTTGCAACAAACTGTTCTAAAACCCCTGAATTACTATCAATTTTCACATTGGTACGTTCCAATTGAGCGTCACTCATTTGCGAAGCAATCGTACGTTTCCAGATTAAAGAATAAAGCCTTTCTTGATCATAATCACCACTTATAGTTTGCCTTGACATATCTGTTGGACGAATTGCTTCGTGAGCTTCTTGTGCTCCTTTTGCCTTACTTTTAAAGTTCCTCGGCATACTATACTCCTTTCCGTATGAATTTGTTATTTCTTCTTCTGCAGCTTGTTTTGCATCGTTAGAAAGATTAACACTATCGGTTCTCATATAGGTAATCAAACCTGCTTCATATAAACGTTGAGCAATGGTCATGGTCTTTCCTACTGAAAAATATAATTTTCTAGACGCTTCCTGCTGCAGTGTTGAAGTCGTAAATGGTGGTGCTGGTGATTTTTTTGCTGGTTTTTTAACTAAATCTGAAACTTTATAATTCGCCCCAATATTCTTAGACAAAAACTCACGAGCTTCCACTTCGGTTTTAAAATTCTTTGGAAGTTTCGCCTTAAACTTACTTCCTTTATTATTTGTAAACTCTGCAACAACTCTAAAAGATGCTACAGGTTTAAAAGCTTCTATTTGACGTTCCCTTTCTACAATTAATCTCACCGCAACCGATTGCACCCTTCCTGCTGAAAGACCTCCCTTAACTTTTCTCCATAAAACTGGAGACAATTCATAACCCACCAACCTATCTAAAACCCTTCTTGCCTGTTGTGCATTAACAAGGTTATAATTTATTTTTCTAGGATTTTCTATTGCTTTTAATATGGCAGTCTTTGTAATCTCATGAAAAACAATACGTTTGGTATTGCTTTCCGTTAAATTTAAATTTTCGGCTAGATGCCAGGCTATTGCTTCCCCTTCTCGATCCTCATCACTCGCTAACCAAACCATTTCGGCTTTTTTAGCTTCCGCCTTTAATTCTCTAACCAAGCTTTTCTTATCACTTGGGACTATATATTTAGGAGTAAAATCTCCATCTACATCGACCCCTAGTTCCTTAGAAGGCAGATCGGCTATATGACCAAAACTTGAAGTTACTTTATAATCTTTTCCTAAAAATTTCTCTATTGTTTTCGCTTTCGCTGGGGACTCAACAATCACTAAATTCTTTGCCATATTCAGTTTTATTTGGGCAACAAAAGTATATGAATTTTTTAAAACTCAATTTTTATGAACAAAAAAATATAAAATTTTTCTTATTTATTAATTATTATATTGTGTAGAAAAGTCATCAGTCAATTCCTTGGAACCTTCATTAAAACCAATAGTTTCCTTATAAAAAAAATAAACAGGAATGTACACAAAATAGGCGGTAAAAAATAATCCAACAAAACACAATATCATTCCTAATTGAGCAAGTAATGAAGAAATGATGATCAATCCAAAGACTAATAACCAAAATTTATTTCCTAATTTAAAACTGATGGCAATGATATCTGAAACAGATAATTCCTTATTAAAAGCAAATATTACAACCATGAGTTGCAAAGGAACCATCACATAAAAAATAGGCAAATAACATAATAATAATGCTGCAATTGCGATTCCAAAATTCGCCAAGGATAATTTTAAAACATTAGCAAAGCCTCCTCCTTTTAAATAATAAAAATAACTTCTAGTATCTTCTTGAAGATCCAAGTCTTTAATTTTACATACTTTATAAAAATGAGATGTAATTGCTATTGAAATTATTTGCACCACTACAGACAAAACAAAAACCATAAGCCCAAAAGCAATTATGGTCAATAATGAATAATCAAAATTTGGCTCCATATTAGTAACATCCCCTTCTTGTACCGCCTCTATAAATGCTGGAATAAATGGAACATAAATTAAAGCCATCAATGGTATTGCAACTAAAAAGGTCACGATTACATGCATAAATGAGTCCATCCAAACCTTTTTAAAAAGATCAAAACTCTTAGATAATAAACCTCCAAAATCAGGAGTATTTGCAGATTCTATTTTTTGTAGTAGTTGCTCTTTCATAATATATATCCCATTTGATTTGAAGCAAAGTTATGAAAAAGAAAGCTGCCATTATGTCATAGATATCAATAAAATTGTATCTTTGCGCAGCCTTTAAAAAAGCAGGCATATTAATTGACCAACTAAATCGAGTGCAATTAATCACCAAAAATAAATTATAAAGATCTACGCCTAACGAAGAAACCTATGGAAAAAACTATTGACGAAAAGAAACAAGGCGAAACTTTAATACTAAATTCTAAAAAAGAAAACACTCGCAAACTATTTATAGAAAGCTACGGTTGTGCTATGAATTTTAGCGATAGTGAAATTGTAGCTTCTATACTTGATAAGGAAGGATTTAATACCACTCAAAATCTTGAGGATGCAGATTTAGTATTAGTGAACACCTGTTCAATAAGAGATAAAGCTGAACAAACCATTAGAAAACGATTGCAAAAATACAATGCTGTAAAAAAGATAAACCCAGGAATGAAAGTGGGTGTTTTGGGCTGTATGGCAGAACGTTTAAAAGAAAAATTTTTAGAAGAAGAAAAAATAGTAGACTTAGTTGTTGGACCAGATGCTTATAAAGACCTTCCTAATTTAATAAAAGAAGTAGATGACGGTAGAGATGCAGTAAATGTAATTTTATCAAAAGACGAAACTTATGGGGATATTTCTCCAGTAAGATTAGGAGGTAATGGAGTAACTGCTTTTGTAAGTATTACAAGAGGTTGTGACAATATGTGTACTTTTTGTGTGGTTCCTTTTACAAGAGGAAGAGAAAGAAGTAGAGATCCACAAAGTATTTTAGAAGAAGTAAAGGATTTAGCTGAAAAAGGATATAAAGAAATTACCTTATTAGGTCAAAATGTAGACAGTTATTTATGGTATGGAGGTGGTCTTAAAAAAGACTTTAAAAAAGCGTCAGATATTCAAAAAGCAACGGCTACCGATTTCTCACAATTACTCGATTTAGTGGCTACCTCACAACCAAAAATGCGCCTTCGTTTTTCAACATCCAATCCACAAGATATGTTGATTGATGTTTTACATACGATGGCTAAACATAAAAACATTTGCGATTACATTCATTTACCGGTTCAAAGTGGAAGCACCAGAATTTTAAAGGAAATGAATCGCCAACATACTCGAGAAGAATATATTGAGTTGATCGATAACATTCGTGAAATTCTTCCAAATTGTACTATTTCACAGGACATGATAACAGGGTTTCCTACTGAAACTGAAGAAGACCATCAAGATACTATGAGCTTAATGGAGTATGTAAAATATGACTATGGTTATATGTTTGCTTATTCTGAAAGACCAGGAACCTTAGCAGCAAGAAAAATTGAGGATGATGTACCGGAAGAAGTTAAAAGTAGAAGATTAGCAGAAATTGTAGCCTTACAAAGAGAACATTGTGCTTTTAGAACAGAAGCCTTTGTAGGTCATACTTATGAAGTTCTAATTGAAAAAGAATCTAAAAAAAGTGATCAACATTGGGCGGGTAGAACCTCGCAAAATACAGTAGCTGTTTTCCCAAAAGAAAACTATAATGTAGGTGATTTTGTAATGGTGAAAATTAACGATTGCACAAGTGCAACTCTAATTGGAGAAGCAGTTGGCTATTCTGAAAATAATTAAGTAAGAGTACTAAAACACAGGAAACAACTATGGAATCAGTACAAGCGACGAAACAACGATTTGGAATTATTGGAAACGACCCTACTTTAAACCGAGTAATCGAAAAAGCAATCCGGGTTGCACCAACCGACATATCTGTGCTAGTAACTGGTGAAAGTGGTGTTGGTAAAGAAAGTATTCCTAAAATCATACATTCTTTATCACATCGAAAACACGGTAAGTACATTGCTGTTAACTGTGGAGCAATTCCTGAAGGAACTATCGATAGTGAATTGTTTGGACACGAAAAAGGAGCTTTTACAGGAGCTACCACAACAAGAAATGGTTATTTTGAAGTTGCCGATGGCGGTACTATTTTTTTAGATGAAGTAGGAGAACTTCCACTCCCAACTCAAGTTCGCCTATTAAGAGTTTTAGAAAATGGAGAGTTTTTAAAAGTTGGGTCTTCAAAAACTCAAAAAACAGATGTCCGTATTGTTGCAGCAACGAACATTAATATGGCTGAAAACATCAGTAAAGGAAAATTTAGAGAAGACCTTTACTACCGTTTAAGTACCATCGAAATTAATTTACCTCCATTGCGAGAACGTGCTGAGGATATTCATTTAATATTTAGAAAATTTGCTTCAGATTTTGCGCAAAAATATAAGATGCCTACGATTCGCTTAGATGAGCAAGCAACAGAATTACTATTAAAATATCATTGGGGTGGAAACATTCGACAACTAAGAAATGTTGCTGAACAAATTTCAGTTTTAGAAAAGGAAAGAAATATCTCTTATCAAACTTTAAGAAATTATTTAAAAGATGTAGGAAGCAATCTTCCTGCAGTTATTGAAACCAAAAAAAAAGAAAGTGATTTCAGCAATGAAAGAGAGTTACTTTATAAAGTTCTTTTTGACATGCAACGTGATCTTAACGATGTAAAAAAATTAACGTTAGAACTCATGAAATCTGGGAACAACACCAAAGTTCAAGAAGAGCATTCTACCATTATCAATAAACTGCATACCGATACTCAAAGCTCAGAGGACACTTTAGCTAATTTAACAGACAATAGATTTGATCCACCTTCAGAAAATGTTGAAGTTTTAAATATCCCTGAAAACAATCCAGAATCGTACACTCAAGAACCTGAATCTGTAAGTAATTACACTTATGCTGAAGATATTGAAGTAGAAGAAAACTTATCTATTCAAGAAAAAGAATTGGAATTGATTAAAAAATCTCTTGAAAAATACCAAGGAAAAAGAAAAGATGCAGCTGAGGAATTAGGTATTTCAGAAAGAACACTTTATCGAAAAATTAAGCAATATAATTTATAAATTAATCTCATATTTGTAAATACCATATGAAAAAAATAAAACCAATAATTGCACTTATTTTACTAACCATAACTTTTCAAGGTTGTGGCTCTTACTCGTTTACGGGTGCAGATATAGATTATAACACTACCAAGACATTTCAAGTAAATTATTTTAAGAATAATGCTCCCATAGTTGAGCCTGGAATTGATAGAGATTTTACTTTAAAATTACAAGACATTTTACTTAATCAGACCAATTTAGATTTGGTAAATAGTAGTGGAGATTTAATTTTTGAAGGTGAAATTGTAGAATATTACATCGCTCCTATTACGGCAACTTCCGAAAGCACAGCAGCACAAAACAGATTAACCATCAGTGTTAATGTGAGTTTTTATAATACAAAAGAAGAATTAAAAGATTTTGATCAACGTTTTTCTTTTTACTTTGATTATACAGGAAGCACACAATTGGTTGGATCACAAAAAGACGAAGCAATAGATATTATATTTGAAAGAATCACACAAGATATTTTTAATGCTTCATTGGCAAATTGGTAATAAAATAACACCTTTTTGAAAATTATGAATACAAAAACGTATACATATCTGCTTGCAAATCCGCAAGATATAAGTCAAGAACATCAAAGAAAACTGTCTGATGTAATTGAAAAATATCCGTATTTTCAATCTGCAAGAGCATTACAGTTAAAGGGGTTAAAAAATTCGAATAGTTATTTATATAATGACTCTTTAAAGTTAACTGCAGCTTATACTACAGATCGAAATATCCTTTTTGAATACATCACATCAGATCATTTTATACAAAACGAAATCTCGGAAGTGATACAACAACACGATGATTCTGTAATTGAAATGGAAGTGGTTTCAGAAAACATTTCGGAACAAGTAAGTGTCGAAATTGACAATCAAATAAAAGAAGAATTAAAGAAGGCGGAAGCCATATTAAATCCAGATTTATTTCATAGAAAAGAAGAATCTATAATCGAATTAGTGGAAGCAAATGAAGTAGAAAAAACAATTGCTGAATCGATAGAAAAAGAACCTATTTTAGAAGAAAATCAACCCCTTGATTTTACTAAAGAAGACCCTCATTCTTTTTCAGAATGGTTAAAATTAACAGCTGCAACTCCAATCATTCGAGAAGAAACTAAAGAATCTTCTTCTGAAAAAGAGCAGAAATTTGACTTGATTAATAAATTCATTCAAGACAAACCAAAGTTAAAACCAAGAGAAAACACCCATAAAATCGGTACTGATAAAGATTCTCGAAAAAACTTGGCAACTCAATATTCACAACCACCTGAAGCATTAATGACCGAAACTTTAGCCAAGGTTTATTTGCATCAAAAAAATTATAAAAAAGCTTTACAAGCATATAATCTGTCTCTTATACACATCTCCGAGCCCACGAGACAGGCAGAAATC
>OJDV01000695.1_pt1 | contig 11278 bp, 10 predicted proteins | sample 1592911 | NCBI WGS metagenome assembly OJDV01 (sample SAMN05416860, study PRJEB24817) | seawater metagenome | isolation source: Sea water | place: Canada:Atlantic | collected 2013-11 | reverse complement strand
TCTACACAGAGTAGATCGTCGGCAGCGTCAGATGTGTATAAGAGACAGATTCAAGCAGTTCTGCATTAGGGTTGTCGATAAGAAATCTATCATTGTAGGCAGAATGATTCAGTATGTCTTTTCCTGCTGCTCCATGTATAACAACCGCAACTTGCATGTTTTGTGGTTTGACCCCAGCATCAAAATGCATGTTAAGAAATCTTGCAACTGTATTGAGGCCTTTGTTAACTGCACTTTCATCATCATTAGAAGTATATACATCAAAAACCACTTTCAGTTTTTTTGGTGTTTTTATGTCAGGTTCTTTAACCTGTTTAAATTGACCATAGCCTTGGATTAATCGTTTCGATTCTACAGCATGGGAGCAATGGCTCAGGACTAACATTAATATAAACACACTATAAATATTATATAATTTCATAAATGACGGCTCTTTATTTGATGGAATTGAAGGTTATTGAAAGTATTATAGACCAATTTTAAGTAAAATATGTATTTTCAATTATTTAGGGAAAATGATCTCTTGATTTATTATTAAGATGGATATCTTTGGCAACATACTCAATCAACCGATTAATCTAATCAACAATGGTGGCATGGTTGATTATTACGGTAATTTGATGACTGATGCGCAAGCCGATATTTATTTTGCCCGATTATTAGAATCAATTGCTTGGAAAAATGACAGGGCTGTTTTTAATGGCAAAGAAACCATAACTAAGCGAAAAGTCGCTTGGTATGGAGAAAAGCCATATAACTATACCTATTCAAACACAACCAAAAAAGCATTATTTTGGACCCAAGAACTGTTGGACTTAAAGGCCATGGCTGAAGAAAAAACCAATGAAAGTTATAATTCATGTTTGTTAAACCTATATCATAATGGTACCGAAGGCATGGCTTGGCACAGCGATGCAGAAAAAGATTTAAAACGCAATGCAGCAATTTGTTCATTAAGCTTGGGTGCAGAGAGAAAATTTAGTTTCAAAAACAAGCACACTAAAGAAGTTGTTTCATTGGTATTAAAACATGGCAGTTGTCTGGTGATGAAAGGTGCCACTCAAAAGAACTGGTTACACCGTTTACCGCCAACTAGTATTCCAACCAACGCTAGAATCAATTTAACTTTTAGGACAATTGAAATATAAAAAACAATTGACAATTTCCCATATATTTTTATGGTGCTACTGGTATATTACTACTTAATTTAATAGAGATATCAAACCCTGAATTAGGCTAAGATATTACAGTTTGTATAAAACCATGATTTACTATAAAATATAATGGTTATATAAGGTTGCAGTTTTACATATCATATTAAACCGAGAAATTGATAATCATAAAAAATTAGTATTGGTGGTTTTGTTAAAACTAACAATGTTAGCTGGGTTTGTATTTGCATTTTTAAACTACCATAGAAACCAAAACTTATTGGCCAGTGTTGAATTGTTTGCAGCATTTGTATCTGTTTGTATATATTATTATGTACTCAGTATTCATTCATATAAGAAAATTCAACAATTATCTTTAGTTTACACTGTCATGTTTTTCTCAGTTATGATGTTTGCATTCTCTACAACGGGTAATTCGAACAGTATATATATTTGGGTGTTTACCATACCAATGATTTCCTATTTGCTATTGGGTATCACTTTTGGTTTTATTATGACTTTTGTGTTTTATTCTGTGGCAACCGTTTTACTATTGTCTAACTATTACCTTAATGATATATCCTATGAGTATGTAACCATAGCCAATATATTTTTTTCAGCTCTGGTGTTTTGGGGTTTATCTCATACCTACGAACAAGTAAATGTACTTGCAAAAGACAAACTCAGGAAGATGGCTGTTTATGATAAGTTAACGGGGCTATACAACAGAACAATGTTAGACAGAATATTCACTAAAACATTAAATGATTCTCAAATCCAAAAAAACAAAATGGCTTTTTTAGCATTTGATTTAGATTTTTTTAAAAAGATCAACGACCAATTTGGACATGTTATTGGTGATGAAGTTTTAATAAAGTTTTCAAATATACTAACTAATAAAGTTCCTGACAATGCATATGTATTTAGACTTGGAGGTGAAGAATTTGCCATCATTATGTCTTGCGATTCAGATAATGTTGCAAAAAACCTTGCTGAAACAATACGTACGAAAACTGAGGAAATCATCATAAAGCAATCACAACCTCTGACAATAACTGTTAGTGTGGGTATTGCGATAAATGATCCTGAAGGCGCGGATTTAGCAGGCATGTTGAAATTATCTGACAAGCGGTTATATCAAGCCAAGAGCCAAGGTAGAAATAAGGTTGTATATCTATAGAATCCAGTTCTGTTTAGGTATCTTATCACTGTTAATCGTGACTGATAGCCTATTCTCTATGGTCTATTTTTAAGATAAAATAATATTAAGAGTTCTATAATTTTAATTAGAGAGGTTCAGATTCATGAGATGCCCAAGAGATAACCAGCAATTAAACCGTAAATTTAGTGAACGAGTATTTGGTGATGGTTGTAATGAATGTGGTGGAATATTTTTAACAGGGAAAAAGATTCAAGCATATCATTACAATATTGAAAAGCAGCTCAATGATAATACAGTTAAACATGTAGATTCAGGAGATTCAAAGCTACTTTGTCCCGATTGTAATACCAATATGAATGTCACATTTATTGAGAACATTGAAATTGATATTTGTAAAAAGTGTTTAGGTGTTTGGTTTGACAAAACCGAGGCACAAGCCTTGATTAAAAAATATAATCAGGATAATGAAGCAGAAAGCCAGAAAAATTTAACACCGTTTCCATCTGAGTTTGTGCATCTACTTTCTAAGTGGTTTTTGCATAAACCTCAAGTTTAAGTGTTTAATGATTGCTATTAAATGACCGCTGCAAATTTTTTATTCTGAGCAATAATGGCATCCGTATCGTAGTTTTCTCCTCTTGAATATGCCGCAATTTTACTTAAGTGTGTATAGCAAAGCCCAGTCTCTTCGTGCCATTGGTTAAAAACATTTTGTACAACCGTTAAATCTCTTTTAGATGTGGGATGGTCTTTAATATCATGTCCTTGTTGTTTAATGGTCTGTATGACATCGTGCGATGTGGTAAAACAGTCTTTGCCGACATAACGTAAGAACCAATGACCTGTATTGCCACCAAGCCTTGTGCCATTTTTCTTTAAATATGCCAATAGCCCGATTTGATCAGAACAGGGCCAATCTGCTATAAACTTGGCAAAACTACCATGATCTTGCGCTGTATAATAGACAAATCCTGTGTTTTCCATAAGCGCTTTAATTTTGGTCCAATTGCGAACAACACGGGTATCTTTAGTATAAGCTTCCCACTGTTCAGGAGGCATAAAATATAGTTTTTTCACATCAAAATTAAAAAAGGCTTCTTCAAATTGTGGCCATTTATTATTAATCACTGTCCAGTTAAACCCGGCTTGATTAATGGCTTTACACATCATGGCTAAAAAACGGTCATCACCTACTTTTGATAGTTGTTTCTGAGATGCAACCGGTGTGAGTAATTTGTTGAGTTGTTTTTCCCCACCTTTTCTTTCAATGGCTAGGTGGTGGATATCTTTAAATGTCATGATTTAGTTCCAGAAGTTTGTAGGCTGAGACACTACTTTTAATTGTTGTGACCGTATTATAACTGATTGCTTGATTTAATTTTAAAATACTTCTTGGTATGCCGAGAGGGCCTGGCTACCGCCAGTATGTATAAACAGTTGATTGCTTCCAGTGGGAATGATTCCTTGATCGCATAAATCAATTAGTCCAGACATGGCTTTGCCGGAATAAACAGGATCTAACAGTAACCCTTCCAGCTTTGAGCAACGTTTAACAGCACTAACCATGCCATCTGTGACGATGCCATAACCACCACCGACATAATTACCATTACATTTGACTTTGTCCTTGGCTAGATCAGGATTCAGGCCAAGTGAAACTAGTATTTTTCTTAATAAAGCTTCTACTAAAATGGCTTGTTCTTGTGTTGATTTTGAGACGCAAATACCCAGTACTGGTATGTTACTATTTGCAGCAATCATTCCAGCCAGTAAACCGGCTTGGGTTCCTGCGCTTCCTGTGGCTAAAACTATTTGGTCAATTTTTATATTTTGGTATGCAATCTGTTCCAAAATTTCATTGGCGCAACGAATATAGCCATAACTACCAATCACATTAGAGCCACCAACCGGAATTAAATAGGGCCTACGCCTATGGCTTATTAACTTTTTGAATAAATTTTCAGCATATATATCGCAGTCTTGCCCAATATCTAATTTGTGAATATTTGCACCAAACAAATTATCCAGTAACACATTGCCATTGTGGTAATAATCTTTTTTAGGTGTTCCTTGAATGTCTTCTAATACCAATTCACAATTCAGTCCAAACTTGGCAGCCATGGCTGCGGTTTGTCTGGCATGATTGGATTGTAAACCACCAATGGTTATTAATGTATCTGCTCCCTGATTTTGTGCATCGGCCAATAAGTATTCAAGTTTACGGACTTTATTACCACCACCTGCAAGTCCAGTGCAGTCATCTCGTTTAATAAGGAGATGACAACCCAGTTCATCTGATAGTCTTGGAGCAAATTCTAAAGGCGTTGGCGCATGTGTAATCTTGACTCTTGAAATAGCACTAAAATCCATTTATCAGCCACATTTTGATGAGCCGCAGCTCTTGCATGTCAAACAACCTTCTTGGTAGATTAATTCAGTGGATTGACAACTTTCACAAGTGCCCTTGCCAACTTTTGTGCCGTCTAAAATGTATTTTTTCAATGCTCGGGTCACGCCATTTTTCCATGTGTTGATGGATTCGCTGTTCAAATGTAAGCTATTGATCAACTCCACCACTTTTTCAATCGGCATACCGTGCCTTAAAGTACTGGAAATCAATTTTGCGTAGTTCCAATATTCAGGGTTGAATTTATGCGAAAGGCCTTCAATAGTGGTTTTATAGCCACGCTTGTTGGTGAATTGAAAGTCATATCGTGAAGTTCCATCTTCCATGAAACTCTTGATGATATGTCCGGTTGCTACAGTCCGGGGTAAGAATATTCCATCTTCATCATCGGCTAAACCAGTAAATATCTCGAATGGTTTGCCATTGATAGTGCCCACAAACGCAATCCATTTTTCTTTGTTATTATGAAATCTGACCACTTCTGCATCTAAGACTTCTGGTCGTTTGGTTGGGAAGTTGACTAATTCATCGGGTTTTTCTTCATTAGATATCAAAACACCAGATCGAGAACCATCGCGGTAAACTGTCACACCTTTGCACCCTACTTTCCAGGCTTCCATGTAGAGTTTGCCAACTAATTTTTCACTGACATCTTCTGGTAAATTGATGGTCACACTGATACTGTGATCCACCCATTTTTGCACAGCACCTTGCATGCGTACCTTACTTAACCAGTCAACATCGTTCGAAGTGGCTTTGTGATAAGGAGATTTTTTGATTAGAGCATTCAATTCTTTTTGGGTGTAATTCTTTTCTGTGTCATATCCATTCACATCCATCCATTGTTTAAAACGGTGATGAAAAACAACATACTCTTCCCATGAATCGCCCACTTCATCGACGAAATCAATTCGGGCGCCTTTGTCATTAGGATTAACTTTGCGACGGCGTTTGTAAACTGGCATAAATACAGGTTCAATGCCAGATGATGTTTGGGTCATTAAGCTAGTAGTGCCAGTTGGTGCGATGGTTAATAAGGCGATGTTGCGACGACCATGTTTAATCATTTCAGCATAAAGCGATGGATCTGCATCCTTAAGGCGTTGGATAAATGGATTGCCTTGTTCGCGGTTGCTGTCATAGATGCTAAATGCACCACGTTCTTTCGCCATATCAACAGAAGCACGGTAAGTTTCTATGGCGATGGTTTTATGTACTTGTTCGGTAAATAAATTGCCCTCGACACTGCCATAACGAATTCCCAATGCAGCCAGCATGTCACCTTCAGCTGTGATGCCTATGCCTGTACGGCGGCCTTCATTGGCTTTGGTTTTAATGTTTAACCACAGGTTTTTTTCAATTGTTTTTACTTCTTCGGTTTCAGGGTCAGTATCAATTTTTTCTATAATTGAATCTATTTTTTCTAATTCTAAGTCGATGATGTCATCCATCAATCGTTGTGCTTTTCCAACATGGCCAATAAATAAATCTTGGTTAAATTCAGCTTTATCAGTAAATGGATCATCAACGTATGAGAACAAATTAATCGCCAATAAGCGGCATGAATCATATGGGCACAATGGAATTTCGCCACATGGATTGGTTGAAACTGTTTTGTAACCAAGATCAGCATAACAATCTGGCACTGATTCTCGAGCAATGGTGTCCCAGAATAAAATGCCGGGCTCAGCTGATTTCCAGGCATTGTGGATGATTTTTTTCCATAATTTACGGGCCTTGATGTCCTTTGTAAATTGTGGTTTTTCACTGTAAATAGGGTATTTTTGATTGTAGTCTTTGTTGTTACTGACGGCATTCATGAAATCATCATCAATGCGAACTGAAACGTTGGCTCCTGTGACTTTGCCTTGTTCCATTTTTGCATCAATAAAATCTTCAGCATCAGGATGATTGATAGAGACTGACAACATAAGCGCGCCACGTCTGCCATCTTGGGCAACTTCTCGGGTGGAATTCGAATAACGTTCCATAAAAGGAACGATTCCTGTGGATGTTAATGCAGAATTTTTAACCGCAGATCCACTGGGCCTGATGTGAGATAAATCATGGCCGACACCACCACGGCGTTTCATCAATTGAACCTGTTCTTGGTCAATTTTCATGATACCGCCATATGAATCTGATTCACCATCATTACCGATAACAAAACAATTTGACAAAGAAGCAACTTGATGTGGGTTGCCAATGCCTGTCATTGGACCACCTTGCGGTACCAGATATTTGAAGTTTTCAATTAAAGCAAATACTTCATTTTGTGTTAATGGATTTGGGTATTTTTTTTCAACACGGGCAATTTCAGCCGCCAATCTGTGGTGCATATCATCTGGAGTGCGTTCATAAACATTCCCATCGGAGTCTTTGAGTGCATATTTATTGACCCAAACCCTAGCTGCCAGATCATCTCCCTTAAAATATTCTAAAGCGGCTTGAAAGGCTTCATCTTGTGTAAATGATTGAAGCTCAGTTAATAATGGTGCTGGCATAATTTTTTGTCCCTACTTGTTTTTATGTTGTGTTTATTTGAAATATTTTTTATTCAATGGGTGATAAAACTTACAATAAAAAATATTTATTAAAATTATTTTGGATTTAAATTATCATTAAATTCAATTGATTGGCTCCTAAATTCCATTCTTTTGGAATAAAAATACTAATTATAATAATCTATAATTATCAGTAACTTAAGCTATTTTGTTCAAAAATCACTATAACTATTTATTGCGTAGGAGAATATATCATAAAATGCCACTTAAAATCTATAAAAAAGGGAAACTTTTTAATTTAAAAAATAAAATAATTTCCCAAAAATTTAATTTCTAGTAAAATTTATTAATTATTTTAACAATACAACACAAGGTTTATATGGCTTATCCGTAGATTACATACAAACCCCGAGAGATATTAAGATACAATATCCATTGGTGTACACAGAGATCAGCAATAACTCATTAAGAGACAGAAACCATTTGTGCGCAATACTTAAAAAGTAAATTTTTATTTATGGAGAAAAAAATGAAACTACAATTATTAATAATTTTCGTAATTAGTAACAGCTTTACAGTTATGGCTGCAGATAAAGAATGTGATCAAAAACAAGCATTAGATTACTTGACTAAAATTGGCGGTTTGAAAATGCAGACCATCCAAAAGTATTCTGGTGATATTCAAAAGAGAAATGATTTTATTGTACGATTGTCCGGTGGAGGAACATTAATTGGTAAGAAACAATACAGTGAAGCTTGTGCTCATTATGAAAAAATCATCAATGATTTTGGATTAGACATCAGTCAATCAAAGGCGATGAGTGTCGCTGCAATAAATGAGTTTAATGATAATGCTGATCCAAGTTGTACTATTAAATCTATTATGATGAGAAGCAATAGTAATTCTGGAAAAATTGCTCAACTAAAAGGAAAAGTTTCACAGGCAAAATTCGATGAATTAAATCAATCAACCAATGAAGTTGGCCAATTGATGCGCACAGATTTAGCAAAGGCCTGTGAAATGACTAAAAAATACGAAAAAATAGCAGACAAACTATTATCCGGTTCTTAATAAGTACCCAGAGATGAATGCTATGTATAACCAGATTTCCGGTAATCCCTTTTTTAGAGGGATTAGTGTGGCTTATAACAGATTTGTATAAGTCAGCTTTGATTAAACAGAAGACTTGTTCATCTGGATTAAATCATTTACAGCCCGGTTTGCTTGATCGATGGCAACATGTGTATAGGCATTGGCGCCGGCATCGGCATTTGCAATGGCAATATTACCAAAGGCTTTTCTGGCAATTTCATGAGGGGCTCCACCTTTGGGCCATTCAGGATCCCAGAGATCTAAATAATCATAGGCATAACCATGTGGCCAGCGATTAACAGTAATGGCTAATATATCGTTCTTGGCATCAAAACCTGCTGGTCCTAACATGCCATCAAGCACTGAACGCACTTCTCGTTCATAATCTTCAAATGTCAATTCCAGCATTTGCCTGCGGCTATTGCGGTGTTGTTCTTTAATGCTGAGTCCTTTTTTATCGGCTGCGATGGTTCCCCAAAACATCATCGCTACAGGACCATCATCACTCCAATCATGTTTGTAATCAGGTGATTCAACACCTTTAACCAGCCAACAGGCTCCATGCATGCGACCTGGACAATAAGCACCAGAAATACCCAGAATATCTGCAGCTTTACTGTTTTTTAATAATACATTTGTCAGAATTAAAGGACGTTTGACTTGATAACGGGCTGCTTGTTTTTGTTTGTCAGGAAGTTCAGGACAGATATGCGGAATAATGGAATGGTAACAGGCCAAAACACAGTGCTTGGCGTTAATCTTTAATATGCTATTGTCTTTGATATAAGAGATGCTTACAGATTTTTTATCTTTTTCATGTTGTACATTTATTACTGTAGAATTAAGTCTCAGATTTATCCTATTGTCCTTTTTATCTAGCATGGAATAATTAAATTTTGCTGAGACAATGTCATCGGTCTCTTTGCCTGATGTAACTGTTGGAATAAGTTTCCTGACTAACAACCGTGCTATGGATGCATTGCCATCTGGAAACATAGCGACTGTGCCTCCCACTGATCTATTACTTATTTCAATGGGATCGCCTCCAAGTATGTGCTCGATTGGCAGACCAGAATCAACTGATTCTGCAACAGAAAGACTGTGCGCACTTACGCCCCAATATCCATCAGTAGTTTTAACAAATAATTCGGCGGCCTCAGCAGTTACTTTGCCATATTTGATTATGAAATCGATATAGCTGGTTTTGTGCATCATTTGGTGAACTTGATCATCAGTCATGCTTTTTCTGATGTCAGTTCGTAATTCAATAAATGCTTTTAAACTGGTTTTAGATTCTTCACTGATTGGAAACTCATGAATTTTTTCAGCCAATTTTGTCAGGCTAAACCCACGAAAATTACATGGCACTGATAGTATATCTTTGCCATAAGTTTGCTTATCAAAATATATCGCAGGACCATTTTTTCCATCAAAGCCATAATCAAAATTAGTTTGTTTGACCAAGTCTGGTATGTTTACTCCAATTTCAGTTAAAAAAGCATTCACATTATCACTAAACATGGGGAATTCTAGGTTCATAGTGCCACCCCATGACAGGCGCATTTCACCGCCTTGGTGGAACTCATTTCGTTTGGCATGTCCACCAAAATCATCGTGGTTTTCAATAATTAGAATTCTAGCAGATGGGTGTTGTTTTCGGTAATAATAGGCAGAAGCAAGTCCGCTAATGCCTCCACCAACAACAACCAGATCATAGCTTTCGCCTGTATTCTTACCGGATTTCCAGCTTTTTCCTTCACGCGCCATTTTGTGGGCATTCTCAAAAGCACCAGGGTGAGATCCCCTAAGCCCTGTTCGACTTGGTGGATAATTCTTCTTAGTGGATGAATCGGTAGGTTGTTCATTCACTTGAGCAAAACTTATTCCTGGAAGCGCTAATGCTATTGAGGCAAGAGAGATGTCTTGAATAAAATCGCGGCGATCAATTTTTCTGTGCATTCCCAGTTCTTTGTCTTTTTTTGATAAGTCAGCTTTATTCTCATTGTTCTTATCAGATTTCACAATTAAATTCCTATTTTTGGTTAAGTGTCAAAATTGATTTATGGGTTTATTCTCCCTGTTTTTAATTGGGAATTGTCATATTATTTAATCATTGTGCTTTATTTAAAGCAGGATATAAATGTAATAAGCAGCCTTTGCCTGCAAAAGTTAATTTGTAATGCGGTTCATTTTGGTTGTCAATCACTTTTTCTAACACGCCTTTCTCTATTAAAAAATCTAGCATCGCAGTTGATAATTTATTGGCTTTTAGCTTGGCAGCTATTTCTAATCTGGTAGCCATGCCCTTGGCAGAATATACCGTTTTTAAAATCAAAGATTCAACTTCGGATAATTCAGGCATTGGTCCAGTGTATTTTGGAAATTGTAATTCGGGAAATTTTCCAAGAACCTTTTTATAAGATTCTTGAATTGAACGAATGTCTTCTTCTTTATTATTGGTTAAATGATAAGTATGGAAAACACCTGATTCTTTATTTCGAAAATCGACCTTGGCTAAAAAGATAGGCAGATGACATCCTTTTGCCAAATGGTAAAAACCGGTTTTCCATTTGTTGACTTTTCCTCGCGTCCCTTCAGGGGTAAATAGAAAAAATATATGGCAATCTTTGTGCTTTTCAACAAACAAACGGATCTTATCAATCTGACCTTGTGAACCGGAGGCTCTAGTAATGGGTATTGCGCCCATCCACATCATTAAGCGCCCAATAATCGGTATTCGGCACCAACTCTCTTTTATGGAAAAGTAGATTTTAATATCTAACAATACTGCAGCACCCATGGCATACACCACATCCCAATTGGAAGTATGAGGCGCAGCAATGGTAATTCCAGCACCTTTATGACCTGAATTAATTGGTGTCCAACCCGTAAATTTAAACCACACTTTAAACACTGTCTCTTATACACATCTCCGAGCCCACGAGACAGGCAGAAATCTCG
>OJDV01000694.1_pt1 | contig 11281 bp, 13 predicted proteins | sample 1592911 | NCBI WGS metagenome assembly OJDV01 (sample SAMN05416860, study PRJEB24817) | seawater metagenome | isolation source: Sea water | place: Canada:Atlantic | collected 2013-11 | reverse complement strand
AGATTTCTGCCTGTCTCGTGGGCTCGGAGATGTGTATAAGAGACAGGAAATAGGTCCTCAAAGTATTATATTTGAAACTAAATTCTTATCAAAGAAAGTAAAAGATGATAGCAGTAGAAGAGGCAAAAGAATTAGTTGAATTAAATACTAAAGCATTAGGTTCTATTTCTATTGAATTGACGGATAGTTTAGGCTATACCTTATCTGAAGATGTTATCGCAAGTATTTCTCTACCTCCTTTTCATCAATCTGCTATGGACGGATATGCCATTGGTTTATTTAAAGATGGCACACCATCCAACAAATTCAAATTAATAGGTGAAGTAAAAGCGGGCGATTCAGCTAGCATCTATTTAAAAGAAGGAGAAGCCGTTCGAATTTTCACAGGAGCAATGGTTCCAGAAGGAACGATGAGCGTAATCATGCAAGAAGTAGTTGAAGTCATTGCAAATGAAATTCAAATTAATCAAGAGATAAAAGCAGGAATTAACATTAGACCGACCGGCGAACAAATTAAAGCGGGAGAACTAGCTTTAGCTAAAGGCACTGTTCTTAGTCCTGCAGGAATTGGTTTTTTAAATGGCTTTGGCATTAGTGCTTTAAAAGTGCATTCGAAACCAAAAGTTGGATTGATTGTAACCGGGAATGAATTAATCAAAGCAGGGCAAGTCTTAAAACCTGGGCAGATTTACGAAAGCAATTCGGCAACGCTTGCAACTGCTCTTCAATCAAGCGACTATCATGTTTCAAAAATAGTAATTGTTGAAGATAATCTTGAATCTACCGTGCAGTTGATTAAAGCAATGATTGAAAGCATGGATGTGATTATTCTTTCGGGAGGAATCTCAGTTGGAGACTATGATTTTGTTGGAAAGGCGCTTAGCATCTTAAATGTGGAAGAAATTTTTTACAAGGTAAAACAGAAACCAGGCAAACCACTCTATTATGGCAAAAAAGGCAGCTGTAACATCTTTGCCTTACCCGGTAATCCGGCAGCGGCTTTGTTGTGTTATTACCAATACGTATTATATGCCTTGAGAAAAATGAGTGGAGAACCTTCTTGCTCCTTGGAAAAAAGAACGCTTGTTTCACAAAACGATTACCTAAAAAAGGGAGATCGAGCGCACTTTTTAAAAGCGTTAGCTAAAGACGGTTATGTGGAATTGCTCGACGGTCAAAGTTCTGCCATGTTACACACTTTTGCTGTGGCTAATGCAGTGGTTTATATTCCTGAAAATAAGAGCGGGATTAAAAAAGGAGAACAGGTAGAAGTTCAGATGCTGCCATAACCAATACCTTATTAACTAAATAATAACTCAGAAAAATGGCTAAATTTAGTGTTTAGCGCTATATCTTTGTTAATATAACGAACCTATGAAAAACTCTTCCTTAAAAATAAAAAGCAAATTATGGATAGTTGACCAGGAAGATACTTTCTTAGGCGAAGGAAGGATTCGATTACTCAAAGCAATTGAAGAATATGGTTCAATCACAAAGGCCGCAGGATCTATGAAAATGTCATACTTGAAAGCCTGGAAATTGGTGCAATCGATGAATCGAACAGCCGGTAAGGAATTGGTAATAAAAACATCGGGTGGTAAAGGCGGTGGCGGTACCACCTTAACTAAAAAGGGAAAAAGTGCCATTGAAATGTATCAAAAATTGAACAATAGCTGCCAGCAATTTTTAGATGTAGAATTTGAAAAACTAATGAAGGACTTTTGATGATTCCAATAAAAAAAGAAATTAGTGGTTTTGTTTTGGCTGGCGGAAAAAGCAGTCGGATGGGAAAAGATAAAGGTCTAATTGACTTTAATGGAAAACAAATGATTGAATATTCAATTCAAGCATTAAAGGAAGTTTGTTCATCGATATATATTATTTCAAATAATACTGACTACAATTCTTTTGGATATCCAGTACTTTCTGATCTTGTAAAAGAGAAAGGACCTTTGGCTGGAATTTGCACTGCCTTATCCATTTCAAAAACAGATTTAAATGTAATGGTAACTTGCGATAGTCCATACATCTCCTCTGCCCTGCTCTCTCATTTATTGGAACAATCAAAAGGCTACGAAGCAGTTGTTCCTTCATATAAGGCCAAGCTTTATCCGCTGACTGCTGTGTATACTAAAGCATGTTATGCTACATTGAGCAAAAGATTAGCAGAAGATAAACTGGCAGTAAAGTCTGCCTTAGAATTTGTTAAAACAAAGCAAGTGCAATTGTCCACAGAACTGCCTTTTTTCGATGAGAAAATGATGGCAAATATGAATACCCTAAAAGAACTGGAAATACATGAAGATTAATCTTAAATATTTCGGTTTGGTTAGTGAGATAGCAAAAACCAATGAAGAGTTTCTTGATATTGGAAAACAAGCAAGCTCAGAAGATCTTAGCCGTTTATTGGAAGAAAAATACAACAATTTGTATGAGGTAGATTATCGAATGGCCATTAACAAAACCTTAATAAATAAATCCGTTGAGTTAGCCGAGAACGATACAGTTGCTATTCTTCCTCCATTTTCTGGAGGCTAGACTTAATTTAGATAAAATGTCATTGACAAAAGAGGAAAAAAACCGGTACAGCAGGCAAATTCAGTTAAATGAGATTGGCGTCGATGGTCAGGAAAAACTAAAAAAGGCCAAAGTTCTAGTTATTGGAGCTGGTGGATTAGGCTGCCCTGTTTTGCAATATCTTGCAGCGGCAGGAATTGGTGCAATTGGTGTCATTGATTTTGATTTAGTTGAAGAGAGTAATCTGCATCGACAAATCTTATTCAACTCTTCACTAATTGGAATAAATAAAGCAATCGCAGCTAAAGAACAATTGGAAAAATTAAATCCCTTTGTAACGATTACTGCATATCCCAAAAAGTTAGATTATCAAAATGCAGTATCTCTTTTTAAGGATTACGATTTAATTATAGACGGAACAGATAATTTTGCTACCCGATACTTGGTGAACGATGCATCTCTTTTAGCTGGGAAACCATTTGTATACGGTGCAATTCATCGTTTTGAAGGTCAAGTAGCCGTTTTTAATTACAAAAATGGCCCTACATATCGCTGTCTTTTCCCAACGCCGCCAAAAGCTAATACAATCCCAAACTGCAGTGAATCAGGAGTATTAGGTGTATTGCCAGGAATTATTGGTACGTATCAAGCCAATGAAGCTTTGAAAATGATATTGGGTATCGGAGAAACACTATCTGGAAAGTTGATGTTAATCAATACTCAAAACAACTCCACGACTCTTATTAAAGTGGACAGGATTGATGCAGCAATCAAGAAGCAATTAGCGATGTCTATATCACCCGATAACTATATTATCGATTGTGAAACAACAGCATCAGTTAGAGAAATAACCGTTGAAGAACTCAAAGAAAAACTAGCTTCAAATGAAGCCATCCAATTTATAGATGTAAGAGAGTTGAATGAATTACCTCAAATAGCTGAGTTGAGTGGCTTGAAAATTCCTTCCAAACAGATTTCAGATTCTTATGCTAAAATTTCAAAAAACAAAACTGTAGTAATATATTGCCAAACAGGAAAAAGAAGCAAAAGAGCCGTCTCATTCCTTCAAGAAGAATTAGATTTTAACACGCTTTGGAATCTGCAAGGTGGAATAGAATCTTGGTTAAACAGTGAATCCAATAAAGTGAATTTGATTAAAGAAACGATATGAGTACAACCCAAAGTCCCGAGAAAAAACCAAAAAAAGTGTTCATTGAAGGAGCGATTAGTTCTGAGTTTATAGCAGAGTCAATTGCTAAACATCAAACAAAAACAAGCATTGGTGCTCATAATATCTTTTTGGGTCAAGTACGTAATGATATCATTGACGGAAAAGAAGTTAAGGCCATCGAATATACTGCTTATGCAGAAATGGCTGAAAAAGAGATTCATCGAATAAGAGAAGAGGCCTTCGAAAAGTTTGATTTGGTCTGTATGCACATCTACCACAGCTTAAATATGGTAAGAACTGGAGAAGTTTGTCTCTTTGTATTTGTTTCGTCAGCACATAGAGATGCCTCTTATAATGCTTCTAGATTTATTGTAGAAGAATTAAAAGCCAAGGCACCCATTTTTGGAAAGGAAATTTTTGAAGACGATACACATATTTGGAAAGTAAATAAGTAAAAGATTAAAATGATAGACATAACGCATAAATTCAATACCCTCAGAATTGCAACAGCTCAAGCTATTGTAAAAGTTTCACATCAGGATACTATTGATGCCATTAAAAACAAAACGGTTCCCAAAGGAGATGTGCTTGAAATGGCAAAAGCCGCTGGTTTATTAGGAATAAAACAAACGGCCAACATCATCCCTGATTGCCATCCTATGCCAATTGAGTACACTGGCATTTCCTATGAAATAAAGGATCTTGACCTAATTATTAAAGTAAAGGTTAAAACCATTTACAAAACTGGGGTTGAGGTTGAAGCCATGCATGCAGCATCTGTTGTATCGCTCACTTTATATGATATGCTCAAGCCCATTGATAAAGGCATCGAAATTCATTCTATTAAATTAGTCGAAAAAAAAGGTGGGAAATCTGATTTTAAAGATAAATTCAGAAAGGATTTAAAAGCAGCTGTTATTGTTTGTTCAGATACTATTTCGGCAGGCACAAAGGTAGATGCTGCGGGTAAAGCCATTATTGAAAAACTTAAAGCTTGCGATGTTGGAATAAGCAATTACGATATTATTCCTGATGAGATTGAAGCCATTCAGCAAAAAGTGAAAGGTTATTCTGAACAAAAAGTTGACCTGATTATTTTCACTGGAGGAACAGGGTTATCAGTAAGAGATGTTACTCCTGATGCAATCAAACCTTTACTAGATCGAGAAATTCCCGGTATAATGGAAGCTGCAAGAGCGTATGGCCAAGATAGAACTCCGTACTCTATGCTTTCTCGAGGAGTTGCAGGAGTGATTGATAGCTCTCTTGTACTTACGTTACCGGGCTCGACAAACGGAGCCAAAGAAACAATGGATGCCCTCTTCCCTTCTCTGCTGCATATATTTAGGATATTCAAGGGTGCTAGACACGATTAAATTTATTAGATAGAAAAACCAAAACACCTTGATTCTTTATAAATATGGAAGGCTAACAAAAATAAATGTGGACTCTTATTTTTATCTAATGATTAACCAATAGCAACTGGTTATATTGATGTACAAATTGGCTTTATTAAGTGATTTCGACAATAATTACATAACTTGAAATTTTATTTTAGGAACCTGTTTATTTATTCATTTTGAAAAGAAGAGATTTTGTTAAAAAATCAACATTGAGTGTATTTGCGACACTTATTGGATCAAAAATTATTTTTGGCGCAAATTTACTGGAAGGATACATGCCTCTGGCTTTGGAAGACTCGGATCCGTTTAAAATATTTAATAAGCACGAGGATATGATTGTGCTCAATGACAAACCTTGGAATATAGAAGCAAAAGCACATTTGTTGGATGATAAAATCACACCCAACTCAGCTATGTTTGTTAGAAATAATGGATTATTACCTGAAGACCTTGATGCAAAAAAATGGACACTAACAATAGATGGAGAATCTGTCATTGACAAAACAACATATACCTTAGCTGATTTACAATCAAAATTTAAGCTTCATACTTACCAATTAACTATAGAATGTGGAGGAAATGGGAGAAGTGAATTTAATCCACCTGCAAAAGGAAATCAATGGACAATCGGTGCAGTGCACTGTGCCACTTGGACAGGTGTTCGATTAAAAGATGTTTTAGAAGATGCAGGTATTAAAAGTGATGCTGTGTATATAGGTTTCCATGCTACAGATATTCATTTAACTGGAAACTCTAATAAAGAGACTATTTCCAGAGGATGCCCTATGTCAAAAGCGCTTCAAGATGAAACTATTTTGGCATTCAAAATGAATGGAGAAGCTATTCCTTTAGTACATGGTTATCCATTACGTTTGGTAGTAGGTGGATGGCCAGCCTCGGTTTCCGGAAAATGGGTGAATAGAATTAGTGTCCGTAACAGAATCCATGATGGTGCAAAAATGGAAGGGGCTTCCTATAGAATACCTTGTGAACCAATTGCTCCAGGGGAAAAAGTGAAAGATGAGAATATGTGCATTATTGAATCTATGCCTGTAAAATCTTTAATTACTTATCCAAAATCTGGCGCAATGATAAAAAAAGGACAAGCCTTAACAATTAGAGGTCATGCTTGGGCTGGAGATCTGGAGGTTAACAAAATGGAATATTCTATCGATTTTGGTTCTACCTGGACATCCTGTGCTATTGAAAAGCCTGCAAATCGATTAGCTTGGCAACATTTTAAAGCAACAATAAACTTCCCAGAAAAAGGCTATTACGAAGTTTGGGCAAAGGCAACGGATGCTCTAGGCGCTGCACAACCCATGATAGTACCAGGGTGGAACCCTAAAGGGTATTTAAATAATGCGTGTCATAGAATTGCAGTAAAAGTAAATTAAATGTCTACAGAGGATAATTTTAAGAGGCAGGAAAGAAAAGCATATCGCATGGTGATAATCCTTTTTAGTCTTTTTTTTGTCTTTATAGCAGGCTCTTTTCTTCATAGTAAGATTAAGACCTATTTTGGGGGTAATCAATCGCATACAAATAAAGCGGCAGGAACTACTATTGAATCCGGAATTAAAAATGGGATTCACATGAGAACTGGATTAATTGCAGCTCAAGGATTTATGACTGTCGTTAATAATTGCACGAGTTGCCATTCTTCTAAAATAATTATTCAGAATCGAATGAACAAGGAAAGTTGGAATACAACGATCAAGTGGATGCAAGAGACACAAAGTCTTTGGGATTTGGGAAAAAATCAAGAAATTATAGTCAATTACTTAACCAACAACTATCCCATTGAGGACAAGGGGAGACGCGAAAATTTATTAGACATATATTGGTATGAATTGGAAAATTAAGATCGTATTGTTTTTGCTTATTCTTTCTGCTTGCGAGTCAGACAAAGTGAATAAAGTTGAAAATAAAATTTTAGGTGAAGAGCTAATTAAAAAGGACTACTTAATTGAAATTGATGAATATATAAGAATAGCCAAACAGCCAAACATTAAACTCTTAGATTTTAGAAAAAAAGAAGCCTATGATAAAGAACATATAGAAGGTGCTCTAAATATTTGGAGAACAGATATTGAAGATATATCCTATCCTTATAATGGCATGATGGCTAGTCGCAGTCAAATAGAAACCTTATTTTCTAATTTAGGTATTGCGACTAATGATACAATTATCATTTATGATGATAATGGATTGTGCAATGCAACAAGATTATGGTGGTTATTGCAAAATTATGACTTCAGCAATCTAAAATTATTACAAGGAGGGCTTAGCGAATGGAAAGCAAACAATGGTTTAGTTACAACGGAAATTCCAAGTATTCAAAAGGCAATTTTTAAGCTTACAGATAGGCCCTCAATGAAGTATTACGTTTCAAAAGAAGAGGTGCAAAAGGCGTTAAATACAAATACAGTTATTTTAGATACAAGAACCCTTGATGAGTTTTCAGGAAAAAGACAAAAAAAAGGTGCAGCAAAAGGAGGAAGAATCAATAATAGCATTCATATAGATTGGGCAGAAGCTATAGACTACAATGGTGATAAAAAAACAAAATCTCTTGAAGAATTGGAATCTATTTATAGTCAATTGCAGATAGAGAAAGATGCGCCAGTAATTGTTTACTGTCATAGTGGTGTGCGCTCAGCTCATACCACTTTTGTATTGACACAATTATTAAATTATACAAATGTGAAAAATTATGATGGCTCCTGGACAGAGTGGAGTTATTTTGATGACTTACCCTCTAAAAAAGACAGTGCAACGCTACAAATGCATTAAGATAAGGTAGTTTATCAGCAATGGAGACTATCGATTTTTAAATTTTTCAGATGAATTAAAGATTCGGAATTTGTAATTCATGCGCACACTCCTAATAATATGACTATTTAAATTTATTAGCACCCCAAAAATATACAAGCCAACTCAATACTGAATTGGTCTTCCTTTCTATTTCATGTTACACACACGATGCAATCGTGCGGCAGCGGGGGAAAGCTAGCACTTATAAAAAAGAGAGAATGTAGAATCGTTTTTTTCTATAATTGCTGTAAACCGATGCAACTTAAATGCCTTAGGTTGGTTTTATTTATAGGCAGGCCAAAATTGGCAAAAACTAGAAAATTAATGACCAAGAATACAGCATACACAGAAATAGAATTAGACCGTATTATTGAGATGGCTTGGGAAGACCGCACACCCTTTGAAGCCATACTTTTTCAGTTTGGATTGCCCGGGAAACAGGTTATTAAAGTAATGAGAGCGAATCTTAAGGAGTCAAGTTTTAAGCGATGGCGTAAACGTGTGAATAGTGGCATAAGCAAAAAGCATCTTAAAAAACGGAATCCAGATATTACACGTTTTAAATGTTCACGGCAAAAGGCTATTTCAGGAAATAAAATCAGTAAGCGCTAATGAATGATTTGTTTAAGAATAAAACGCCATTGTTTCCAACTACTTACAATGAAATAGAACAACGTGTTCGAGGTATCAATCCTTTAAAGTATGGTAAAACTAGAAATTTTATAGATGGTGCTGTTACACATCTATCGCCCTATATTTCTCGTGGAGTTATTTCGACAAAACAGATTCTTTCAAAAATATTAAAACAAGGGCATAAACCTGAAGTTATTGAAAAATTCATTCAAGAACTCGCTTGGCGAGACTATTGGCAGCAGGTTTGGATTGCTAAAGGCGATGACATTAATACCGATATAAGAAACAAACAAACCCCTGTTTCAAATACTGATATTCCAGAAGCTATTGCAAAGGCATCTACGGGAATTGAAGCTATAGATATCGCGATTAGCACTTTTTACAAGACAGGGTATTTACATAATCACATGCGAATGTACCTTGCATCAATGGCTTGCAATATAGCCCAGAGCCATTGGAAATTACCTGCACAATGGATGTATTATCATCTGTTGGATGCAGATTGGGCAAGCAATGCGTTAAGTTGGCAATGGGTCGCAGGAGCGAACAGCAATAAGAAGTATTATGCTAATCAAGAAAACATCAATAAATACTGCTATACAAATCAAAAAAACACATTTTTGGATGTGCCCTATGAGGCATTTAGTACACTTGAGATTCCTGAAGTATTACAAGAGATAACTATTCTAAATTTAGAGACACCATTGCCCTCATCCCCTTCAATATTAGTTGACGAAACCTTGCCTACGCTACTCTATAATTTTCATAATCTAGACCTGTTTTGGAAAAAAGAAATTTCAGCTAATAGAATTTTGTTGTTAGAACCATCGTATTTTAAACAGTACCCCGTATCACAAAAGACGATTGATTTTATACTCGCTCTTTCAAAAAATATAGCAGATATTCAAGTATATGTTGGTGAGTTTGATGAATTAGTAAAGTCGCATTCATTGGGTACTATTTATTACAAGGAGCATCCGTTAAACAGGCATTATAGGGGAACTGAGGAATCAAGGGATTGGATGTTTTCCGTTGAAGGGTATTATCCTTCATTCTTCGCCTTCTGGAAAAAATGCAAAAAAGAACTGACCTATTGAAGAAGCAAACTATCAATATCGTATGGATAAAACGAGACCTTCGTTTGCAAGATCACGAACCACTTTTAAAAGCAGAAAATACGGGCGTACCCTACATTATTATTTATCTTTTTGAACCCAAATTACTTGTGCACCCGGATACAAGCACGCGACATTTACAATTCGCGTACCATTCATTACTAGCGATGAATGAAACACTTGACCCTTTCCAAAGAAAAGTGGAAATTTTCTATGCGGAAGCTATAACAGTATTCACTTATTTGGTCGAATATTTTAAAATAGAAAAGGTATTTAGTTTTCAGGAAAGCGGTACGCAAGTCACTTGGCAACGTGACAAACAGATTGCTAAATTCTGTCGAGAAAACAACATCGCGTGGCAAGAATCTCAGCGTGATGGGATTATTCGGGGTATTAAAAATAGAGATACTTGGAGTGCAGCATGGTACCGCACAATCCATCAATCAGTAATGCAGAATACTTATTCCATTTCTGAAATAACTCCCCTAACACACCCCTATTCTTTACCGCCAAAATTAATTACTCAACTAGAAGCCTACCCAAAACAATACCAACCAGCAGGAGAACAAAATGCGTGGCGTTATTTAAAATCATTCACAATTCAAAGAGGGTTTAACTATCAAAAGTACATTTCAAAACCTACGGAAAGTAGAATGGCTTGTAGCAGATTATCTCCATACATAGCTTGGGGAAATTTGAGTATTAAGCAAGCTTTTCATTTTATAGGCACGCATCCAAATGGGACCAAAAATAGCCGTGCGTTCTCTGCGATGCTCACCCGATTGCATTGGCATTGTCACTTTATACAAAAATTTGAAATGGAATGTAGCTATGAAACTCAATGTATAAATAAAGGCTATGAGTTATTGCCTCACACTAAAAATGAAGCATTTATTAAAGCTTGGAAAAAGGGTATGACCGGTTACCCGCTCATTGATGCCTGCATGAGAGCTGTTGAACAAACAGGCTGGATTAATTTTCGAATGCGAGCAATGTTAGTTTCGTTTTTAACACTAAATCTAGATCAAGATTGGAGAGAAGGTACATACCATTTGGCCAAACAGTTTTTAGATTACGAACCCGGCATACATTATCCGCAGTTTCAGATGCAAGCGGGAACTACGGGCATTAATACGGTACGATTGTACAATCCTGTAAAAAACTCACAAGAGCACGATCCCGAAGGCATTTTCATAAAAAAATGGGTTCCGGAACTTAGTACTGTTCCACAAGCTCATATTCACGAACCTTGGAAAATGACGGCTATGGAACAAACTTTTTGTGAAGTCCACATTGGCGTTGATTATCCGTTGCCTGTTGTAGCATTGCAAGAAAGCGCTAGGCTGGCTAGAGATAAAATATGGGGACATAAAAAGCATCCTTTAGTTCAAAGAGAGAAAAAACGCTTGTTACAAAAGCACGTTAATAAGAACAGATAATATGAAATATAACAGACAAGATATTGCAGATTTAGACCGAATTACGAGACTAAAAATTATCAATTCAGCTACCGGTATTAAACCTGCAAATTTAATAGGAACAATAAGTAATAACAAAAGAACTAACCTAGCTATATTTCTGTCTCTTATACACATCTCCGAGCCCACGAGACAGGCAGAAATCTC
>OJDV01000693.1_pt1 | contig 11283 bp, 9 predicted proteins | sample 1592911 | NCBI WGS metagenome assembly OJDV01 (sample SAMN05416860, study PRJEB24817) | seawater metagenome | isolation source: Sea water | place: Canada:Atlantic | collected 2013-11 | reverse complement strand
ATCTACACAGAGTAGATCGTCGGCAGCGTCAGATGTGTATAAGAGACAGTGTCTAAACTGCCCAAACAAGTCAAAATAGTTGAAGTTTCTCCACGTGATGGATTACAAAATGAAAAACAAAACATAGATTTAGAAACAAAATTATCGTTGATTAAACGTTTAGAGCAATCAGGTGTTAAAAACATAGAAATCACAGGATTTGTTAGCCCTAAATGGGTGCCGCAATTGGCAGATTCAGTGCAATTATGCAAAAGCATTGACAGAAATCCAACAGTTAACTATTCTGCATTAACACCCAACCTCAAAGGCATGGAAAATGCGCTAGACTGTGGCGTAAAAGAAGTCGCAGTTTTTACTGCTGCAAGTGAGAGCTTTACCAAGAAAAACATCAATTGTACCATTAAAGAATCATTGCAACGTTTTATTCCAGTATTAGAATTAGCACAACAGAACAACATCAAAGTTCGTGGTTATGTTTCTTGTGTTTTGGGTTGCCCATATGAAGGTGAAATTGATGCCAGCATTGTTGCAGATGTCACAAAAAACTTATTCGACTTGGGTTGTTATGAAGTTTCATTGGGTGATACCATTGGCACAGGCACACCTTTGAAAGCTCAAACCATGCTCAATGCCTGTATGGATGTTGCACCAATTGAAAAACTTGCCCTGCACTTTCACAATACTTATGGACAAGCCTTGGCGAATATTTATGCCTGTTTAGAAATGGGCGCGGGAATTATCGACTCTTCAGTTGCAGGTCTGGGCGGTTGTCCATACGCCAAAGGTGCAAGCGGCAATGTTGCCACCGAAGATGTTATCTATATGCTGGATGGCATGAATATCAGTAGCGGCATTAATTTAAATAAACTCATCGAAACAGGCAATTGGATCAGTCAACAATTAAACAAAATCAATGGCTCTCAGGTAGGTAAAGCAAAAAGCCCATAATCTTTATCATTTTCACAAAAAAATTCCACAATTAGTAAGAATAACAAAACTATTATCAATTTATTAATGTTAAAATCTTAAGATTTTCAGAAAATCTTTATTGGGCTTTATTATGAAACAAATTTTAATTGGTGTTTTTATCATCTCTGGTTTTGGCTATTATTTTAATCAAGCAGAAAACGAATCAGGTTTAATTATTAAAAATCCTTCTACTAATGAAGAAAAAGAACCCAAACGTTTCGACCAACCAGATAAAGCAGCACAATGGTTAATGGAGTTGAGACAAACACCTGATTCTAATAAAAACCCTTCTCAACTTAACAATCAATACAAAACCGAAATAGAATCCTATGAGTTAGCTAGAAAAGCAGGCTCAAATAGAAGTGCTGGTTCAGATAATGCCATTTCAAAACTAAAATTTGAAAACTTGGGACCCAGTAATTTTGGTGGTCGTATTCGTGGGTTTGTGATTAAAACAGATGATTCTAATCAATTATTGGCTGGGGCAGTCAGTGGTGGGGTATTTAAATCGGTAAACCAAGGTCAAAGCTGGAAAGCAGTTTCAGATTTTTTACCAACTCTGGCTATTGGTAGCATGATTACTGATCCTGATGACCCAAACCGAATTTTCATAGGTACTGGTGAAGGTTTTTTTAACTTTGATGCTGCTCGTGGTGCTGGCATGTTTGTCAGTGAAGATTTTGGTGAAAGCTGGACACAGTTGGCATCAACAGATAATGGGGACTTTTATTATGTTAATCGAATTGCCAGAGTACCCAATAGTAATATCTTATTAGCGGCCACAAGAACAGGAATTTTCAGATCAGAAAATTTGGGCCAAAGTTGGACTGAGGCCAGTCAACATGAAACTAATGGCCGTGGTTTTGTGGATTTAAAACTTGATCCTAGTAATGACAATCACATCTTGGCTACCCATTATGGTGGCGATAAATTGTTCTTAAATGTTATAGCCCCTAATACAGTTATTGGCAGCTACCAAGGTATTCAAGCAGGTTTTGGTCCCGATTTAAACAGCAATGGAACCGGTAACAGGGAAATAGTAATGGTTAATGATGGCAGTGGCGCAACAAATGATGCATGCCAAACCATTTCTACAGATTTAACAGGGAAAATTGCTTTGGCCCAACGTGGAAGTTGTAACTTTACCGTCAAAGTAAAGAATGCTCAAAATATGGGTGCCACAGCTGTGGTGATATTCCAAAATACTGATGACGCTCCATTTGCCATGGGTGGTAGTGATGAAACAATTACCATTCCTTCGATTATGATTTCTAAAGAAGATGGTGAGTTGTTGGCTGCAGAATCATCTACAATAACAGCCAATATTGATTATCCATCTGGCAATCAATTAAGCCAATTTGTTATGCAATCAAATGATCAAGGTGAATCATGGACTATTCTTGATGCCAGTAATGGATTGCCTGAAACCAATATAGGCCGAATGGAGCTCGCATTTGGCCAAGATGGCGTTACTTATATTGCTGTATCTAATAGCGATGATGCAACGCGTGGTTTATGGAGATCTAATGGTGGCAATGCTAACTTTAGTAAAACAAATTCAAATACACAATTCATTGAAAGACAAGGTTGGTATGATTTGGCAATTGCCGTGAAACCAGATGACTCATCAACTGTTTTTGTTGGAGCCATAGATCAATATGCTTCAGAAAACAGTGGCGCCACTTTATTTAAAAGCTCAACATGGACACCATCTGATATAGGAAATAATGGCTCATTTGGAATAAGTAAATATTTACATTCTGACCACCATGGTTACATATTTGATCCAAACAACTCAAGTATTCATTACATCGTAGGGGATGGCGGTATTTCTAAAACCACGGATAATGGATCTACTTATACAGAAATCAACACAGGACTAAGTATTTCACAATCCTATGGAATAGCAGTCAGTCCAAATGGTACACAAATCACATCTGGCACTCAAGATAATGGTTCTCAATTGTATTTTGGAAACAGTAATTCTTGGTTAAGATGGGCAGGTGGTGATGGAGGATACAGTGCTTGGGACCAGCAAAACGGTAACTATATATATGGTTCCAGACCTAATGGAAGTATGATTGGATCAAATAATGGTGGGTTGTCGTTTACAAATTTATCTTTACCAGATACCGATGGCGCAAGATTTATTCAGCCTTTTGCTTTAAACCAAAACAACGGCAATCAGTTGATCGTAGGTACAGATAATGTTTTTTATTCAAACAATGCCAGAAGCCTATCTCAGGCTACTTTTCAAGATGTAACAGGAGATCTAGGATCCAGTGTAAATGCAGTATCATTTAGTGAATCAGTCTCAAATCAAATATTTGCAGGCACATTAGCTGGTGAAGTTTACAAAGTAAATAATATTGGTACACAAAATAACCTCACAAACATTTCCCCAACCGAAGATGATAATTTAGACTCGCTTTCTGGTGCCATAACAGATATTAAAACATTTAACAGTAATACACTATTTGTCACTCGTGCATCTTACTTATCAGATAGAGTGATTATGAGTAATGATAGCGGCAACAGTTGGGAATCCATATCAGGCAACCTTCCCGATATTCCAGTATTTCAAATTACCATTGACCCAAGAAACCCTGATATATTGTATATCGGTACAGAGTTAGGCTTGTGGGTGACTGATCTTAACGATAGCAGTCACGAATGGAATAGATACGATTATGGATTGGCTTATACCAGAGTTATTGATTTAGTATGGCATGAACAAGACACACTTTACGTTGGTACACACGGCAGAGGAACCTATCGTGCAACCAGGGAAGTTGTTGATATCTCCATCAATAAATTTGTTACAACTAACTCAAATAATGACGATGACGGCATTCTTGATAATGGTGAATCAGGCTTATATATGCTTAATTTACAAAACAACAGTGGATTTGACATCAATAATGCTGAATTGGATATTATAATTTCTGGATTATCTTCTCCGGATGAATTTATTCTCGATGTAACAAATATTCCGGCACTTTCATCTATAAATATACCCATCAATGCCAGTCTAGCTAATGATTCATCGTGTTTAGATGAAGTGAATTTTGACATAAACTTAGATTATGATGGCATCAACCAAGACGTTGAATTATCGGTTGTTACAGCTGCTAATCAACCCATTACTAATAGTAGCTTTGTTGATGGTGCCGAGAGTAATGACACACAAATGACAACTGAACTCTTACTTGGGAATTCAGCATGGGCACGGGTTTCAAGTGCCACAAGTTCAGGTTCAAGAAGTTGGTTTACATCAGATGAAAACAATTATTCAGATAAATCACTTATTTCCCCATGGTTAACACTTGATAGCGGTGGAAATAATATTGATTTTTCACTGCGGTATAGCACTGAGGGAAATTCTGCTCAATACTATGATGGTGTTTTATTGGAATTAAGAGAAAAAGGTGGATCTTGGATTGATATTGGTAATCTTAGTACCGTGAGCTATGACGGTCAACTCTTTACCAATAATTCAGCTCAAGGCAGGTTTGCATGGGCAGGAAGTAGATTAACTTGGAGAGACAGTAGAGTAGATTTGGGTGAAAGCTATATTGGCAAAACAATTCAATTTAGATTTAGAATGATATCAGACTCAAACACTGGTGGTTCTGGTTTCTGGGTTGATGACATATCGGTCTCGAATGTGATTCGTAAAGACAAACCCTCTTGTGATGAGAATGTCAGTACAGGAGGAGTTGTACCATTTAGTGGACTGTGGTTTGATAGGAGCAAAAATAGCCATGGTTTTGCCATTGAACCTGTTGGCGTTAATAACCTTTATTTCGTCATTTTTTATACTTATGATGATGAAGGCAACCCTGAGTGGTACTCATCTTTAACCACTTTAGAAGATGGTGTGCTCAACACAAATTTTGAGGCCAATACATTACAGAAATTTATTTATGATTATGATATTGACCCAGCTGTCTCTCAAGCAGCCATTGTTGATCCATCAATAGTAGATGGAAGATTATCAATTGACTTTAATTCATCCGATGTTGCTGATCAAGCTGCTTGTCAAGATGGCGTATCTGGTCGTGATCCAAATGTTGTAGCCATTGCTAAATGGAAAATTAACAATCAAGAAGCCCAATGGTGTATTGAACCCATCATTTCAGAGGCCAATAAAGCCTTTCCAGATATGGGCGGAACGTGGTTTTCAGGTTTTGAGGACACTGGTTGGGGGTTTTCTATTGCACAAGCTCAAAACCAATTTATCTCAATCAATTATTACTATGATAATTCAGGCAATCCTAGGTGGTCAATAGGTTCAGCAGGAGGATTTGAGCTAAACAAAGACTTTACTTTAGAACTCAATGAGCTTGATGGATATGGTCGTACTAGCACTCCTACAACAGTCAAAAGCACCCCTTCTGGTAGTGTTAGATTCAATTTGGTTAATGCATTAAATAATTTATCCATTGATGGCAAAGCTGATGTCTCTTTCGAATACCAAGGCACCGAAGGTGGTCAATGGTTGAGGGATGATATTCCAGTTACGATATTTACTCAAACACATTAAACCGGCAATAAAATAGAAGTAACATAGGTTATAATAGCAACAGGTAACAGGCTGTTGCTATATTTCCAAATCCCGACATTGAGAACACATGAAAAAGACCAAGATTTTTATAAGTTTGATAATACTATCGATTTTGCTGTACATTGCTTATGTCTATAAAAACAAATATGATGAAAACAAAGTAGTCACTTGTCTCAATGGCGTTGTGAATGAATTGAATCTTAGTCATATTGAGATTGATGTACGTGGACGATTGGATTCGCCTGTAATTTCCGGCAAAGTGTACAAAGACCAAAAGAAACAATTTCTAAAATTGATTAAAGGAAAATGTGATGTCGTATCATTTGAAGATTTCATAACAATTCACAGTAAATTTGAAGAGGAAGTTGCTCAAGTTAACTTTACATTAGACAGTGTGAATAATATTGCAACCATCATTGGATTAGTCAACAGCAGCATTGAACAACAAGAAATTCTAAACAGTTTTACAGCCGCTGTTAACAAACATTATGGTCCTTGGACCATTAAACATGAGATTATTACATCCAAAAATGTCAGTAAAAAAGACTTTAGTATAGACATCACTTTAATTTTCACCGCTATTTCTTTGGTCAAAGTAACCGATATAAGCTTTATTGAAAATAAATTAATAGTTAAAGGTCTGGTGCGTAATGAATCAACGTTAGAACAAACGACCAAACAGATTAACCAACTCTTCAGTGATGAATTACAAATCATCAACCAGCTTGAAAACGTCGTTATCGAAGAAACTGATGATATAGAGGTACTTGAAATTGACTTAGGTCCAATTGAGTTGCTTGAGTTAAACCCAAAAAAATAATATACCTTTAACTTATATGCCATTTGTGAACTTAGCTTTCAATTTCATGGTGTTTTCTTTCTTTTTTCTATTCTCACACAGTTATGTAAAACTCTTTGGTATATAATTTCACAATCATTAAAACCTGTACAAAATTATGAAAAAATTATCTTTAGTATTACTCAGTTTTTTATTCACTGTTGTTGCAATAGCTCAGGAACATGACGAAAACAAAGAAGGAAAAGTCATTGTCACTGAAGTTATTGATGGCGCTAAAGTTTATGGTAATAAATGGAATACTGGTGTCGATCACATCAATATCGAGAAAGCCATTCAAAAACATGAAAAACTGACTGATAAAGAAATGATCTTTACTGGCAACATTTCTAAAGTTTGTCAAAAGAAAGGCTGTTGGATGATGTTAGAAACCAATGGTAAAATTGCAAGGGTAGATTTTAACAACCATTCTTTCTTTATTCCAAAAGACACCCAAGGCACAGCAGAAGTTTTTGGTACATTGCATTCAAAAACCATGAGTGATGAACAAAAAGAACACCTAGAAGCTGAAGGTGCTGGTAAATTAACTCAGAAAATTTTTGAAATCACAGCCACTTCAGTAAAAGTTAAGTCTTAATAATTAAAGAAAGTTAACATGAAAACAAGTCGGGACTAAAGGCCCAATTCCGTTAGAACATCATTGGAATTGGGACTTCAGTCCCGACCAATTTAGCTTGCTAAATTAATATTCAATAAGCCTTGATATATAAAAAATAATAAAATTAATTCCTATAGCACATTCCAAATAATGTAAAATTTTAATAATCACTTAAATCTTATACTCATGAAACATAAACATTTGCCTCATATTGATGATTTAGATTGTTTCCAATTTATTACCTTTAGAACCAATGACAGTATTGATGATTATTTAGATAAATTAGCTAAACAAAACGAATCGAATGCTCAAAAGCAGTTACAAATAGATGAATATTTGGACCAATCAAATAATGGATCTTATTTAAATAATGATGTTTTAGATTATTTGTATAATTATTTTATAGAAAAAGACAAGGAACTTTATAACTTAGTTTCTTTTTGTATTATGCCAAATCATGTTCATTTGTTATTTAAGCCTTTAATACCACTTTCAAAAGTAATGCAAAAACTTAAAGGAAGCAGTTCAAACAGAATCAATAAAATCAGGCAAAGTAAATTGAAGTTCTGGGCTGATAACTATTATGACAAAGCTATCAGAGATGGAAGGCATTATAATGTTGTCTATAATTATATTAAAAATAACCCTTTAAAACTAAAACCGTCAATGAGAAATGATCGTAGATTTTATGGTTTATATGAATGATTACTTGTTATCCAAAAGTCGGGACTAAAGTCCCAATTCCGTTAGGATCTCCTTGGAATTGGGACTTTAGTCCCGACCAATTTAGCTTGCTAAATAAATTCACATGTTTGGCGAGTCTAACTTACAACTATTTTCTAAATATATAGGAATTATGAAAACCAAAAGAGTGTTTTAATATTTGGGCAGAAATAATATGATTTTTTGAAACACTATGTTGGTTTTGTAATAACATTTTCTTTAGTTTCCTAAGTTCAACAATTCCTTTGATTGATTGAATAAAAATCAAACCTGAAAACAAAGTAACAAAACCAGTTATCGAAGTGAGCCCAGTCTCAAAACCAATAAATAAATACGAGAAAAATACTAGACCAGACAAAAGACACGCTAGCCAATTTTTTTCTAAATTTTTATCTAATAACCTTAAAACATCATTTGGTCTGAATTTTGATCTTTCCTTTCTTCTTCTCATAATAAGTATTATACCATCATACAAACTCAAAAGTCGGGACTAAAGTCCCAATTCCGTTAGGGCCTCCTTGGAATTGGGACTTCAGTCCCGACCAATTTAGCTTGCTAAATTAATTCGTATTGTAGGCAATCTCGCCATATTGGATAAGATTTCACCTGAACTGTTCATCAAAACGAGATGATAATTCAATTAAAGGAAAGGAATTTTCAAAATATTTAGATTTATTTGATGAAAACTCAATAAAACCAACCTTGGTTTCTACATCATATTCGCCTATAGATTCATCTAATAATAAATATCCAATCCTGGCATATAAATTATTTTGTTCCTGTGTATAGTTTTCAAAAAATAACATAATACCTACTTTTTCCTTATCTTTGAATAATTGACATTTAACATTTTCAGGTTTAATTTCTAATCCAGATAACTGAACTGTCATTGGATTTCTTCTTGGTCGAAATTTAACAAATTTCCATTTATCTAGTTTCGGTGCCGTTTCAAATAGTTTTTCTACTGATGGAAATGATTTAATAATACCATCCGCAGAAATAACAAACTCTCTATTTCCATTTTTTGTAACTGGTCCAAATTCAAAAGTAAGATTCTCATCAATTTTATGCATTTGTAATGTAATTTTATCAAATATTTTTTCTCTATCTTTTTCAAATTCAAATAACATTTCCTGATTATTTTCAAACCATGTCCAAAATCTATATTCAGGTGTCTTACCTTTAAATCCAAATATTGAAAACACCATAATTACTCCTATAATTTGTTTTAATTTCATAAATTTTAATCTTTTCTAATAAGTAATATCTATACTTTGCATAATTAGGTTACTACGTTCGTTTCTCAACCCAACACTCTTATTAACCTTCGTGTTCTTCATGAACTTCATGGTGAATAAGAGTTTTAACCCTCAACCATCGGCAAATTCAATTCATGTTCTTTCGCACATTTCTTGGCTATTTCATAACCTGCATCGGCATGGCGCATAACACCGGTTGCTGGATCATTCCATAAAACTCTAGCAATGCGTTCATCGGCTTCTTTGCTGCCATCACAGCAGATAACAATGCCTGAGTGTTGCGAATAGCCCATCCCTACTCCACCACCATGGTGCAATGAAACCCAAGTCGCGCCACTGGCGACATTGAGCATGGCATTGAGTAATGGCCAATCTGATACGGCGTCGGATCCATCCTTCATGCTTTCAGTTTCACGGTTTGGGCTGGCAACAGAACCTGAATCCAAATGGTCTCTGCCAATAACCACAGGTGCTGATAATTCTCCATTGCGAACCATTTCGTTAAACGCCAACCCAAGCTTGTGACGCAAACCTAAGCCAACCCAACAAATTCTTGATGGTAAACCTTGGAATTGAATGCGTTCGCGTGCCATATCTAACCAATTGTGCAGGTGAGGATCATCAGCAATGATTTCTTTCACTTTGGCATCGGTTTTATAGATGTCTTCAGGATCGCCTGATAATGCAGCCCAACGAAATGGACCAACGCCACGACAAAATAATGGGCGCACATAGGCTGGTACAAAACCTGGAAAATCAAAGGCATTTTCTAAACCTTCATCATAGGCTTCTTGGCGAATATTATTACCATAATCAACCGTTGGTATGCCCTCGCTATGGAAATCTAACATGGCCTGAACCTGTACTCGCATAGATTTACGTGCTTGTTTGGCAACCAATTCTGGATTGTCTTGTGCTTCACGCCTCCATTGTTCTACATTCCAACCTTGAGGTAAATAACCATTCACGGGATCATGTGCTGAGGTTTGATCCGTAACCAAATCTGGACGTATGCCTTGTTGATACATTTCTGGAAAAATATCCGCTGCATTGCCCAACAATCCAATTGAAATCGCGTCACCATTGTCAAGAGCTTCATTTAGCATTTGCATGGCTTCGCTAATTGAATAGGCTTTTTTATCAACATAGCCTGTTTTAATCCGAAAGTCGATACGTGTTTCATCACATTCAACAGCTATCATACAGTATCCTGCCATGGCAGCCGCCAATGGTTGTGCACCGCCCATGCCTCCAAGTCCTCCAGTTAAAATCCATTTGCCTTGAGTCGTGCCATTAAAATGTTGTCTGCCTGCTTCTACAAATGTTTCATAGGTCCCTTGAACAATGCCTTGCGAGCCAATATAAATCCAAGAGCCAGCAGTCATTTGGCCATACATCATTAAGCCTTTTTTATCTAATTCATTAAAATGTTCCCAATTTGCCCATTTTGGTACCAAGTTAGAATTGGCAATTAATACACGTGGGGCATCCTTGTGGGTTGTAAAAACGCCAACTGGTTTGCCTGATTGAACCAATAAGGTTTGATTGTCTTCTAACTCTTTTAATGACTCAATAATTTGATCATAACATTCCCAGTTTCTAGCAGCACGTCCTATGCCACCATAAACCACCAAATCTTCAGGGCGTTCTGCCACTTGCGCATCTAGGTTATTCATTAACATGCGCATCGGCGCTTCTGTTAACCAAGACTTACAAGTTAATGTTGTTCCTGTTGGTGATTTAATATTGCGTGTTTTATCTGATCTAGTGTTCATGTGTATCCTCTTGAAATCGTGTTAGCATGTCTTTTTGTTTTAAACCATTTATGGCATCTTCTAATACTTGATGCAAGCTGGCCCCTATTTCTTTTGACAAATGTTGATAGACTGCGTTGAGTGAATTTTCTTTTAATAATTTTGCTTGAGAAAGTCCTGACTGAGTTAAATGGTAAGTGGTTCTTCGCTTATCATTCTTATCACTGAGTGACTCAATTAAACCTAATCTTTGCAACTTGGGTAATTTTTGTTTTACCAATTGATGCGATTGTTTTAAATGCTTTGCTAAATCTGTCACTGAAATGTTTTCATACTTGTTAAGGTAATGAATAATCGAACAGGATTTAACAGGAACAATAATCCCTAAAGATTCATACAATGGTTTAACCTGCTCATGAATTAACTGACCCAAATCATCGGCTTGCTTGCCGATAAAAGCATGAGATATTTTGTCAGATGAATAAGGCATTTGCTAGTAAATAATTATTTTTGGTAATATATTGCTGTCTCTTATACACATCTGACGCTGCCGACGA
>OJDV01000692.1_pt1 | contig 11286 bp, 16 predicted proteins | sample 1592911 | NCBI WGS metagenome assembly OJDV01 (sample SAMN05416860, study PRJEB24817) | seawater metagenome | isolation source: Sea water | place: Canada:Atlantic | collected 2013-11 | reverse complement strand
ACGAGATTTCTGCCTGTCTCGTGGGCTCGGAGATGTGTATAAGAGACAGAGATGAAAGCGAACCATTATTTAAATATGGAGGTTATATGAAAGGCATAAAGATATTTTTAACCTATAAAACATTTGAAGAGGCAAAGGAAAATTTAAGAGATGGCTTTAAAAAAATATATCAATTTGACAATGTTTTAAATAGTTTTGAATACTATAATTGTTGTAATGAAAGAGGTAACTACACTAATTTCTTCGTAGAGGTTAAAAGTGATACTTATAAACAATTTGGCAAAACACATAAGAAAGACGGTTATAATGAGTATATAGTATAATAACTAAAAACACAAAGCAATGAATATAAGTAATATAAAAGCAAGTTATTTAAAAGCTGATAAAAGAAATTACTATTTGTTTAATGGTTATCATATACAAAAGTTATGTAATGGCTATTGGCTGACGTGGTTATATAACAGCAAGCAATTTAAAACCTTAACAGAGTTAAAAGAATATATTAAAAACAACTAAAAAGTAGTATTATTTAAACCTATTATAATTAATTTTATGATAGGTTTTTTTTATACAATTATTTTAGATTTGATTGATTATTATTTTGAGTATGATATTGAGTGATAAAACACGATATAAACACTTCTAACAAACTAACTTACACAATCCAACCAAACATACCAGATAATTATTTGCGTTGAATAGAAGGGCTTATTTGCGTTGAATAGGAAAATCAATGTAATATTAATATCTCAAATAGTAAGTAAGCCAGTGTAGTGAATTCAACGTAATATGGATATCTGAAAAACCAAGTAAGCCAATCTAATGAATTCAAAACTTGTCTTATAGGGTTAATTTCAAATAATCATAACTAACTGATAATCAATAAACACTAAGAAATAGTTGTCGCACATTCTTACTCAACATACGACAACTTTATAAAAATACATAATTACCTACAACACTAAATTATATTTTTGTTCTAATTATTCTTATTTAATATTTTGTACAGATGTATTTAACTTGTATTTTATTTAACTTAAACCACTCACCTCTAACTCTGTATTCATCATATTTTATATGTAAATCTCTTTCAATATCTTTATTCCATATTTTCACTATACTTATCTCAGGTTCTTGAGATTGCAAAGTCTTTTCTCTATGTTTAGGGTTTTTGCTTTTACCTATTTTATAAAGACTGTTTCTTTTATTCTTCATTAGATATGTCTTTGTGTAGTGTATATTTAAATACCTATCCTTTATAACAAGTCTTCTTGAAGGGTCTTCTTTTACCATATTTATTGGAATCCAATTTAAAACCTTACGACAAGCATTGTAAACCTCCTTTATGTTGGTATATGTTGTTCCTATTTTTTTTGCAGAAATTATTTCTTTTCTTATATTACGGTATACGTTACGGTCTATCTGTATTGTTGTAGACCATCCTGCTAATAAAGGGAAACCTAAATAATTACTTAACTCACCATTAGAAACTAATCCTATCTCTATTTCTCTATTATCTAAGTCTTCTGACCCATCGATATAGTCTATTTGTTTTTTATTTTTTAGTGTTTTTGAATTACCCATATGTTTTTCAGTATCATATTCATACACATCTTTAAGCATTTTTATATCATCCATTAAATGCGATATTTCAACGTTTTTTTTAGAAACATATAAACTATACTCATTGTCTACTTTCAGCCATTTATTGTAATATTTCACGCATTTGTCTTCTGTATTTATAAGTTTTCTAATAAGTGCTTTTTTTGTTAATGTATTAAGGGATTTGTAGTTTTTATGATTTTCTGTTTTGCCTGTCATCTCTTATGTCTTTCTACTGTTTTAAATTCATTGTAGTAATTATCTAAATTATTTTTAGTTTCTTCTGCATAGGTTTCTATTTGATAGTTATAGAATATTTTACTTGTATTTTCTATGAAATCACTTTTTACCTTATTAAAGTATTTATCTAATGAAGTATTTATTAATTCATTCCTATCCCATAATACAAATAATGCCTTTGCAAATTCTTCTTTATTTTTAGAGTTAATCCATAACTTATATTCTTTTCCATTATACACTTCACTTTCTCTATGACAGCTTTTACATAGTAAATGTAAATTACTTACATCATCACTACCATTCTCACAAACAGCTAATATGTGCGCTCTATCAACTACAACTGAATCATTAAATATAGATGTTACACCACATCTAAAGCAAGTATTATCATTTTTCGCATTACTTAATTTACCTTTCCAATATTTAAATATTTCACTTCTCGATGGCATATTCCTTTTTCTACCCATTATTTCTTATGTCTTTCTACTGTTCTTATAGTTACACCAAGTACATCAGCTATATCTTTATTACTTATACTTGGTTTTAAATTAATTATTTCTTTAATCTTCTGTTTAGTTCTTACATTAGATTCTCTGCTTATCTCAGTTATTTTAATTTCTATTTCTAAGTTAGCTTTCATATCTTTTAAGTATTTGGTACGTCTATTATTGTATTCGTTATTCCATTTACTTATGTTAAAGAATATCCAACTCATAGGAGTATTATAGTTGTTAAAGTTTCTGATGTAATGTCGCTGCCATTTACCATCTAATTTAACTTGCCACACAAACTCGTATTTATCCCACACTACTCTATGGTTAGTTAATTCTTTTAATTGGTTTAAGTGTTCTATACTCCACATTAACTAATAACATCGTTTATATGGTTATCTATCTTATTCTTATAGTTACTCTCTGTTAGCAATTCTCTTAAAGCATAAGAATTTCTTATTATATTCCTTTTTCTACCTGTGTACTCATTTAATCTATCTCTAAAAAGATGTTCATAAGTATCTTCTAATGGTTTATATTCTCCCATATCTTATTATTTTACCATTATACATTATATCATCTGTAAACGTTACAGTATCATCTTCACTATAATAACTTCTTAGATACTCTTTAAAGAGATTATATTCACTTTTAGTTACGTCTATGAAAGGTTTAGTCATAGAGTACTTTTCTTCTAATATAATTAGTATTGCGTTATTCATCTTATTCAACTTTAGTTATAGTTAACTTTATTAATCCCCTGCTCTCTACGTCAATAACATATTCTACACCATCTAAAACTGTACTGATACTGATATGTTCTCTTTCCTTTTTGGGATGCTCTAATTCGTTAAATTTCTCGTAGTTAGCTTTCATAAATTATTCACTTAACTCTACGTAATTGCTGGTATAAACCTTACAGTTGTCTTTATTCTTCCAACTCCAACTCTTAATCTTTAAGTTAACAAGGTCATATACTTCTTGCTTTCTATGTTCAGGTATAGTATGCACTAAAGCCATTAGCTTATCACCCTCTCTAAGCAATTCTTTTTTCTTTTCTTTAAGTAAGAACTCTTTTTGTTTGTCCTTGAAGTAGTGGTCGTAAAACTCTCTTATAAGGTCAAATTCTTTGTAGTAGTAATCCAGCTTTCTTCTACCAACAGATATAGCACTAAGATTAGATGTGTAACCATACTCAGCAAAGAAATCCTTTATACACCTATCATTCATATCTCCATTACGTCTAAACACACTATAAAGTAAACTTCTTAAACCTGCTTGTAATGGTTCTCTGTTCTTTACTCTAAAGTCAAACCCAGTTCTCTTTAAAAACTCTTTATTTAGCTTAATTGCTAAATCCTTATCATACTCTTTAAACTTACACATAACTCATATTTGTTTTACTGTTAATACTTCTCATTTTAAATAGTTTCTTAGCCACTTCTTTATCGTTTAATGCTAACTGTTCAAAAAAGTAATTCATTGCATTAAATGTCCTTACAAACGCTTCAAAAGAATAGCAAGTAGCAGTTTCTTCTAAGTTGTTTAGGTTTTGGTGCATTAAATAAAATTCTTCTTTATCATACTGTATGTAGATTGTTCTATCATCATCAGCATATCTTAATAGGTTTAATTTCTTCTGCATATTAAAACATTTTGTATTGGTTTGCATCGTTTACTTGTTCCATCTGTTTTTTAAGAGTATCAATCTTTTGCTGAATCTCTTTCTTCTGTTTTTCTAACACTTCTATTTGTTTTTTAATTATTATCACTATGCAAATATAGTTATTAATATTATTAATCCAAAAACTTTAACACAATTTTAAATATTGTAGTTATATAAATATGAGTTTAGATATAAAAATACCTGTTAGCCTTAGAGATATTCCTCTATACAAATGGCAGAAATATAGTGAGATACTTAAAAAGAATAAAGATGCAGAAAGTACTACGTTTCTAAACTTAAAAACCTTAGAGATATTCTGTGATTTAAAGATGAAAGACATTCACGATATCCCTCTAACTGATTTTGATGAGATATTAGAGCATATATCACAAATCTTTACGTTTGATACTCCAAGAGTAAATCACTTTAGGTTAAGAGATGAAAAAGGTGTAGAAGTAGAGTTTGGACTTATACCTAACTTAGATAAAATGACTTATGGTGAGTATAGAGATTTAGAGGACTATATTTATGATGAGAAGAACTTGCATAGAGCAATGGCAGTCTTATACAGACCTTTAATGTACAAGAAAAAGGATAGGTATATGATTCATCCGTATAAAGGAACTGATGAGATGGCTGAGATAATGAAAAGCACACCTTTAGATGTAGTATTTGGGGTTAGGGTTTTTTTTTACAGTTTAGCGAAAAAATTAGGAGTTTATACGCTGGATTATACACTACAACAGTTACTGAACAAAAAGGAAGCCAACTCAGAGCATCATTCGGGAAAAAGTGGGGAGGATATCAAGCACTTTATACACTCGCACAGGGAGATGTTGGCAGAATTGATGAAGTTGCAGGAATTTCACTCCACCAATGTTTAATGTATTTGGAGTACGAAAAAGAGAAGAACGACTTAGAGAACAAGTTAATTAAAATGACTATGAAATAATGAATCACGTTTACGACATATTAGACACCTTAAAGACTACACTAAGAGAAACAACAGGTGTAAATACGGTAACATTTGGAAGATTATCTGATATAGACTTAGATAAGACCACTATGTTCCCATTATCGCACATTATACTGCAAGATTCAAGACATTTGGGCAATATCATAGAATTTGACATAAAAATCATAATGTCTGACGTTGTTGATGTAAATAAGGAAGAAAGTGATTCAGATGACTTTTATGGTAATGATAACTTACAAGACGTATTAAACACTCAATTTGAGGTAGGAAATAGGCTTGTTTCTTTGCTTAAAAGAGGTGATTTGTTTAGAAGATACTATCAAGTACAGTCTACACCTACTTTAAGTCCATTTATAGAGCGTTTTAGCAACGTTTTAGCAGGATATGAGTTAGATGTTACAATACAAATGAAAAATGGTATAAGTATCTGCTAATGGAAACACCAAACTTAGATAAAGCAAGAAAAGAGGTAGCTGAGGACTTAGTTTTAAGGTTTAGGCGAGATGCAAGTGCTTTAGGGTTAAAAGCTACTGGTGCTTTAGACAAGTCTTTCGGTTATAAGTTAGTTACAGACCAAATACAAATATTCGCAGAGGAATATGCTTCTGCATTAAACACAGGTACAGGTCCAGCTAAGACAAATGATAGAGCATCAGGTAAGTTTGAAAGATTTAAGACTTGGGCAAAGGCAAAAGGTTTACGACCATTAACCACTAACAAGTATGGTAACAAAACATTTGCTAAGTACAAGAATAACGAGTCTGTTTATGATTCTATGGTATGGGCAATGCTTAAAAAGGTATCTAAGAAAGGTATAGATAAGCGACCAAAGAATAGTCAATTAGGATTTATAGATAAGATAGTACAAGAGCAAAAAGAAGATATTAAAGTGATATTTACAGAGGCTTATAAGCAAGATTTGATTATGGATATTAAAAGTTTAAAACTAAAATAATGGCATTAATAGTAACAAGAAGTCCACACTTTATAACAGCACCAACTTTAGATTCAGGTGCTACATTGACATTAAATATAGGTTTCTATGATAGTATCGGTGATTTTATCACGTTAAAGACTTATGCATTTACAATAAATACGGAATATGGTTTAGATATTAGTCCTTTTATATCTGATTATTTTCAGAATGATATTAAAGTGCTTATAGTAAAGACAACTATTGATGGTGAGATTAGTGGAGTTCCAGTACAGTCTATAGTTAACGAATATGTGGCTACTGATGGCTATGGTTATTACGAAGATGGTTACAATTACGACAACACAACAGATATTCAAGATAAAAAGTTGTATGGTGGTTGCAATGATAATATACAAGTGTATGCAGATGGTATTGCGAGTATTCCTTTATTCTTACCCTCTAATGTTAATGGAGAAGTAACTATAGATTATAAAAGTGGAAATTCTATTGTAGATACTGAAACTGTGGTGTTAGGTGCTGTTTATCAATACAGCAATGATGAGCCAATAGGTAGTGAAACTGTGCTTACAGATAGTTTAGGAACTCAATTAGACCCTGACAACTATACTGTAGAGAGTTTTATGCTTACAGAAACAAGGTTTATTACTATAAGTAAGAATGTATCTACTTTAGATATTGATTCTATAGAAATAACATCTGAATTTACTAATTATTCTATTAGAGTTGAAGCAGATGGTGGAACAGTAGAAAGTTTGCAATGTGCTAATGATATTATAGAAGAAGATGAAGATGCAGATTCAACTACACATACTTTATCTGTAGAGTATATTTCTGAGTGTAAATATACACCTTACAAGGTTAGTTTTATAAATAAGATAGGTGTATTAGAGGACTTATGGTTTTTTAAGAAGTCTATGGAAAGTTTATCTGTAGATAGAAGTGAGTTTAATCAATTTACCTTAGATTCTTACAAGAATGGTATATTATCTAACCACTCTTACAAAAACTTTAATGTAAATGGTAAAGAGAAGTTAACTCTTAATACTGGATTCGTTCCTGATAACTTTAGAGAGAACTTTAGACAACTAATGCTATCTGAATCTGTTTATGTGTATAAAGATAGCTTAAAACTGCCTGTAAACGTTTCAGATTCATCAATAGAGTACAAGACTCACGTTAACGATAAGTTGGTAAACTACACAATAGAGTTTGACTATGCTTATGATAAGATAAATAATTTAGTTTAATGAATTTACAGTTACAAATATACGTTGATACGAGTGGTAGTCCTTTGGTAGAAGTACCTATCTATGAACGCTTGGATTTATTTGATTTTGAGGCAGTAGAATTGACTTCTACGATACAAGATGCACAAGATATAGGCGAAGTGTTTACAGACTTCTCACAAACCTTTAAAGTACCTGCATCAAAGCGAAATAACAAGGTTTTTACACACTTTTATCAGAGTGACCTTAATACAGGGTTTGATTCACGAATTAAGCAACGTGCGAAGTTGGAATTAGGTGGTGTACCCTTTAGAAATGGCTTCTTATCTCTTACAGAATCAAATGTAAAGAATGGTAAGGCAGAATCTTACTCTATAACGTTTTATGGTGCTATAGTTAGCTTAAAAGAGATTGTAGGTGATGATGAGTTAAAGTCTTTAGCTGGTTTAGACAAGTTTAACCACGAATACAACTTAGATAATGTTTGGGATGGCTTTCGTATAGGTTTAGGCTTAAATGCAAGTAATGAAATGGTTTTTTCAGGTGATAGAGATATTGTTTATCCATCTATATCGTTTGAAAACGAATGGTATTATAGTACTTCCGACCCTGTGGGTAAGGTAGATGATTTTAGACAAGGAGAATCTAAGAATTTAAGGATAGACTCAACTACATTAGGACAATATGGTGTAAATTACACAGAATTAAAACCTGCTATAAAAGTAAAAAGAATAATAGAAGCTATTGAGCAAACTTACTCTACTATTCAGTTTGGTGGTGGTTTCTTTGAATCTTCTGATTTTAGTGAATTATATTTCTTACTAAATAAGAATAAAGGAGATGTACAGAACTTAAATGATGTAAATGAGTCTTTAATAGATGGTTTTACGCAAGAAAGTTTAGATTCAGGAACTCTTACCGAGATGATTAGTGAGTCTACAATAGAGGCTACTGGGGTAGATGATAATTACGTTAAGTTTGATTTAGCTTTTACCACAACATCTACAGATGATTATACTGTTATTATTATAAACAATGGTAATGAAATATACAGAGAACCTGCTAATGGAAGTGCTATTATAAGTCTTACTGATATAGGTGGTAGATATACTGCTTATATTGCTTCTGATACAGCTATAACGTTTAGTAGGATAGAATGGGATATAAGGTACGAGTTAACTGATTTAGAACCACCTCAAATAAATTCAAAGGTATATAACACAGGTCAAGAAGATTTCACAAACACTTTTATATTTAACATACCACGACAAATGCCTAAGATGAAAACCTTAGACTTTTTAAGAGGTTTATTTAAAATGTTTAATCTAACTGCTTACTATGAGAATGGAATTATAGTTGTAGATACCTTAGATGATTTTTATAGTGATGGAGATACAATAGATTTAACTAAGAGTTTGGATAATGGCGAGATAACTGTAAAAAGAAGTAAACTTTATAGTGATATTAACTTTCAGTTTGCAGAGCCTAAAACATTTGGTGTAATTAATCAAAACGAGCAAAATCAAGACAACTTTGGTAATTTAGAGTTTCAAACATTGCCTGATGGTAAGAATAGTAGTTTAGCATTTGATGGAACAAAGTATGAGATAAAGTTACCATTTGAAAAGGGTTTCTTTGAACGAGTAAACGACCAAGATGCAGCTACATTTACCTTAACAGACTTTTCTAATGGTTGGATAGTTGATAAAAACCAAGAAACTACAGATATAGCACCAATGTTGTTTTACAACGTACCTACTATAATAGATAGTAATACTTGGAAGTTTGGTTTTGTGGGTAAGAACAATTACATAACCACATTTAATAGAGGTAGTAATAGTAATTTAGGTGCGTCTAAATCATTGCAATTTGGCTCAGAAGTAGATGAATATACAGGTAATGTAAACGCTAACAGTTTATTTGCTATTGGTTATCAGAATTACGTTACTAATTTATTTAGTATAAATACGAGAATATTGTCTGCTGAGTTCTATTTAAGTTTAGATGTGCTTACGCAATACAAGTTAAACGATAAGATAAGGTTAAAGGGTAAAGATTATAGAATTAACTCTATAAAAAGCAACTTAAATACTGGTAAAAGTACATTAGAATTAATAACGAGTTATGATTAGAGATATAATACAATTATTAGGTAGTAATGAGTTTATGGTAAAAGACGAGGAAATACAGTTTGCCAAAGGTGCTTACGAGTTTCCATTATCATTAAAAGAGTTAAAAGAAAAGAATAAACGAAGAAAATTGATTAGAAATGGCAGATGAACAAATTGTATTTAATGTTGTAGCAGATTACGACAAAGCTATTAAAGAGTGGGAACAACTAAGAGATGCAGTTGCAACTACTACAAAAGAATACACTGAGGCTAATCAAGAAATTGAAAAGTTAAGGATTGCTAAAGGTGAGTTTACAGGTGTTGCTTACAAGTCAAAAAGGGCTATTGAGCAAGAGAAACAAGCATTAAGACAATCTAACTTAGAGTATAAAAGGAGAGAGAAAGAGTTAAACGAAGTATTTAAGGCACAAGAACAAAACACTTCTTCTGTAAAGAAATTAACTAAGGTTCAGATACAGCAAAAAGATGCTACTGGTGCTACTACTTCTGCTGCCTTAGAACTTGGTAGAGTTGTATCAGATGCACCTTATGGTATTCGTGGTATGGCGAACAACCTTACACAGTTAGTTTCTCAAATGGCTTTTGCTACAAAGGCAGCAGGTGGTTTTAGGTTGGCTCTTAAAGGTTTATGGACTTCTTTAATGGGACCTCTTGGTGTTGTATTAGCTATTACAACAGTTATATCTGCTTTTGACTTTCTTTATGGTGCTAATAAGAAAACAGAAACATCTACATCAGATTTAAAACAAGAGTTTGAGGGTTTTGCAGAAGTTTTAAGAAATGATGTTAATGCTTCTATAGAAGATTATATTGAGTTAATTAAAAATAAAAATAAATTAGATAAAACTGTAAATAAGGCTTCTGAAAGATATTTAGAGATTGAGGAAGAAATAGCAAGTGCTAAAAAGAATAGAGCGATATTAGAGGATTTTCAAGCAAAACAGATTGCTTTACACGGAAAAGCATCTGAAATTACAGCGAGAGATATAATTAAACTCACAAAAAGAGAAAATGATTTACTTGCCGAAAGAAAGAAGTTGTTTTTGGAAACAGGTGAGTCTATAAATAAATTAAAAGAAGCTAATGATAAATATAAAGAATCTACAAAAGAAGAAAAGCAAGAAGAAACGGTTGTAAGAGGTTCTGTTAAGTGGTATAAAAAATTAATATCTGCAAGAAAGCAAGATAGAGATGACTTTTCTACCACATCTAAAGAGTACGAAAAATACACGATAGAGATTGAAGAATATCAAAAAAGATTAGATAAATTAACAGGTGAAACAGACCCTAAATCAAAAGTAAGTGTTTTAGGTTTAAATATGATAGACCCTAAAAAAGAAGTTGCTAAAGCTAAAAAAAGACTCGAAATATTTAAAAAGTTTGCTACTAAATCATTATTTCCTGATGGAAAGTTTATAGACTTTAGTAAAGACCCTAAAACAAAATTGATACTATTTGGAGAGCCTACAGAGGAAGATTTAGAGGAATTTAAACTTTCTTTAGACCAATACGTTGATATATACAAGGATGTTGTAGGTGGTATTTCTGAATTTTTAGGTGCTGAATTTGATAGGGAAATAACTATTGAGCAGAATAAAACTAATGCTTTAAACGCTGAATTAAACAATAGATTGCTTAATGAAAAATTATCTGCCGACCAGAGAAAGAGTATTCAGAATCAGATATGGCAAAATGATGAAGCGTTAAGAAAAAAGCAAGATGAAATTGCGAAAAAGAAGTTTAATACTGAAAAGGCTTTTAATATAAGTATGGCTGTAGTAGAAACGTATGCAGGTGCTACTAAAGCATTAAATGACCCAAGTGTTCCAAGTACTATTGCAAGGTTTGCTTTAGCAGGTGCTACAATAGCAAAAGGACTACTTAGTGTAGCTACTATATCAAGACAAAAGTTTCAATCGTCAAGTGCAGCAACTCCAATAAACACAGCATCAGGAGGTGGTGGTGGTGGTGTAGGTGATAGGTCATTTGATTTTAACTTAGTTGGTAACACGCAAG
>OJDV01000691.1_pt1 | contig 11290 bp, 8 predicted proteins | sample 1592911 | NCBI WGS metagenome assembly OJDV01 (sample SAMN05416860, study PRJEB24817) | seawater metagenome | isolation source: Sea water | place: Canada:Atlantic | collected 2013-11 | reverse complement strand
CGAGATTTCTGCCTGTCTCGTGGGCTCGGAGATGTGTATAAGAGACAGGTATACTGTGTGCTACTCCATCTACGATAAAATAATATACAAATTTGACAGCAATGCAGCAGAGGGAAAAATTATTCCAAACTGGTTGATGACTGCCGTTTCAACTTTTGGATTAGGATTTCAGTTGTTGTTGATAAGCGTCTTCTTAATCATTGGCTGGAAAGCTTATATTATTCCATTTTTTATAGGCTACTCCGTTATGATTTTTGTCTTTATCGGACTTCGAAAGGCCTTGTGAATTAGATGAGATTAACTCTTATTTTTCTCTTTTTCAGATGAGTGTTGTTTAGTTTCTCAATAAGAGGAATCGCCTTTTTTGCTTTAACAGCAATAAATGCACAATCATCTTTTAACTCAATTACACCTAAGTCGGTTGGTTTTAAATCTCCTTTTTTGAAGCAAATGCCGGCAATATCACCTTTCGATATTTTGTCTTTTCTTCCTCCAGAGATAAATACAGTTTTCCAATCAGGAATAGATGGCATTGGCCGATCTGTTAATTCTTCCTCTTCTATTACAGGAATAAAATCTGGAAAAGGTTCGTTTTTCCAATGAATAACAAAAGCAGTTCCGTTGGTATTCATCCTTGCAGTTCTTCCGTTACGGTGTGTGAACTCTTCTCTTCTATTTGGAAGTTGATAATGGATAATAAAATTTAATTCAGGAACATCAATTCCTCTTGCTGCCAAATCGGTAGCAATAATTAGGCGATGTGTTCCATTTCTGAACTTCATCAATGTTCTTTCTCGATCAATCTGATCCATTCCCCCATAAAAACAACCGTGAGGGATGTTCTTTTGCTCTAAAAAATCGCTCACTCTCTGAATGCTATCTTTAAAATTGCAAAAAACAATTCCCGATTTATTTCCCAAGTGTGCCAAAGTTGCCGCCAAGGTTTCTAGTTTGTCTTTTTCAGGAGAAAGCACACTTTTTAATTTCAATTTAGTGATTCCTTCTTTTAGGAAGTTTACAGTTTTTGGGTCTTTCAATCGTACGAAATGAGGCACTTCAACACCCTGTGTAGCAGAAGTTAGGATTCGTTTTTCTAATGCGAATAAGGAAGAAATAATGTCTTTCATTTCTTTCTCAAAACCAACTTCTAGAGACTTGTCAAATTCATCGAGTACCAATGTTTTGATAAACTCTGAGGTAAAAGAATGTCGGCGCATGTGATCGGCAATTCTTCCAGGAGTACCTACCAATATTGCAGGGCGATGTTTTAAATCCATTTTATCTTTTGACCCCGATTTACCACCGTAAAAAGCATTTGTTTTAAAACCGGTACCCATTTCACGAATCACTTGGTTAATCTGAATAGCCAATTCTCGAGATGGAACTAAGATCAAAATCTGTATTTCGTTACAGTCTTCGTCTAATCTTTCAATAATAGGAAGCAGAAATGCTAAGGTTTTACCGGTTCCAGTTGGACTCAGTAAAATTACATCTGACTCAGATTGAATAGCTTCTTGAGCCTTTACTTGCATTTCATTCAATTTCTTAATGTTCAGTTTTGCAAGTATGTCAGCTTGGTTCTTCTGTGCTTTTCCCATGAGACAAATTTAGGCTAATAAAAGCTGTAATTATCGGTGCTTGTTAACGTTTGTCAAGTAGTACTTTTGCTTCGATAGCTTTCGTAATTTTGAGTGGTGAAAAGAGTACAAGCACTTTTAAGTTTATTATTGCTATTCGGTTTTTTGAGTAGTACAATGGGCATTAATGTGTACAAGCATTTCTGTGGCGACTTATTAGAAGATGTAAGCTTTTTTGTCAAAAGCAATCCATGTGCTGATGAAGGTGGAGAAGATGCTTGTAATGCAGGAAAAGAAATGGATTGCTGTAAAGATCAAACTGAGTTCTATCAGTTGGACGTGCAATTAATTAAACAATCTAATAATCAAGAGGATTTTAGTGTAGCTCCAATAGAAATTGAATTAATTAGTCTTTCATTATCCGACTTGGAAGTAAATGAACAAACTTTTGGGTTTGATGAATTACCTCCGCCAAAATATAACAATCCACTGTATCGGCAATTTCAACGTTTGCTATTTTATGGTTGATTATTAATTCACGTTAAGAATATAATAATGAACAAAAACATAAAAATTACAAGGATGAAAAAGATATTATTTATACTAGCATTATTCTCTTTTACTTTAAGTTACGCACAGAAGAAAGAGGAATCAATCAAAGAAACTACATTTAAGGTAGAAGGTGTTTGTGACATGTGTGAAAAAAGAATTGAAGCTGCTGCATTAAGAACCAAAGGCGTTAAATTAGCCGAGTGGGACAAAAAGAGCAAGGATTTAAAAGTGGTTTACAATTCTAAAAAGGTAAACGTAGAAACAATCCAAAAATCTGTTTCTGGAATAGGCCATGATACTCCAACAGCTAAAGCTGATAGCAGTAATTATGCTAAACTACCTAATTGCTGCCGTTACCGAGACGGAGCAAAGTGCTCACACTAAAAGGTAGTCTTATGAAAAATATACTATTAGTCCTCTTGCTTATGCAAGTTGGAATAAGCACGTCGTATGCTCAGAAAGAATTGACGGGAGCTGTAGTGAATGTGAATCAGAAAGGACGAATTGAACCTGTTCCATTTGCAAATGTTCATTGGCAAGGAACCAACTACGGAACAACTACTGATACCAATGGCCTTTTTCGTTTGGCAGTGCCAGAGAATGCACACTTTTTAATTACCTCGTTTATTGGATTCAAAGCCGATACGCTTCGAGTAGAAGACTTTGATTATACTATAAGTATTAGCTTAAAGAAAAGCTCTAACGTTATTGGAGAGGTTGAAGTTGAATATCGCCAAAAAGCGTCACAGATGTCGTTTATTAATCCTTTGGCGACTATTACCATGAATGAAAAGGAACTCTTTAAAGCAGCATGTTGTAACCTTTCCGAGAGCTTTGAAACAAACCCTGCGGTGGATGTCAATTTTACGGATGCCGTTACTGGAACAAAGCAAATTAGAATGTTAGGGTTAAACGGACCTTACACCATGATTTCAAGGGAAAATATGCCGGGAATAAGAGGATTAGGAAATGCTTTTGGGTTGTCTTTTGTTCCAGGAGTTTGGGTTAATTCAATTCAAGTAACCAAAGGGGTTGGTTCTGTTGTGAACGGTTATGAGAGCATTGCAGGTCAAATTAATGTGGAGTTGATTAAGCCAGATTTGGGTGAGCAGACTTTTGCAAATGTGTTTACAAATTTAGGTGGCAGAGCTGAGTTAAATGTTGGCCATACGGAACAACTGAATAAGCATGTTGGTACAACACTTTTAATGCATGGCAACACTCGATTATTTGAAGTAGATGCAAATGACGATGGTTTTAGAGATTTTCCTTTACAAGATCAAATTAATGTGCTAAATCGTTGGAAATTCAAGTCGGATAAAGGGTTAATGGGGCAAGTTGGATTTCACTTTTTGAAGGAAGAAAAAGTTGGCGGACAAACGGATAAGTACATTGATGACAATGTAAATAGATTTGATTGGATAGGACCATACCGAATAAACATCGACACGGAAAGTGCAGAATTGTTTGGAAAGATTGGCTATGTTTTTTCTGATTTCAAATACAAAAGCATGGGCTTTTTGTGGTCGGTGAAACAACATGAGCAGAATTCAATTTTTGGAAACAGGAAGTATGATGTTCGTCAACGGAGTGGTTATGCAAACTTTATTTATCAATCAATAATTGGCAATAGCAATCATCAATTTAAAACTGGAGCAAGTTTTGTTTACGATGAATATGAAGAGGGTTTTCAATCCGAAAGTTTTAATCGGGTAGAACGAACTCCCGGAGCATTTTTTGAATACACCTTAAAACCCAATGCTAATTTCACTCTAGTAGCTGGATTGCGAGGCGATTACCATAATATTTATGGAGTATTTGCTTCACCGCGATTACATGTGCGCTATGCTTTAAGCGAAAGCATGGTTGCAAGAGCACTGGCAGGAAGTGGTCAACGTTCACCAACAGTCTTAATGGAAAGGCAATCGTTAATGGCTACTTCTAGAGTTTTTAATTTCTTTGGCGATAACAAAGATGGAGTTTATGGATTGGATATGGAAAAAGCTTGGAATTTTGGTTTCAACTTGACAAAAACGTTTACGTTAGATTACAGAGAAGGAAGCATACAATTTGATGTGTACCGAACGCAATTTGAAAACCAGGTCGTGATTGATTTGGAAAATAGTTATGAAGTAAATATTTATAATTTAACAGGAGAATCGTTTTCAAATACAGCGCAATTGCAAGTAGATTATGAGTTAATTAAATTCTTAGATGTTCGGTTAGCATATCGTTGGGTGCAAGTACAAACCGACTTCAATAAAGGCGGAATAGAAGATAATCAAGAGCTTTTACAGCAACCGTTTACGCCGGAGCACCGATTCTTTGTCAATTTTGGGTACGCTACTAAAAAGACCCTGAAGGAATCAAATTGGACAGTTGATTTTACTACGCAATGGTTTAGTGAACAACGAATCCCCTCCACGGAAGGAAACTTGATTAACAACCGGAGAAATGAGTTATCGCCAAGTTTTTTCTTGTTGAATACACAAGTAACTAGAAACTTCAACAAGCGATGGGCAGTTTATGGGGGAGTAGAAAACATATTAAATTACAGACAAGATGATCCAATTATTGATGCGGAGAATCCATTTGGAAATGAATTTGACGCAAGCATGGTGTGGGGACCGATTTTCGGTAGAAACATGTATGCTGGAATGCGTTGGAAGATAGCAAAAGAGAAGAAGTAAAATAATCTTTTGTTTCAATGAAGGTCTTGCTTGAATGCATGGCCTTTTTTTATTTTGTAGCTTTTAATGAATTCAAGGGAGCTAAACATTAAAGTGCTAAAATTGTAGTTCTGATTGATTCGAATTACAATGGATATTTTTAAATTAAATTAAATGAGGTTTCCGCTACTTACTTTGATTTCTATCATTAGTATAAATTCTTGTAAAGATTCTGACAATGAAATTATAACCTCTGAAAATCAACAAAAATATAAGACGGAAAATGTAATCATTGTAGTAGTTGATGGGCCCAGGTATTCGGAAACTTGGGGTGATTCGTTACACCAATATCAGCCAAGACTCGCCAATGATTTAGCTGCAGAGGGATCAGTTTATACTAACTTTTATAATAATGGAGTCACTTTTACGAATCCGGGGCATACCGCAATTACTACCGGCAATTATCAGGATTTGGATAATTCAGGCAAGGCAATTCCTGATAGTGCCTCTATTTTTCAACATTGGCTGAAAGAATCAGAGGAAGATTCAACAAAAGCTTGGCTGATTACAAGCAAAGATAAACTACAAGTTTTGGCGAATTGCCAAGACAGTCTTTGGAAAAATTTATATATGCCATCTACCAATTGTGGCGTTGGAGGCAATGGGGTAGGGAGTGGATATCGCAAAGATAGCTTGACTTTCATTCAGATTCGATCTATTTTGAATACGCATCATCCTAAGCTAACGTTAATTAACTTTAAGGAGCCGGACGGTTCGGGACACAGAAATGATTGGAATGCGTATTTAAAAGGCATAAGAAATACCGATGAATATGTATATCAGATTTGGAACTTGGTTCAAAGTGATGCTACATATGCCAATAAAACTACCCTGTTTGTAACCAATGATCACGGAAGGCATCTAGATGGACATCTTGATGGATTTGTTTCACATGGAGATGATTGTATGGGCTGCAGACATATTAACTTATTTGCTATAGGTCCTGATTTTAGAAAAGGTCAGATTTTGGAATTAAATAGAGGGCAAACAGATCTATCAGCCACGGTAGCAGAATTAATGGGTTTTGAATTCTCTGCAGGACAAGGTAGCGTGATGAGAGAATTATTTAAGTAGCGTATTTAAGAAGGGGTTCTTTATTGTTTACAGGAAAATCTGATTAATAAAATTATTCTGAAATATTGAAAATCACATTTTTAACTGCAGTTAAATCATGTCCTTCTTTTGTTTCATTCTGCAACAAACGTTTCGATTCAGGTAATTCAAAAACTTCTTTCATATTGCGCAAAGCTCCAGCAGGAACTTGCTTCTCTATAAGTAATTGCATCAGTTCTTCCCGATTAAAATGTAAAATACTTTCAGAAAGTTCATTTGCTAAAATGATTCTATTCTTGATTCGTAGTTGGTTGTCTGAGAACCTGGCATCTGAGCTTAAATGGTCATTGTTTAATACTTCGCATAACTTTAAGAATTGGCGGTTCGTGCCGATGGCCAAAACCACTTTTTTCCCATCTTTACAAGTAAACAATTCACCATAAGGTGCAATGTTTGGGTGCAAGGTTCCCATAGGTTGGGCAATGTGTCCGCTCATGACCCAATTGGTAGCTTGGTTAGCCAATGAGGCAAGTGCGGCATCATATAATGAAACAGAAACTTTCATGGCTTTCTGTTCTTTTTTAGTTTGCAGTAAGGCTACTAACAAGCCTTCTTTTAAATGGTGAGCCGCTAGTATATCAATCAAAGCAACTGGTATTTTGCACAATTCACCCGTAGCCGTTCCGCTCATGCTTAAGAAGCCGCTTTCTGCTTGTAAAACCACATCGTACGCCGTTCTTTTTTGCTTTCCAAACCCTGTTATCTCTCCATATATTAAATTGGAATTCAGTTTCTTCAAGCTCTCAAAGTCGAGTCCCAACTTTACAGCATCGCCAGGTTTGAAATTGGCAATGACAACATCAGCTTGCTCCATCTCACGGTTCAACTTATCCCGATCTTGTTTGTCCTTTAAATCCATGAACCAACTTTCTTTGCCCCAATTCACACTGCTGTAATATGCCGAGAAAGGATGAGATTTGTCTTCGCTTGCCAATTTCCAACTTCGAGTTACATCGCCACCGGTTTTTTTGTTTTCAACCTTGATTACTTTTGCACCTAATTCAGCAAAGAATACGCCCACCGACGGACCTGCCAAAACACTTGCAAGTTCAATTACAGTTAAGCCTTCAAAAGGTTTCATTTGGTGGCTGTTATTAATCCATATTTCCACAATCCTGTATCTAAGCTGCTTAACAAGTGGTAGCACATTTTAGTGTTGGCCTCTTGGGTTTTTGAAAATCGTTTTCCTATGATTCGATGTGCGAAATTATAAACTACAGCGGCATAGTAGAATTTTCTCAAGCGAACAATGCTTGGTCGAATTCGCTCTGTTTCATCAATGCAGGCAATGTTTTTAAATTGTAGTTCATTTAAGTTTGTTCGGTACTGTTTCTCCGTATCTAAACTGATAACGCTACAGCCATTAAATGCATCAGTATACAATGATTTATATTCTTTATCTGTAAGGCTATCTTTTCCTTGTAGATTATCGGCTATGGCAATTCTACCTCCAGGTTTCAGCAGACGTTGTGCTTCGCGAAGAAAAGCAATTTTGGGTTCAGCGTAGCAAATGCTTTCCATTCCAGTAATTAATGTAAAGCTTTCATCTTCAAAAGTGGTGTTGCAATAATCCATTACCTGAAAAGTGACTAAATGAGCTACGCCTTCTCTTTTGGAATTTTCAATGGCTTTTTCTGCCTGGTGGGGGGTAAGGGTAATTCCAATTCCTGTACACCCAATTTGTTTGGCAAAATGAATGAGTGTTCCGCCAACACCGCAACCTGCATCTAAGACATGATCATTTTTGCTTAATTGAGCCACTTCCATCATTTCGTTGTTCAGGTTAACCAAGGCTTCGCTCAACTTTTTGGTGTCTTTTTTCCAAATGCCCAAATTGAGCTGCATGTTTTGGTCCATTCCCCATGCATCTCTGTATGCGTTGTCGCACTCTTCGTAGTAACTTACAATGGCTTCTTTTTGCTCTATCCAAGAGCTATTTTCAATGTTTTTCTGCTGTTTCACTAAAATGGAATTATTATTGCAAATCTAATGAGACAAAACGAACAGTTATGAAAACAACGATATACTTATTCACGATACTACTGGCTTTGAATGCTTGCAAGGGAAAGAAAGAAGTGATGACAACAGAAGAAAAAGCTAAAACTGAATCTGCAGCTCAAGAAATGACTGATGCTGAGCGAGAAGCAGCAATAGTGGAGCAAATGAAGAATGAAAAGTTTCCTAATGAGAGTGAAGACTATTATGCAATGGTTGAAAAAGAGATACCAGTGGATGCTGTTGCTAGAATTCAGCGTACTGCCTGTTTTGGTCGTTGTCCTATTTATACAATGACAGTTTATGAAGATGGAAGAGTAGAGTACTTTGGTAAAAATTTTACTCCAAGAGTAGGGCTTTGGGGAGGAAAAGTTTCACCTGACGTAATGGAGAATTTAATGAATTATGCCAATGAAGTTGGATATTTCGAATTGAATAATATTTATGATAAGGAGGCGATTACAGATTTGCCGTCTACCATCACTAGTTTGCTCAATCCAGAAGGGTTGAAAACAGTTGTTAATCGTTTTGATGCACCTGAAGAGCTGCGAAGGTTTGAGCAATATTTTGATCAATTGTTTAATGAAGTTGATTGGACGGAGGTGAAATAGTAAGTAAAAGCTTCACATGAAAAACTCCAAGCTTAAAGAGTGAATTATGGAAACGTTCAGTTTGCTTTTATTAATGATGTTTTTTCTGCAGTCTTTTACTTTCCGATAGTTACTTATTAGAATCTTGATATTGGTATAAATACCTCAAAATTTGATTGCGAATAGAATTTCTGCGACAAAGCGTAATTATAGCGAATTCCTATAGGAACTGAAAGTAGGCGTAATAGCTTAGTATCGAATATTAATTCAAAACCTGCACTATTGAATTCTCTATTTTGAGTTGGTGCAATGGAATAATCGAAGAAAAAATTTCCCCGCAGTCTCAGTAAATAGACAATTCCTAAAGCACCTTTATCAGGATAAGCAATCGGGAAATGGTAGTTACCGCTGAATTTATAAAACTCGTTGCTTCTGTAACTATAAAATCCTCTGGAATACAAAAATCGATCGCTGTATCGGTAATTTGTCTCCCCGCCTTCAAATCTCAGGTCAGCTTCAAGTACTAAGTTGTCGTTTTTAAAAACCCCGGGCAATGCCAATGAGTTTTGTGCGAGAAACTGATAATTTTCTTTGTTTAAGGCTCTTAAATCTTCAATAATTGCAGAAAATGAGAGTTTTGAAAAGATGTTTTTTCTAGCCTTTAACGTACTCTGTTGGTAAGAAACCCGATTGTTGAGCAGGTGATACTCTTGGTTTATTAACTCCGTTGATTTGCTGTCAGGGGCTACAAAATTATAGGCTGAAGAAAGTTCTAATTTTCGAAAGAATGTTTTTGAGGAGTAATTTAAGGGGATATTTAAACCTAGGCCTGCTTTTGTTTCGCTAAAATTTATTATTCCATAATTGCCGCTAATGCTTCGATCAAGTTTTTGGTAGAAGGTCTGTATTTGAATATAATATTGACCATATTTTGCTTTAAAATCAAAACCAGATTTATTCTCGTTTAGGTTATATTTCCATCCAGCTTCAAGGTCTAATGTATTCAATACATTTTCTGAGGTGAACCCAAAGCCTAATTCAGTTTGGCTTATAGTAGGTGCCCACGAGTGAATGTTAAAAAGCGAATTTGTGTTATTATAGGATTTTATTTCAGCATTATGAAGGGTGTCTTGTGTTGGTATTTTCGAAGATTCCAAAATAAAACTTGGATTGTAGTAGGGCAAGGAAATGAGGTCTGGGATGGATTGAAAAGGATCAGTAATGATGGGCATACTTGCTTTTTTCAACTGAATTCCACTTAAACTAAATTCAGTAAAATACAAGCCTCCGTTTGCTGGATTTACGATTGGCGAATACCTTCCTGATCCTTCCGAACTCAATTCAAAAATTTGTTCGTTTTCTATTACATAAAGATTATCAACTCCATTGTAACTTGCTTCAAAATAGATTTTATCTTGATATTCTAACGGTCTCCCGGTGATGTGATATGTCCAGTTTGTTTTGTTGGTTAGATCACCAGATTCTGTTATTTCAATTATTGCAGTTTGTCCAATATTGTCCCTAGCATTGGCTAGAAACGTATTGGAAGATGTGGAAGTCATCTCAGTAATATAATATTGATTTACATTATTTATTTTTTGGAGTAGGGTTCCATCTTTTTTCAATAAATGGATTTCGTACGCCCCGTTAGGATGTACATAATTGGCAAGAATTTTTTCGCCGTCGTTGGAAAAACTTGGATGAAAGTACTTGCCCTTAGTTGTTAACTGGGTTAGCTTTTTTGTACTTACATCGTAAATCACAATGTCTTCATAATCTATCCATCCCCATCTTTTATCAAAATGTGTTTCAGTGGAAAGAATTTGTCCTTTATAAACATCAAAATAATTGTTTGAGCGAATACCTGCTTGTCGAATTTTTACTTTTTTACCATCTTCTAGTTTGTAGAAAGCATTTGCTTTGTCATAACTACCATGCATAAAATAGAGCATACTGTCTCTATCAAATTTGGGGTAGTAATAATTACTTACTTCATTTTTTATTAATGGAAATACGGTTTCCCCAAAAATATTTTCGTTGACATCCCATTGAGCGGAAAAATCTTCTATCATACTGCTGTACAATTTTTTAGATCGTTCTCCACCTTCTTTTTTTAAGGCTCTAGAGAAGGGGTAAATTATTCCTTTATAAGCAGCTGCGCTTTTTAGTACTCTTGTCCAATAATCTTCTCCGTATTGCGCTCTGCCGTGGCGAACCATTAAATAGCCTAAACGATAGTGGTCAGGAACAAAATCACGTAAGGAACCGTTTCTGGCTTTGTCGTAATTTGGAATGTTTTGTTCCAACACAAAAGATCTGTACCCATTAAAAAAGGTCGGGATTCGACCTCTTCCTTGCTCAGTATACTGTGTCTCGGCTAAAACTGCATTGCCTTCAAAAAACCAGTTTGGGATAGCTAATGATTGCGCTGCACTCCACGCTAATTCTCCCCCAATCCAATGAAATACTTTAGAAACTCCATAGTGAGAATTGGCATATTGCAACGCATGTTGATATTCGTGAATACCCAAAGTGTAATGCCAAGGTAAAGTGCCAATAGCATTATTTACTGGGTAAGGTGTAAGGAAGAATTCGGAAACAAAAGGAGCTAATCCTACATAACCATTTGCTTGTGTCGTAGAGTTTTGAAGAATTATTTTTAGATTTCTTCTTTTAGCACCAATGTTAACTTCCATTTGGTTCATTCTACTAAATATCTGTCTCTTATACACAT
>OJDV01000690.1_pt1 | contig 11300 bp, 7 predicted proteins | sample 1592911 | NCBI WGS metagenome assembly OJDV01 (sample SAMN05416860, study PRJEB24817) | seawater metagenome | isolation source: Sea water | place: Canada:Atlantic | collected 2013-11 | reverse complement strand
GAGTAGATCGTCGGCAGCGTCAGATGTGTATAAGAGACAGACTAACCACAAGTATTCCATTTAGACTTTATCTTTTTTCTCGGAACGACTGCTTTTGGTCAAATCTACTTGATCTGTGACCTCTTTCGAAGTCTTTCTAATCTCTTCTTGGATGTCACTTGTTGCATTCTTAAACTCCCTAATTCCCTTCCCTAAGCCTTTAGCTATTTCCGGGATTTTTTTAGAACCAAAAAGCAAGACCACAACTAGGCCTGCAAAAATTAATTCTTGAGTTGATAAAAATAATAGTGTCATATTAATTAGATAGGAAGCAAAAGTAACAAAAAAGCCTCGTCTGCATAGGGCAAACGAGGCTTCAAAATTTATGATTCGAGTTTTATTTTTTATCCTTAATTGCTATCTTTTTTGTAAGATCAACTACGATTGGAGTTGCAACACAAAGAGAAGAGTACGTTCCAACAGCCACACCAATCATAAGTGCAAATGCGAATCCTCTAATTACTTCTCCACCGAAGATAAATATCATCAACAATACAAAGAAAGTAGATAACGAAGTATTTATGGTTCTACTCAACGTGCTATTCAATGCATCGTTTACCACTTCTTCCATCTCTCTCTTTTTATACGAATTTAAAAATTCTCTAATTCTATCGAATACAACCACTGTATCATTAATTGAATAACCAACTACAGTAAGAATTGCCGCAATAAAGGCTTGATCAATATCTAATGAAAATGGCAGGATTCCCCAAAATATAGAGAAGATTGCAAGAACAATAATAACATCATGGAAGATGGCGATAACTGCACCTAATCCATATTGCCATTTTCTAAACCTTAATAAGATATATAAGAAAATAACAATCAATGAAAATACAATTGCCAATAAAGAAGAGTTTTTAATGTCATCTGCTATAGTTGGTCCTACTTTCTGAGAACTTAACAAATTGACTTTAGCAAACTCCTTAAAAGTAACATCCCCTAAGAAAGTTGACAATCCATCGTAAAGCTTTTGCTCTATTTGATCATCCATTGTAGGATCTTCACTATTAATCATGAAGCTAGTAGTAATTTTTACTTGATTATCTGAACCAAAAGTTTTAACCTCAGGAGCACCTTCAAACGCACCAGAAAGAGCATTCCTAACATCTGATGTCGAAACTGATTCATCAAAACTTACTAGGTAAGAACGACCGCCATTAAAATCAACACCGTATGACAAACCTTTTGTCATAAAAGAAGCAATACCTGCTAAAACCAATACACTTGAGATAATGTAATAAGTCTTTCTTTTAGGAATAAAGTTCAACTTCATGTTTGTAAAAGCATTAGCAGTCCACTTAGTCGAAACTGTAACTTCTTTCTTGTTATCCAATCTCCAAGCAAAAATTAATCTTGTGATGAAAATTGCACTAAACAATGAAGTCAAAATACCAATTACTAATGTTTTCGCAAAACCTTCAACAGGACCTGTTCCAAAGAACCATAAAATAATACCTGTTAAGATGGTAGTAACGTTAGCATCAATAATAGAAGAGTATGCATTCTTATACCCATCAGCAATCGCTAATCGAGGTCCTTTCCCTGCCCTCAACTCCTCACGAATTCTTTCGTAAATCAGTACGTTAGCATCAACTGAAATACCAATTGTTAAAACAATACCCGCTATACCTGGCAATGTCAATGCAATGTTGGTAGAAGCAATTACTCCCATTATAAAGAATAAGTTAGCTAACAAGGCAATATCAGATGCTATTCCTGCTTTGCCATAATAAAAGATCATGTATAGAAGCACTATCGCTAATGCAACAAGAAACGACCTTAGACCTTTATTAATTGACTCCTCTCCTAAAGATGGGCCTACCACTGCTTCCTCAACAATTCTTGCAGGAGCAGGTAATTTACCTGCTTTCAAAATATTTGCAATTAGTTTAGCTTCTTCAATGGTAAAGTCTCCTGAGATACTAGAAACTCCACCTGAAATTTCTTGATTGACATTTGGAAAAGAGTATACATAGTTATCTAAAACAATAGCAACACTTTTTCCGATGTTATCCGCCGTAAGCAATTTCCATGTTTTTGCTCCAATAGCGCTCATTCTCATGGTAATCTCAGGACTCCCGCCTAGTTGACTAAAATCTTGAAATGCATCAGTAATAACATCCCCTTCTAAAGGAGCGTTTCCATCTCTGCTTTTTACTTCAATTGCAATTAATTGTAAAAACTTCTCATCTTCGTCAAATGGCTTTGCCGTCCATAAAAGCTTCAAGTCGTTTGGAAAGATAGCAGCGATTTCAGGCATTCTTAGATAAGCGTTCACTTTACCTGTATCCTTAATAGCTGAATAACCAACAACTGGACCTTCACCTGGAACGTAATTACCTTCTGTGTTTTGATAAATTGCAGGAGAAAGAACTGCAAAGAATGGATTATCCTTAGCAAAATCTTCAAAAGATTGATCAACAGATGAAGTGGTATCAGAATCATCTGCTAATGCATCTAACAATTCGTTGCCGCTTTCTTCTTTAACTCCTACCGTGTCAAATGTTACTGTTTCTAATCCAGTTTCAGGGTTGATTACGGTTGTTGTATCAATTCTAATATCCTCCTCAACAACTTCTTCTATTGACTCAACTGCATCAGTAGTATCAACTGCAGCTTCTTCTTCAGGATCATCATTCCCTAAAATTTTATTTAGCTTATCATTTGCTTCAGCCAAATAAGGATAAACTTCGTTATTGTTAAAAGTTTCCCAGAACTCCAATTTTGCAGTTCCTTGCAACAATTGACGAACTCTTTCTTTGTTCTTTACTCCAGGCAATTCAACTAAAATCCTATCTGAAGCATCTAGTTTTTGAATGTTTGGTTGAGCTACTCCGAAAAGATTCACCCTAGTTCTTAATACTTCAAAAGTTCTGTCAAAAGCTGCATCAGTCTCAGAAGAAATGAATTCTATTACTTCCTCATCTGTAGCCTCTCTGCTTATCTTATCCTTATTCTCTAAGGTATAGAATACAGAAGTTAATTGCTTACCATTTGCCGTTTGTTCCCAAGCTTCTGCAAAAAGTGTAACAAAATTGTCTTGGTTCGACTTTTGCATTTCTTTTGCTTTCGCAAGAGTTGCTACAAAAGTTTCGTCCTTACTATCAGAAGAAAGCGCCCGAACAACCTCAGCAACTGACACTTCTAAAGTGACGTTCATTCCACCTTTTAAATCTAAGCCTAGATTAATAACGTTTTTAGTTACGTCATTATAAGTTTCTCCTGTAAAAGGATAAACTTCTTCACTAGCCATAGAGTCCAAATAGGCATCTTCTAACTCAATTGAACCATTTGCATATTCTTTTGCATCATTTTCAACTCCTTGCGCTACCCACGTATACGACAATTGGTACAAACATGCTAATGTAAGCAGTACGATGAATGACCAAATTAAACCCTTGTTTTGCATCTTTTTTATTATAAATTTTTCGTCTTTTTTGAAGCCTGCAAATATAGAATTTCCATATTGAATTCCCAATCTATTTCTTATTTATAATAAGAGCAAGTAAAATGGACGAATTTATATTCATAAATTTGGAACAATAGGCAACTAAATGTCAAAAAAACGTCTATTTCCAAATTCAAGGTTTATGAAGTATCTCGCCATTCTTGTCATGTTTTTCTGTAGTTCTTTGACTGTGGTAGCTCAAATTTACTTTTCAGAAGCATTAAAGATTGAAGCCATTGAAGGTACTAAAAAGATTGACCACCCGTTCACCGGTGGGTTTAACAATGCTCAATTCTCAGAAATTGATTTGAATCAAGATGGAGTAATGGACTTGGTTGTAACCGATAGATTCCAGAACAAGATAAAACCCTACCTAAACGCTGGAATCCCAGATTCAATCCATTATAATTATGCACCTGAATATACTGAGAGATTTCCAGATATGGATCAAGTCTTAATTACCCGGGATTATAACGATGACGGTAAAATGGATTTGTTTGTAACTGGTAACGAGATATTATTATACGAAAACACGAGTACAGTCAGTGGAGGATTATCGTTTCAATTGGCGGACAAACTACAAACTAAGAATAATCCCAACAGCACTTCTTTAAATCCTCTTAACCCAAACGCTATTAACTATCCTGCAATTATTGATTTAGAAGGAGATAAAGACATTGATGTTATCTATCGATCTAGTTCTAGAACTTTAGACTACCATAGAAATCTATCTATCGATAACAATGGCAATTTTGCTCCATTATATGAAAGAAGGAGCCCATGTTGGGGTTTCATTTCATTTGCAGTTAACTCAAATTTTACGCTAGACAGCATTCTATTGAACAATTGTAAAGTCTTTACGAGGGGAGAAAGAACGAAAGGTTTGAAACATTCTGAAGGAATGAGCACAACGCCATTTGACATTGACCAGAACGGCAGTATGGATTTAGTAACTAGCGACATAGAGTCATATCAAATGAAAGTTCTTTTGAACTCCGATTCTATTTCTACAAGTTCAAAAGTAAATTCTGAAATTTTTAAAATTATTGACTCTTTTCCAAACTATGACGTTCCTGTTAAGTTGTTATACGCTACAGCCTATTTCATTGATCTCAACAATGATGGACAAAAAGATTTCATTGCGAGCTCGAGCCATGCAAATAATAGTGCTTTAGGCCCTTACTCAAAAGAAGAAATCTGGGTATATGAAAATATATCTACAACAGGAGGCTACCATTTTCAGTTGAAAACTAAATCATTTCTTAAAGACCAAACATTAGATTTTGGAAGAAATGCAAGACCAGCTTTCATAGATTATAACAACGATGGATTAAAAGATCTATTGGTTGGAAATGGGGGCTATTTAGATAAAAAAGATTCTACCGTTTTTATTGAAAGTCTCGCTTTGTTAAAAAACATTGGCACCAGAAACAAACCAAAGTTTGAATTAATTTCCAAAGATTACCTCTCCCTATCAAAGCTGAAATTTGGGATAACTCGAGATGAGTTTGCTAATGCTACTCCTGCCGTTGGTGATTTAGATGGAGATGGAGATGAAGATTTCTTATTGTGTCAAAAAAACGGGAATCTTTATTTATTTGAAGATACATCTTCTATTGGAAGTGATGCAGAGTTTAGATTTCACTCAGCTCCTTTTCAAGGAATTAAAGACATTGCAAACATTTCTTCTATTCAATTATTTGATATAGATAAAGACGGGCTATTAGATTTAATTACCAACTTCTCGACGCAAATATCTTATTTTCAAAATTTTGGAACTCCTCAAAACGCAATATTCAACATTCAACTTGACTCAATAATATGGCAAAATGGAGACACAGTTAGATATCATGTAGAGCAAAACTTTAACTATTCAAGAATAAAAATTGGAGACAGTTTAGCTGTTGACAATACAGACAGCCTTGGCAACAGCCCTTTTATAGCATTAGTTGTGGCAAGAAAAGATTCTGTTAATGGGTTTATCGACTGCATTAATACCGTATTTAATGGTGCAACAGGAAGTAACATATACGACGAAATACAAACAGGCGCAACCTTAAATTTTTTTAGAAGAACATGGAAGATTCAAAGAAATAATATACTTGGAAGATTTGAAAATGTTTTCCTTTTTGAAGATCAAGGGAAAAATCAGTTATACGTCGGAGGAGTTAATAACACTACCTATCGTGTTAATGCGTTTATTGACAGTTTACAGCCATTTATTAGCTCTCCGAATACGGAAAGGGTAAAAATGAGTAATTACGGCAATAACATGTTCATTAATGGTACAGATCTAAATGGAGACAGTATAATGGATCTAGCAGTTGGCTTGAGCACTGGTGGTATAAAAATTCTATACGGTTCAAGGGTCAATAGTATTAACGAGTTAACCAATAAAGACGATAAAAAGAACTTTTACATAATTTATCCCAATCCGACTAAAGATGTTTTAAACATAGAATTAACAGAAGATTTTCTTTCGACAATTACAACATTTGAGTTGAGAAGTATTTCCGGGAAGTTAATCCAAAAAGGAGATATTAAAGGCAATACTTACAAATTACCCACGGGACACCTTACAAATGGAATCTATCTGATTACCCTCAGGAATAACGATCAGTTTGGAACTAAGAAATTAATTATTCGTCCGTAAATTTAATCTATCAATTTGATTGTCTATCCTTATTCAAACATAATCCATCTAAACAATCTCCTTATGGAACTTATTTGAATAATTTTGAATCTCAAACATAACAACCTTCAACCACTTGACCCGTTAAGTAGCAGAACCCTTATGAAATACCTTATATCATTATCTATCTTAATACTAAGCTGTTCCTCAGCCGAAGCGCAAGACACTTATTCAGAAGCGACTGATATAATCGTTATGGAGAACAACCAACCTTTATTAGCTCCGCTCACTGGGGGATTTAACAATGCTCAATTTAATGAAATTGATTTAGACCTTGATGGCACACTTGATTTAGTAGTTTATGACAGAACTTTTGGGTTAGTGAAGACTTATATTAACGATGGAATTCCCAATACTGTTTCTTACACTTACGCCCCCCAATATGCTTATAAATTTCCTCCATTGGACGACTTTCTTTTAACAAGAGATTATAACAATGATGGAAAAATGGACTTGTTTGTTGGAAGTTCTAGGTTAGTGCTGTATGAAAACACGAGTAATTCTTCAGATGGATTGAGCTTCGAAAGCGAGCTAGCCACAACCATTCAAACCATATATAACACTGGAGGAAGAGCTACAAATCTAAGCCCTACTAGCACAAGCATTCCCGGGATTTATGATATTGACGGCGATAATGACTTAGATCTTTTTGTCTTCCAATCACGAACGATTGATTATCATAGAAATTTATCCCAAGATAATCAGAACAATTATATTCCAAAATATGAAAGAAGAAGCATGTGCTGGGGAACATTTCTTGAAAGCACAAATCCCGACGGAACAGTTCTTGACAGCATTTATTTAGACACTTGCCACGGTATTGGAGCCTTTCGGGGTGAACGAATTAAAAGCCCTACATATCAAAAGGGGCTGAAGCATGCGGCAGGTTTAACAGTTACTCCTTTTGATATAGATGATAATTCGAGTACCGACATATTATTCGCTGATGATGGCTCCTATCAAGTGAAGTTATTGCTCAATGATGACTCTGCTGCAGTTCAATATCATATAAACTCAAGAATTTATAAAGTATTAGATTCTTTCCCAAAATATGACACTCCTATTAATTTGCTATTTGCTGGAACCTACCTCATTGATGTGAATAATGATGGCAAGAAGGATCTACTCGTTGCTTCTAATCAAGCAAACGTCCCTATCGCTCCATTTAGTAAAGATGACATTTGGTATTACAAAAATATTTCGACAAACAATAAGTATAAATTTCAACTACAAACGAAACAGTTTCTAAGAGATCAAACGTTGGATTTTGGACGAACATCAAAACCAGTTTTTATCGACTTTAATAAGGATGGATTACAAGACATACTTGTTGGAAATGGAGGGTATTTATCTCCTAGTGATTCAACAGTATTTATAGAACAACTTGCCTTACTTGAAAATACTGGCACAAGAACCAAGGCTCGTTTTGAATTAGTCGACAGAAATTACCTTAGCCTTCCAGCAATTCACTTTGGCTTCAAAAGAAGCTTTCTAGCTTATGCTTCTGCGAGCACTGGCGACATTGATGGAGATGGGGATGGCGACATTTTATTGACTCAGAAGGATGGAACAATCTATCTTTTCGAAGACACGGCGGTTACAGGTCAGGTTGCTGCTTTTAAATTCCACAATGAATCTTTTCAAAATATAAAGGACCAACTTTTCACCCCAAGAGGCACTCAGTTATTTGACATTGACAACGATGGAGTATTAGAGTTAATTACCACAGAAGATGGAGACATTTCATATTATCCAAACTTTGGAACTGCAACAAAATCAATATTTAATATCCCTATTGATTCTCTATATTGGATTGGTGGTGATACGGTAAGGTATCATTTTAAAGATATTCCTAATTACCAGATGTTGCACATTGGCGATAGTATGGCAATAAACAACGCTCAAAACAATGATAGTAGTTTATTGATTGCACTGCGTATTGTAAAAATTGACAGCATTAATCATTACATCGAATGTTTTAACACCAATAAATTGGGAGTTGGCGACAATCGTTTTGATGAATTTGGATCAAATGCTCACATGAGTTATTTTAACAGAAAATGGAAATTCAGAACATTGGACAATGGCTTCTTAGTAGAAAGTGTTTTTATGTATAAAGACAGAGGAAGTAACCAAATGATTATTGGCGCACCTGACGGTAACAACTACATTGTCAGAAACTTTATTGATAGTGTTCAACCAATAAGCAATTTAATTCCTACCGAAAGAAACTTCATGACCAACTTTGGCTTAAGCTCATTTATTAATGGTGCAGATTTGAATGGCGATAGTATAATAGATTTAGTTGTTGGCTTGAATACGGGCGGAATCAAAATTCTATATGGCTCACAGGTAAATGCCCTCTCTGAACTGAATGGCCCTAAAAAAATAGAGGGCTCTATGCTCAAAATTTATCCTAATCCAACCAAAGGAGAATTAACCATTGAACTCTTAGAAAGGAAAATTGCCGGAAGTAACAATATTGAAATTAGGAATGTTTCTGGCCAATTAGTTTTGGAAGAAAATTTAAACGGAATTAAAAAACAACTTGACATAAGCCACTTGTCAAAAGGTATCTATTTTGTTACGGTAGCGAATTCAGTTAGAATTGAAACTAAAAAACTTGTTCTAAGGCCTTAATCTAACAAGGTTAAGCTGAAGTCAGAGTAATCAATGATTGCTTCAAATCGCTCTAGTATATCTCCTCCTATAACTCCATAAATTGCCTCTTCGCCTAAATGAAGATACGACGCCTTCACATGACTTAAATCCATTAAGGCTAATTCATATTCCTTCACTTCAAACCCTTCAATAAAAAAGGAAGGAATCCAACTAGTAAAACTAGTGAGATCTGAGGCTCCAACTCCTGCTGAATCACTTTCTTCTTCTTTCAATTCTGCGTCAGGGAATAATTCTTTAAAAAAATCTAAGTCTAGAACAGACCTTGAAGCACCGGTATCCACAACCATGCGCACTTGTTTTTCACTTAAAGTAACGTTTAACGCCAAATGAATTCCTCCTGGAGGAATATCAACTTTTTGCAACTGAATTTTAATCATAATTGAAAATAAAAAAAGGTGAACACAAATGCATTCACCTTTTATTATATAATGTACCGGCTTTATGCGTCTAACAATGTATTTGTTTTTGCAACTGCTGAAGCACTTTTTGTTAATTTATCTTGCTCTGCTTCTGACAATTCAATTTCAACAATTTTTTCAATTCCGTTTCTTCCAATAATACATGGAACACCAATTGAAATATCATTCAAACCAAACTCACCTTCTAGCATAGCTGAACATGCGAACATTTTTTTAGAATCTGTTGCAATAGCATGAACCATTGCCGAAACTGCAGCACCAGGAGCATACCATGCACTTGTTCCTAACATCTTCGTTAATGTAGCTCCACCAACCATTGTAGCTTGAGCAACCTCATCTAATCTTTCAGTTGATAAGAATTCAGAAATTCTAACGCTATTTCTAGTCGCTAATCTTGTTAATGGCAACATACCAGTGTCAGAGTGACCACCAATAACCATTGCACTAACATCAGATTGAGGGCAATCTAACGCTTCTGCTAACCTGTAAGTAAAACGTGCACTGTCAAGTGCTCCACCCATTCCAATGATTCTGTTTTTTGGTAAACCAGTAGATTTATGAGCCAAATATGCCATTGTATCCATTGGGTTAGAAACCACAATAATGATAATATCTGGTGAGTGCTTTACTAAGTTTTCCGAAACAGTTTTTACAATACCTGCATTTATTCCGATTAATTCTTCTCTTGTCATACCAGGTTTTCTTGGTATTCCAGAGGTAATTACTGCAACTTCACTTCCAGCAGTTTTTGAATAATCGTTTGTACTACCAACAATTTTGGTATCAAATCCTAACAAAGAAGAAGTTTGCATTAGATCCATTGCTTTTCCTTCTGCGTAATCTTCCTTAATATCGACCAACACAACTTCTGAAGCAAAATTCTGAATAGCAATGTATTCTGCACAACTTGCACCTACTGCACCGGCGCCTACAACTGTAACTTTCATGGGTATTTTTTTATAAATGATTAGGTTAGCAAAAGTAACCAATTGCTTTATCCTATCAATGGATGTATTGCTGAAATTATTTTTAATGAAAGTAAGGCAACCATTGGATAATTTAGCGTCATAAGAACAGAAAATCGGGAATGGATTTATCGAACCAAGCAGATGTAAGAAAAATAGTGGAAGGCTGCGCGGAAAGAAATGCGGGCTATCAGCAATTGTTGTACAAAACTATGTACAGTTCAATGATGCTAGTTTGTCAGCGATACGCAAATAGGCCTGAAGATGCAAAGGACCTATTTCAAGATGGATTCATAAAGGTTTTCGATAAGATTGAAAAATTCAATTTTAATGGTTCTTTAGAAGGCTGGATAAGAAGAATAATGGTAAACAATGCCATTGACTATTATCGTAAAAACAAAAATAAATTCGCCATGAGCGAAACATTACTTGAAGCCCATCAAATTGCTGAAGAGGTTGAAAGTGAAGGAATTTTTGATGATTTAAACGCAGATTTACTGTTGTCTTTTGTACAACAGTTATCTCCAGTTTATCAAACGGTATTTAACTTATATATTTTGGACGATTACAGTCATGCAGAAATTGCAGAAGAATTGGGAATCTCTGAAGGAACATCAAAGTCAAACTTATCTAAGGCAAAGAAGAATTTAAAACAAATGGTAAATACGCATTTGCAGAAAATGTGAGAAAATATATTATGAAAAATAAATTATCACCCGAAGAACAATTGCTTCATTCAAAGTTGAATGACCCGCAATTTACGTATCAAGAGGCGGATTGGAAACAGATTGAATCTGTGGTTGCCAAAAAAGGATTTTTAGCTAATTATGGCCCTTTCTTTAAGGCTGCGGCGGCATTTGTTGTTCTAGCAGCCGCTGTATATGTAGTAAACTCCAGATACGACAAAACTCAAGTAATAGAAACTCCAACCGTTCAGAAAGATAATTCAACGGTTATAGAAAAGTCAACTCCACCTGTCAATAATCAAACAACAACTTCAGAGAATATTCCCTGTCTCTTATACACATCTGACGCTGCCGACGATCTACTCT
>OJDV01000689.1_pt1 | contig 11303 bp, 9 predicted proteins | sample 1592911 | NCBI WGS metagenome assembly OJDV01 (sample SAMN05416860, study PRJEB24817) | seawater metagenome | isolation source: Sea water | place: Canada:Atlantic | collected 2013-11 | reverse complement strand
CTACACAGAGTAGATCGTCGGCAGCGTCAGATGTGTATAAGAGACAGGTAATAGATTAGGCGAGATTTTAAATATTTCTCGTGATGGTTTATTAGTTGCCAGTAATAGAGGCGTGGAAATAGGTGAAATGTTTCAGACTGATTGGATGTTTGCAGCCAGAGGCATGAAGAGTATAACCGTAGGATTAGAATGTTTATGGTCTGAAAATCAATACACAAATTTGTGTCTGTGTGGTTTTCATATTATTGATATTTCAGAAGATGACCAGAAAATTCTTGACAGAATCATTGCACAATCAAAGGAAATTGTAGATTAGAGCCATTTAAAGTACACCACTATAATCAATAGTAGATTATAGTGGAGCCAAATTTATTTACTCTTATTTGAGTACCTTGTTGATGGTAAGTATATCTCCTTCTGAAAGATTTCCCGCAGCCCTTTTAAGGCTTAGGAATTGTATGAAATAATCATATTTTGCTTTTGAATAATCCCCTTGAGCTTGGTACAAGCGTTGTTGAGAATTTAATACATCTACAATTGTTCTTGTACCCACTTCATAGCCTGCTTCTGTGGCTTCTAAGCCACTTTGGGCTGATATCATTGCCAGTTTGCGTGCTTCAATACTGCTTTTTGCTGCAGTGAACCCATGGTAAGAGTTCCTAATGTTTCTTGTTGTACTTCTTCTGGTTTGTTCGTATCTATCCATGGCAGCTTTATGTCTAAGGGCCGATTGTCTTACTTGAGATGAAGTTCGTCCACCAGAATAAATAGGCACGCTTAGGCTTAATGAAACTGAAGTGCCGTTTGAAATTCTATCCCCAGAATCAATTTGTTGTGGTATACCTGTAGTAGGATCAGGTTGTGATATTATGTTACCTGGGCTAAACGATTGATCTCTCTGAAAAGACAATGATAAAGTTGGATAGTGGCCAGCCTTACTCACTGATATTCTTTTTTCTGCAATATCTTTATCAATTTGAGAAGAAATGAGTTCAGGGTTTTGGCGGTCACCAATATCTTGAAATGAATCGACATCATTAATGGAAAAGTCAGTAAACTCCAACTCATCTGGAGCCGCAGCCAATTCTTCGTAATATCTTTGAGAAATTTCAAACAATGCTTCTTTCGCATCTTCAAGAGAGTTATTAGCTACAATGACTCTGGCTCTGGCTCCGTCAAATGTAGCTCTGGCTTCATGAACGTCAGTAATTGCAGCTAATCCAACTTCATACCTTTGTTCAGCTTGATCTAATTGTCTTTGAATGGCTTTTTCTTCTGCTTTAGAAAAGACCAAACTGTCTTGAGCAGATAATACATTAAAATAATTTTGTGCAACTCTTAATATAAAATCTTGATAAGCGATATCATAATCAGCTGATGATTTCAGTATTTCTAGCTCTGAAATTTTGTAATTTTGATAATTTGTATGATCGTACAATGATTGAGATAAGCTAACATCCCAGCGCTCAGGTTCACCCGTACTTGAGGGGTTGGCGCCTGGGGCGAGGCTACTGTTTCCTTTGTTTTTACTAAAAGTTTTACCATATGAACTGGAAACTTGGGGTAAAAAAGCAGAAAAGGCCTGTTTTTTCCCTTCACTTGTTGCCTCTAAAGTATATTGAGCAGCAGACAGTAATGGGTCATGAGACTCACTTTGCTTGAAAATTTCAGATAAATCTGCAGATACTGCGGATAAGCTTAAGGTCAGGGTGCTAATGCTAAATAATAATTTTTTCATAATAATTTTTATAGTGTAAAGTTAGGGTCTTGTTTAGGATGAATAAGTGTTTTGACATCAGTTTCAAATAAAGTTTCAACTTTCATTTCTTCATTTTCTGTTTTTGTAATGATGCATGCTGACATTATTGGCGATTTTCCGATAATAGCAAAAATTTTCCCATCTGTTTTTATATTTTGTAACAGTTGTATTGGTGCTTTTTCAACAGAGCCTGTTAATACTATACAATCGTATTTGTAGGTCGAGTTAAAATCATACATATCTTGGCAAATACATTTAACATTTTCTATATTGGCCTCTGATAATTTTTCAGTGGCACTGTCAATAAACTCTTGATGGATATCAATACTGGTAACTTTGTCAGATGACAAGGCTAAAAGTGCGGTTAAGTAAGCACTTCCAGTGCCTATTTCGAGAACGGATTCTGACCCATTCAATTCCAAAGATTGTAAAATGCGACCTTCTACAATGGGTTTCATCATATATTCATCATGAGTCATTGGGATTTCAATATCGCTGAATGCGAGCTTTCTGTGTTGAACTGGAACAAATTCTTCTCTTTGAACTTGTTGCATAATTTCGATATTCTCAGGGCTTATAAAATCCCAGGTTCGAACTTGTCTGAGAATCATATTTTGTCTTGCGGTGTTAAAATTCATAATATTTTGCCTAAATTCTTGGTTCTTTGAGTTAACAATTTATATAATCATCGCCTATTTAAATAGTAAACGATTTAAAGTTGCATAAGTTACCTTATTTTAATTAACAATACAATGGGCTAAAAGTCACCATGTACGATAAAAATCTATCCGAAATATTGTCCAAAGGCTTGACGCTGCTCAATATAAAAACTGAAAACTGCAAAGCGCTTCTCGATTTCATTCACTTATTAGAAAAATGGAATAAAACTTATAATATTACAGCGATAAGAGATCTTGAGCAGATGGTTATACTACATGTCATTGATAGTGCCTCAGTTTACAATTATTTAGAAGGAAACTCAATAATTGATATAGGAACAGGTGGTGGAATACCTGGAATTATATTCGCTTTGTTAAATCCAAACTTACATGTGACACTATTGGACTCCAGCCAAAAAAAAACCAGATTCCTTAGATTTGCTAAAAGACAATTGAATTTAACAAATATTGAAGTTGTTTGTGAAAGAGTTGAGAAATATCAACCCAACATTGGCTATGATGTGGTAATATCCAGAGCTTTTTCTGAAGTTGGTCAATTTTTAAAGTTAAGTGGCCATCTTTGCGGAGAAAATGGAAAAATATATGCCATGAAAGGACCAAGAGTAGAATCAGAAGACAATGCCATTATATATGGTTATGAATTGGCGCAAGACTTAGACATTGATGTGCCTTTTTTAGATGCTACAAGACGATTGTTAATTTTTAATAAAAAATTATGAGTAAAAAAAATAAAATAATAGCCATAGCCAATCAAAAAGGCGGTGTTGGAAAAACCACAACAAGCGTCAACCTATCTGTAGGCCTTGCCAAGCTAAAAAAATCTGTATTACTAATAGACCTAGATCCACAAGGCAACGCCACAATGGGTTGTGGTATCAATTCACAAGAAGTAGAGCCCAATGCTTGTGATATTTTATTAGGTGAGTCAGATATTAATGAGGTTTTAATTTCAGTAAAAAATACAGGAATTGATGTTATTGGATCGAATACAGATTTGACAGCTGCTGAATTACAATTAATGGATTCTGCCCATCCTGAGTCAAAATTAAAAGACTGTTTGACCCATCTTGAAAATGATTATGATTACATAATAATTGATTGCCCACCATCACTTAGTATTTTAACAGTTAATGCATTGGTGGCAGCAAACAGTGTCATCATACCTATGCAGTGTGAATATTATGCTTTGGAAGGTTTGGCATCATTATTGAAAACGGTTGAAAGAATCCAATCAACCGCCAATGAAAATTTAAAAATTGAAGGGATTATTCGTACCATGTTTGATGGGCGCAATAACTTGGCAAACGATGTTTCAGCACAGTTGGTCAGTCATTTTGGTTCTAAGTTATATGTGACAGTAATACCAAGAAACGTGAGGGTTGCTGAGGCACCTTCTCATGGAATGTCAGTAATAGAATATGATTTGTCTTCGCGTGGTGCCATAGCTTATTTAGGCTTGGCCGGTGAAGTCATAAGAGGTAACAATCATGACAGTTAAAAAAAGAGGCTTGGGTCGCGGTTTGGATGCGCTATTGGGTGCAAAGCCAAAAGATGCGGCCAAACAAACAGCAGAAGGAAATTTAACAGAATTAGATGTTGATCTGATTCAACCAGGTAAATTTCAACCCAGAAGCAAAATGGATATGATGAAGCTCAGAGAACTTGCTGATTCTATAAAGGCACAAGGCATGGTGCAGCCAGTAATAATCCGAAGTATAGGCAAAAATAAATATGAAATTATTGCTGGTGAAAGACGCTGGCGTGCTGCGCAAATTGCTGAGTTAAGAAAAATACCAGTAGTAATCCGAGATGTTGATGACAGGCAAACCATAGCCATGGCATTAATCGAAAACATTCAACGTGAAGACTTAAACCCATTAGAAGAAGCCACTGCATTACAGCGATTGATAAAAGAATTTGAATTAACTCACCAGCAAGCTGCAGAAGCTGTTGGGCGGTCAAGAGTAGCGGTTAGTAACTTGCTGCGATTACTTGAATTACATAAAGATGTAAAAAAACTTTTGGATAGTGGCAAACTAGAAATGGGGCATGCCCGTGCATTGTTGGCCTTAGAAAAAAACCAACAGTTGAGTGCCGCACTTGAAATTATCAATAAATCAATGAGCGTGCGGATCACTGAAAAATTCATAAAAGATTATGGAAAAGCAAAGCCAGCGGTTACAAAACAAAAGCCGGATACAGATATATTAAGGTTAGAACAAGAGTTATCAAATAAGCTTTGTTCACCTGTTTCTATTCAACATGGCAAAAAAGGAAATGGAAAACTGGTCATAAATTATCATTCAGTTGATGAATTAGATGGAATCCTGTCTCGAATCAAATAACTTAAACAAACGTAAAATATTATGTCTACAACACTATTATCATTAGAGCAATGGGTAAAACAAGTTGCTCAACACACACAAGCAAAAAACATAGTTTGGTGTACAGGATCTGAATCAGAAAAAGCAACAATGGATGAATTGTTGTTAGAGTCAGGTGATTATGTAAAGCTGAACGAGGATACACATCCAAATTGTTTCCTGCATTTATCAGATACTCAAGATGTCGCTAGGGTAGAGCATTTGACTTTTATCTGTACTGAAAAAGAAGACGATGCTGGCCCAAACAACCACTGGATGGATCCTCAAAAGGCCCATGCGAAAATCGATGAATTGTTTGAAGGATGTATGCAAAATAGAACCATGTATGTTATTCCTTATTGTATGGGTCCAATAGATTCGCCGTTATCACGTTGTGGCGTGGAAATTACTGACAGTGCCTATGTGGTACAGAACATGCGTTTAATGACACGTATGGGTACTGCTGCCTTAAAACGCATAGAATCAGAAGGTGTTTTTGTAAAAGGCATGCACTCTACTGGTGAATTAGATCCTGATCGACGATATATCATGCACTTTCCTGAAGAACTAAGCATAAAAAGTTACGGCTCCGGATATGGTGGTAACGCATTATTAGGTAAGAAATGTCATGCATTAAGAATTGGCAGTTACCAAGCCAAAACAGAAGGCTGGTTGGCTGAACACATGTTGATATTGGGTTTAGAGAATCCTCAAGGTGAAAAACATTACATAGCTGCAGCCTTTCCTTCAGCTTGTGGGAAAACAAACTTAGCCATGTTGATTCCACCAGAAGGTTATGTCAATGATGGTTGGAAGATTACAACGATTGGCGATGATATATGCTGGATGCGACCTGGTGAAGATGGACGATTGTGGGCGATTAATCCTGAGGCTGGTTTTTTTGGTGTGGCTCCAGGAACATCTAAAAAGACAAATCCTAATGCATTGTCTATGTTATATTCAGATACAATTTTTACCAATGTTGCCATGACCGAAGACAGGCAGCCGTGGTGGGAAGATCTTGATGATCGTGTCCCAGCTCAAGATTGGAAAGGCAATAAGTTTGATCCGAAAAATGGACCAGCAGCTCATCCAAATTCTCGTTTTACAGTTTCTTCAAAACGTTGTCCTAGTTATTCAGACAAAGCTGAAGCAGCACAAGGTGTTCCAATTTCAGCGATTGTCTTTGGTGGAAGAAGAGCGAGCTTAGTGCCTTTAGTAACTGAGGCCAGAAATTGGGCCCATGGTGTGCTAATGGGGGCAACTGTTGCCTCTGAAACAACAGCGGCTGCCACAGGTGCTGTTGGTGTGGTGCGTAGAGATCCAATGGCAATGAAGCCCTTTTGTGGTTATCACTTTGCGGACTATTGGTCGCATTGGTTATCATTTCAAGATAAATCAGCTAATTTGCCTTCTATATTTACTGTCAACTGGTTCAGAAAAGACCAAGATAACAAATTTATGTGGCCAGGTTTTGGGGAAAATATGCGAGTCTTAGAGTGGATTGTAAAAAGAGTATCTAACAATGTGCATGCAAAAGAAACGGCCATAGGTTTAATGCCTAAGATTGAAGATATAAATTTACAAGGCTTAAATTTAGATGTGGAAATTTTAGAAAATTTGTTGAATGTTGAAAATAAATCATGGAAAAAAGAATTGACAGATATAAAAGAATACCTAAAAAGCTTCGGTGACAGAGTTCCTGATGAGCTATTCAAGCAATTAAGCGAGATTGAATGCCAGTTGAGTTAAAAAAAAGGGACGCATTGGTTGCTGAGATAGAAAGTTTGCTGTCAAATGGCAATAATCAAGCTTCGGTGAAATTATGTCAAATATTAAATAACTCATATCCAAGTTATGGCCATGGTTGGTTTCTTAGTTCTTTTGTGGCAGCGCAACTAAATATTGTTGATTATGCTCTTTATTGTATCAATAACGCGTTAACATTATCAAATAAAAATATTAACTGGCAAATTCAAAAAGCAAACTGCTTAGTAAAGCTTGGTGATTTTTCTCAGGCAATAGAGTTGGTCGATAATGCTATGCAAATTTCTCAGAAAGATATAAAGATATTAAATGACATAGCAATCATATATAACAATTGTCACCAACTTGAAAAGTCGCGTGAGACTTATATGAAAGCAATTGTTTTATCGCCTAAGTCAAGTAAGTTGTATTTTAATTTAGCATCGGTTGAAAGATATTTGGGCTTATTAGTTGAGTGTGAAAAGAATTGTAATTTGGCAATTGAATATGATGTAAATAATTATGACGCTTATTATATGAGGTCTAACCTTAGAAGCCTGGATTTAAAAAACAATCATATTAATCAGTTGTATCAAGTAATAAATAGCCAAATTTCTAATCCATCTGATTTTGCAAAAATGCAGTTTGCATTAGCAAAAGAGTTAGAAGATTGCGGTCAATACAAAGAAAGTTTCATAGAAAGAAAAAAAGGCGCTGATAAATATAGAAAAGTATTCAACTACAATGTTCAATCAGAAATTGATTTTATGCGAAATATTGCATTTAATTATGACTTCAAAATGTTTGAGGATAGCAAAGATAATACTAATGGCGAAGGTCTGATTTTTATTTTAGGCCTACCAAGAACAGGTTCTACACTATTAGAAAGAATTATGAGTGGTCATTCTGAAATATCTAGCATGGGAGAATTAACTGCATTTAGTAATATAATGTCAGAAATGTTAGTGCATCTAGTAGGGTCAAACGGTGCTTCAGATTCTGAAATGGTTCGAATGTCAAAATCGCTAGATTTTAATAAATTGGGCCAATCTTATATGCAATATATAAACAGCGTTAAAGGTAGTTCAAAATATTTTATTGATAAGTTTCCACAAAATTCATTGTATATAGGGTTAATAAAATTGGCGTTACCAAGAGCCAGGATTGTTTTAATAGAAAGAGACCCTATGGATAGTTGTTATTCCATGTATAAGCAGTTGTTTACTGATATATATCAATTCTCATATGATCTAGATGAATTAAGTGATTATTTCATCTCTCATCACCAATTAATGAATCATTGGAAGACTATACTTGCTGATGATGTCATTACAGTTAAGTACGAAGATCTTGTTGGTGATATACATACTGCGTCAATAAACTTATTTAACAAATGTAAAATACAATGGCAGCCCCAATGTGTAGATTTTACAAAAAATATTCACCATTCAATGACCGCAAGTGCAAGTCAAGTAAGACAAGGGCTTTATTCTTCTTCGATAGGTAAATGGAAAAACTATAAGGTTGAACTATCTGAAGTATCCAAAAAAGTAATGAATTATTTAAATAAGCTAGGATAAAAATACAATTAATAAGTTTATATCAGAGACCTTTACACTGTCCATGGGTTGTGTAAAGACCTCAATCAATATATTTAAAGCGTTAATATTTTGTTAAAAACATTCAATCTACTTCTTTTTAATATAATAAGGTGTTAGAATTCTGCAAATAGATGGGAAGTCTAAACTATATTAATATAACTTTTGAGGAAACTCATGGACAAAAATTTGGAGAAACAAATGAAATTTAAACGTAATCCTATTGCTATAGCAATAAAAACAGCACTTTATGCAGGTATGTTTGCATCGATTGCAGTTTCAAATGTTGCCTTGGCACAAGGCGATGAAGAAAACTCAAGCACAGAAGAACTTGATAAAGTCACAGTAACTGGTTCTCGTATTAAGAGATCAGATGTTGCAGAAGCTTTACCTATTACTGTTATTGACAGAGAGCAAATAGAATTAAGTGGTGAAAGTAATGCTGCTGATCTAATTCGTAATTTAACATTCAACTCAACTGGTTCATTTAGACCACAATCGGGAAGTTCGGCTCAAGGTACATCAAGCCTTAGTTTAAGAGGATTGGGTGCTTCAAGAACATTAGTGTTGATAGATGGACGTCGTATGCCTAGATCACCTGTTACAGGCGCTAGTCAAGATTTGAATATGATTCCACTAGGTGCGATTGAAAAAATTGAAATTCTTACAGACGGTGCATCTGCTATATATGGTTCTGATGCCATTGGTGGTGTTGTAAATATAATTACACGTGTTGACTATGAAGGATTCGAAATCATGTTAGGTGGTCAGGAAGTAAGTATACCTGCAGCTGGCGGAGAAAGAGAGGAAGGATCTGTATTGTTTGGTGCTTCAGGTGAGAAATCAAGCATTATAGCTGGTGTATCTTGGAATGACCGTGAAATTATATTTGCACGTGATTTACCTTGGAATAACCCAGGCGCTTCTGTTTATGGTAACAGTTTTACTACACTAGATGCTGACGGCAATGATCAATTTAACTGGAGAACAATCGGTGATTGTGATTTTCCTGATACTGGATTCTTTGTATTAGGCGAACGTTGTGCATATGACTTTACATTAGTTAGTGCAGATGAAGCATCAATTGCAAACAAATCTTTGTATGTTAAAGCCACTCATCAAGTAAATGATAATTGGGAAGTTTGGGCAAATGCTTCATTCAACCAAACTGAGTCATTTGGTCGTTATGCACCAGTTCCTGATAGTAGTTATTTTTCTACTCCATTAACTGCAAATAGCCCAAATAACCCAACTAATCCAAACGGAAATGTATACAACCCTGGTTTAGGACTAGATCCTCAAGCGGTTAACTGGTGGCATAGATTTGATGCTTTGGGTAACAGAGACACAACAGTTACATCAGAAATGTTAGATATCTTAATCGGTACAACTGGTCAAATTGGTGGTGCAGAAGTTGAGTTTGGTGTTAGACGTACAAATAATAGAAGTGCAGACGTGGGTAGAAACTTTTTACTACGTTCAGCTGCATCAGTTAACATTGAAAATGGTTCATATGATTTAAACAATCCTTATGGAACTCCAGAATCTGTATTGAACTCAATGAGAGTTACTGTTTACCGTGATGGTAAATATGATCAAGATCAAGTTTTTGGTTCAGTAGCATTTGATATGTTTGAGATGGAAAATGGTGCTGTATCAGCATATATTGGTGCTGAAGCACGAAAAGATAAATATGCAGATATTTATGATCCATTATCAGAAGCTGGTCAAATTGGTGGTTCTGCTGGTAATTCAGCTGCAGGAAACCGTGACTTAAATTCTATATTCTTTGAAACTTTATTCCCAGTACTAGAGAATTTAGAAGTCAATGTTGCTGGTCGATATGATGATTATTCAGATTTTGGTGATAATTTCTCACCTAAAGTATCTTTCAGATATCAGCCAATGGATAATTTGACTTTGAGAGCTTCATGGGGTGAAGGTTTTAGAGCACCAACTTTGCCTACTTTGACTCAAAAACCATCATTTTCTGCAACATCTGTAAATGATCCTCAGTCTTGTATTAATCAAGGCCAACCAGAAAATTGTAATTTACAAATTAATGATACAATTCAATCTAATCCTTTGCTACAAGCTGAAGACTCAGAGCAGTTTTCTCTTGGTCTAGCTTATGAGCCAACTGATTGGATGAACTTTACTTTAGATTACTTTAATATCCAAATTAATAACAGAATTCGTTCATTTAATGCACAGTTCCTTATTGATTCAGAAGTTTCTGGTGATCCAGTACCAGATGGTTTATTTTGTGATAGATCAGCATCTGGTTCAATTTTGGGATGTTTCACAGGTTTTGGTAATCAAGGTGTAGTTGAAACATCTGGTCTAGATTTTAACGCTAGATTTAATTATGAAATTTGGGGCGGTCAAATGGCTTCTAATTTCCAATTAAGTCACTTGTTAGATCAATCAGTTGATGCTGGCCGTGATTTGATTAGAGATCCAGGTGTACCTGAGCAAAGAGCTGTATTAAGTAATGTTTATAGTTACGGTGATTGGTCAATTGGTTATAACATCAATATGATTGGTGATCAATTTGACGAAATCGAAGATGGTGTAGGTCAAGGCAAAGTACCAACTTGGGTAACTCATGACTTGCAATTTAACTATAACACTCCTTGGGATGGAAAAATCACTTTAGGTGCTAGAAACATAGGTGAAAAACTTCCTCCAGTAGGTGTTGGTTTTACAGATGGACGTGATTACGACTTTAACTTATATGATGGTTTTGGACGTGTTACTTATCTTAGATATACACAAACTTTCTAATAGAAAGATTGTAATATCATCTTTAAAAGCGTGTAAATTTATTTACACGCTTTTTTTTATTCAGACAAAATTAAAATAGATGCACCCACAAAACATGACAAGAAACAATTCATTGCATTGGAGCAAATATTGGAAAAATGGACAATTAACATCTCTACCTCAAGATTTTCAAGAAAATTATACAGGGTCAATTTATGATGAATGGAAAATATGCTTTGATAGGTTGAGTACTGCAGCAAAAGTATTAGATCTGTGTACAGGAAATTGTGCCATTGCATTGTTGGCATCAAAACATTCAATTAATGAAAATAAAGCCTTTTGTATAACCTGTCTCTTATACACATCTCCGAGCCCACGAGACAGGCAGAAA